>Ga0136601_1000340_pt1 | contig 21069 bp, 22 predicted proteins | sample AntRauMFilla2699_FD_181020 | JGI IMG/M metagenome (GOLD analysis project Ga0136601, IMG submission 181020) | Saline lake microbial communities from Rauer Islands, Antarctica - Metagenome Filla 2 #699 | ecosystem: Environmental > Aquatic > Non-marine Saline and Alkaline > Saline | place...
CAAAAAAAAGGGTTCAGGACACTTTTTTTTGATGGAAACTTTGATTGAATTTTATGTTACCTTCGGTCGGAATTCCCCTGGAATCAGTAAAATAAAAAAAAAGGGTTCAGGACACTTTTTTTTGATTGAATTTTATGTTACCGCATACTTCGTATAAGGTTGGAATCCGCCTCGAATCAGTAAAAATAAAAAAACTAAGTTCAATCCGCCGAAAGTTGAAAGAAGGCAACATTTACTTAGAAATTTACTTGAACTTTATACTACCGTCACGCCAACAAAAAAAAAGAATAAACCCATTTTCCAAACTTCGATCTCTCCCCCTCCAACATGCGTACGTTCAAATCCAACGGAAAAGTGATGAAAATTGATGACAGGAAGCACATCGCAATCATGTACATTAACGAATTTGTTCAAGATTCGACGGTAAAAGGAATTTGTAATGGTTGCGGAGCCCACACATTCCTTACGTCAAACAAAAAGAATTTCCTTGCGATTCACTCTTCGTTTTGTGTTAGTTTCACAATGGTTCAAAACTTCTTGATCTCTGTCGAACACGATTTGGAAAATCGATACGATCCCTTAGTTGGCGGAGTTGAAGAACTTGAGGAAGCAGATATGATGAGTTTAGACCATCAAGAATTTGCTGAGGCTATTCGTGTCCAAGAAAAGGAATGCGAAATAGCTGAACACAATCAAACAATTTCACATCGTTATCTGAACTACGAAAATTACACCATTCTGGCGTTTTACCCCACGTTTCCCAATCAAACTCCTGTGGGGACGCCTACGGGAACGCCCAATGGGACGCCCAATGCTAAGAAGCCCACTATGAACTTACGTAAGAAGTAGTTGGCTACCCGCATACTTCGTATTCGCCCAAGTTTTCTACATATTGATTACCGGCTTTTCGTTCCGGTCTGTGAAGAGTGAATATTCCTACATCCCTTCTAACTGCCTCAACGTCTCCATTAACTGGTCTCCACTTCTGACTAATTCTTCAGGTTCCTCTACATATTTGATTTGAGGCAATTCTTCAGGTTCCTCTACATATTTGATTTGAGGCAATTCTTCGGGTTCCTCTACGTATCTAATCTTTCGTTTGCTTCTTTTTGGTGTCAATCGTTTCTTCACGCTTTCGTCGATCTGGAACGCAGGTTCCTCACGGTTCAGTCGTTCCACTCTTGTTTTTTTGTTATTTTTCTTGATTTTCTCCTCCAACACAGGCACCTTTGTGTTATCAACGTTCTTCACAAGTTGTAGCTCACGCTCTAAGTATGGACGATCTAAAGTCTCTCCATTCTTATTGACCACTTCGTATCTATTTCCTGTTTTATCTCCAACAGTGTAAATATCTTCTGAGTATCGTGAAGCAAAGCTTCGTTTCTCAAACTTGGTCTTGGGCTTGGCTACCCGCACTTGGTCACCCTTCTTGATTTTTGGCTTGACTAAAGGTTGAATGTTTTTGCCGTCCCAAATGAATTGTGGAACAATGGAACTTGCTGGTGTCTTTTTCCTCTTATATACTTGTTTTGGACTCAAGCCTGTGGTGCTATGGACACGTGTGTTGTAGTTATTCACAATTTTGGGCAACACGTCTCTAAATGCTAGAGAAGAAGTTGTGACGGCAAGTTTTCGTAGTAGCTCCCAAACTGACCTGTTGAAACGTTCCACAATGGCCATATTGTTCTTGACCAAGGTGGTGACACGACGCACTTTCAATTTATCCGCCACTGTATTGACTTCACCCTGAAATTCTGAGCCTTTATCGGTGGATAGTGTGATAATTGACTTGGGGTAGTCTTTCTTCACTTGTTTCAGAATTTCACTGATGATGGGTGCCACTGTACTTGCTTGTTTGTTGTTAATTGGAACGCTCCATGCGTATCGTGAGTGGATGTCGATAACGTTGAGGAGGAACTTGGTCATTCTGTTGAAGCCCTTAAACCTGCTGACGTCCATCAGATCTGCTTGTAAGCATCCTACTGTGTTGAATGGGCAAGTAATGCTGAGAAGCTGAGAAGATGCTGGTTTGCCTGACAAAATTTGATTGACTGGCTGTCGATCATACCACTCCTTGATCTTTTTTTTTGACATGGTGATGCCTTTCTTTTTGGCAAGAATTTGAAGATTTTTTAGACTGTTCAATCCTTTTTCTGGATCGTAATACAATTTTCGTAGTTGCTCTTCTTGATGACTCATATATAAGTCATCAATATAATTAGGCATATGTTTCAATCAATTTCATTCGTATTTTTTCAATTTCTGATTTTTTGATTTCCTTGTTTTTCTCACTGTATCGTTTTCGTTTTTCAATTTTCACGCCATTGACTTGGGCACGAATCCTAAATTCCTTTCCATTGTCAGTGAAATCAAATTTATGCTTCGTGTCTATATTAACTCCCTTTACACTAGGTTCTGTGACTACAAGGCATTTCACTCGATTGTCAATTTTGAACATTTGTGAAACACATTCATACTTTTTGGGGTGGTGTTTCCGGTAAAATAGCGTGTAAGCTTGTTCGTAGTTGTCTAACACGTCAGAAGAAAAGTAAGCGATTTTTGCTACACATTTGGTGACCCATTTACCATCGTATTTGTGAATGGTGTCTTCTGAATCGTCCTTGTGCTCCTGAAATCTTGTTAGTGTGTCACGAGTTGTTTTTCCAACGTAACACACCTTGCTTTCGTGATTTTCCATTAAGTAGATTTCCCCAGATTTAGGAAGTTGTTGAACTAACAATGATGGGTATGGTGACTCACTGATGCGAACGAACTTTCTACCACACGTAGAAACTGGAAAATGGACATCTGATAACCTTTTTCCTCTGCTAACTGCCGTGTAAAATTCATTGAAATCCATTTTCTCAACTTCATGAATGTTGTATGGTTCTGGAATTGTATCACCTTGATATCTATAAACTGTCACTGCGAATCCATGTTCAACGTGCTTTTTATCGACCCAAAAACCATTGATTTTCACGCTTTTCTCATGGACATTTTCGATGCGGTAGATAATGGAGTTGAAAATCTGTTGCTTCTTGAAATTTTTGTTACAAATGACCGGATGACCAACACGAAAAACTCCTCCACTGAAGTAATCATTTATTTCCTGACATTTCTTGAGTGTCTTACAAATATTTACCCTAAGTGACATGTCAATCTCATTATGATGATAAGTGGGATTGACCAAGGTGCTTTCCAATTCTCTAACGAACAGGTGTAGATCTTCAGTATAGCGTCCGGTTTCAACATTATATTCAGCTACATACAAATTGTTGTCGCATAAGAATTGAAAAGCACGTCGCTTCAAGTAGTCGAAATGTCTGAACGCAACTTGAGCACATTGGTTAGGGTCACCATACATCTGAACAATACCGCCTTTTTCCTTGAATTCCATCAATATTTCGATCCAAAACCATGGAACCATGCTGAACTCATCTACAATAAGTCTATCAAAATTCGCTCTGCTAATAGTGGGTCGATTGGTAAAGAAAGAGTCAAATGTATAGACGGTTTCAAACCCATCACAACGTAAAGCTGAACATGCCTTGTTCGTGAATGCTAGTGCTAAGGTTCTCAAGTCAAAATATGTCCGTGCTTCAAATGATTTGCCTGATCCAGGAGGACCAATCATACACATTGATTCTCCATGAGTTTTTTCCAGTAAAATCCAATCTTTTTGTTGAGTCAAAAGAGGTGCTTCAACTTGAGGTGGTGCCTTGTATTTTGGAGGTGACCAATATTCCCTTCTGTAAATGGAGCCTAATCCAGGTGGGTCTCTGCCATTCAAAACGAAAACTGAGTCAGTTTTGTAGCCGATGAGCCGTGATTTTGGGTTACTAGAATCCAGCACTTTAGAAATGAGCGTCATAAGTTTCATGATGCCTAACCCGTAGATTTGTCTCATGAAAGAGGAGGTATCTTCTTTTAGCCGTTTGCGTTCTGTGATGGAAACAAAATACATACCATTACACTCTTGTTTGCTAAATTTCGACCTGGGATTATTATGAACATGATCCCAGTAAGCACTACACATCTGCGTTCGACTGGTAGTAACAAAAGCCCTGATAGATTGAGAGTAGCGTTTTCCAAGTGACCCTATGAAACTTACTAATAAACCTTTCAATACCTTCTTAAAGACTTCATCGTCGTCCGGATACAACTTCCGAACAATGCTTGTTAGCTTCTTCCTGAGCAACGCAAATGGCTCCGCAGGAACAGTGAAACTGGCTTTGCGGACACAGGCAATATCGTCCATTTCAATGAAACCACGCTTCAACAAATCCTTCACAAGAATGTAGGGCAAAATCATCACAGGAATACGAAACCCATCCAGAGATTTTGGCACCACTTCGTGCTTGAGAATATACTCACCTGGTGCTATGGCTTCACCTAAATAAGGTTCCCATGTGTCTAAAGCGGTAAAGGTGTAGTAGCATCCAATCGATGGCATGTCTGTCAAGCAACTTGGATAGTCTGAAACAATGTCGTAGCCAGTAAGCTTTGCTTCGGGGTCAATTTTGGCTTCGGTTCTCTGAGTGAGGGGTCTTGTGAAGTAACGATCGGTTAATTCTTGGTCACGCTTGGTGTATTTGCCTTTTATTGGCTTGTATTGCGGGTCTTTTTTATTGGCTTTCATGACGCCTCCAAATCTTCCGCTCATACACTTGAAAACGGCATTGACAATTTGAGTGTAGCTTTGGTTTTTGAACTTGAAGTCTTCAATTTGGTATCGTTTAAAGAGGTGGTCACATAGCTTCTTTCGTTGGTTGTAATTTTTTGAGAAGACGATGATTTGTTCTGTTACTGGGTGGATAAACGATGTCATTTGTGAGTTGGTAAAGTTGATGTTATTAGGCATCAATCCTGTCTTGGAAATAAGCTCAACGCCAAGCTCACAAATGTCTTTATCTGTGACAATCATTTTGATGTCTGTCATGTATCCGTCAATGATTTTCTGATACTCTGCCTCTGGAACGAATGTGGATTCGTCGGATAAGAGGAAACTCTTGATCTTTACCAAGTCAATTTCAGAGTTAGCATTGATCTTACCTGAACGCAAGGCTTGTAGCTTGAAAATGTTGTCATTGTATAACGGATACAAATGGCCGTTGTTGATGAGGAAACAAAAGGAGTAATCTGCGTCAATTACCCGTCTAGGGTCTCCTACAAGACGGTATAAGGGGTCAAGTGCTACCACGTTACATCTTGGTAAGTGTTCATCAACAAACATGATGAACTGCCTGTAACAAATTGGTTGATGTGGGTCAATACCTATTTTTTTGAACTTGGCCTCAGTCATGTCTAATGACCATTTGTTTCTGAAAGAGTTTCGACCACCTTCGTTATTAACTACGTAGTGAATGTATTCAACGACGCATTTGCCAAGCTGATTGTTCGACATCGTGTCAATCTGTGATATGAAGGAGTAACCTGCTGACACACCCCTTTTTGTCATGAGTTCTCCTCCTGTTGTAACCACTTGAAGCTCCTCTATGGAATTGATTTCGACATCGTCGATTGTTTCTGTTGGATAAACATCCAGTGATCTCAAGAAGTCCAGGAACTCATCCTTGAAAGCATCATCATCTTCGTCTGGATCCACATTGCTAAAAAAAGTTGTATTGGCATTTTCTCCTTTTGTTACACGCCCTTTAAAGTCAAGAAAGACGTTGTAATCTACATGGAAAACCTTCAAATCTGAAAAGTCTAGGAACCCGTCATTGTCATGATAAACTCTCAGGGTTTTCTTTTTGTTCTTAAATGTAATGTTGAGTGATATTTTCTGTTTCTTTTTAGTGATGTTGAGTGGAATCTTCTTCCTCTTTCTCTTGAGATCGAGTCTTTTTTTCTGTTTATTCTTGAATTTCAACTTAAAACTACCATCCGATGATATGTTATATTTCCCAGAACTTGCCAATCTAGCGTATTCCAAACTAACTTTCTCAATTTTCTGTCCAGCTTTCTCAGGGTTATCGACAAATCTAGACATTCCTTAATATTATATATAATATAAAAGATCAGATTCTTTTATATTATCCAAACGAGAAAAATCAAATTTTTTCTCCTAGCATCATTTCCCGTTTCAACGCCCGGACTTGTATGAGTTTATCGATGTCTTCTTCTGAGTATCCTTTTTTGGTGTAGTACCGTCTTGAGTGGCTATCGAGTGCTTTCAGTCTGTTTTCTGCGTAATATTTTCGTTGTCGTTCCTTGGCTTTTTCTTTATTTCTCTCATAATACGTGGTTTTTGGTTTCTCTAAAGTTGATGTTGAATTTTCCATTTTGATTTTATATAATGTATAAAATCAAATTTTTTTAAACTCAAATTCCGCAGAGGGTAATCAGAGAGGTTGTTGAAGTAAAAATGTGTAGTAACTTTCCACCAGCGGACAATGTTTTATGCCTTGACTCTGATACATTTCATATTTTTTGATGAACAACCGTTCAGAACTTTTTGTGTTTTTAATGTTGTTCAACATGTGTTGATGAATAGCCAAATTGTCAGAAAAATTTTCACCCATTTTTTATACTATCCCAAACGAAATTTTTTAAGTTTTTTTAAACGCACCACATTTTAGGGGTCAGGATCGACGATGGGAACTTGCTTCTTACACCTTAAGCAATATGCTGAGAACTTCATGTATAATATGATAGCATAAAATATTTCATACTTTATGTTGATTTTTTTTTGTTGCGTTGATGCCATTCTGCCTTGTATTTAGCCCGTTTTGCTTGTGATACTTTTCTCTTTTCTTCGTTTTCATCATCAATCACCTTCTTCTCTTCAGGAGAAAGGAGAAAGTATTTGTGTTGTTGTGACTGTTCATGACGCTTGATTTTGGTTATGTCATGACCCTGCTTTAGCACCTTGCCACACACACACGTGTATTCTTCCTGTTTAGATTTGGTAAATGAATCTTCTTCACCAAGCCATGTTAAATGATGTTTCGTTCTTTCATGGTGAGACCTGTTATTGAAGTCAAGGTCAGTTTTTCCACACTCACAGTCATACGATAAATGAGTCTGCCCAAAATAAGACAGGTGTTGTCGTGTTTTAAGATGTGTAGAAAAGTTGGCGTTTGATACTTCCGCACCGCATTCACACTTAACCTTTTTAGTTCGGTTTTCGTAGGTATTTGCTTTCCACTGAAGAAACTTTTCCGGATTGTTAGCATAGTATTCTTTTTGAGTTTGTCCAGGAATTATCATGTTCTTTAAAGCTTTTCCTTCGTTCAGGAATCTTCTGATGACAATACCTTCCTGTCTGTAAAGTTGCTTTCTGGTTTCATGAACAAATTCTTCTAACAGTTCAATTGAGAAGTCTTCAAGAGTTCGTGTATGTTTATAGAGATCAAATTGAAGCAATCCCTTGTTAGTTTCATATTTATGATAGTATAAGCGTTCCTCAAGGGGTGTTGTTGTGCTTCCAATGTAGAAAATGTTATGGTCTGAGTCTTTAAGACAGTAGATTATACCAATTTGTTGTGTTGTCATGTTTTTTATATAAATTATTCTTGATTTCGAATTTTTTCAAAATCAAATTTTTTTTCGTTTGTCCTGTAGACACGTCAGTTGGTGATCACCTTTGTTTCCCCAGAGCTGTAATCATATAGAGATTGGGCTTGTGAATCAATGGCCGCATGGACAGTTACCAATTGAGGGGATAATGACTCACTGAAAGTCCAGTTGAGATCTAATGTGGTAAGAGTGCGTGACTCAAAAGCATCACCCTCTTGGTTTTCAAGATCGAAAACAAATACGTTATAGACTTTCTTCCATAATTCCTCATACAAAATTGGTGCTTCCTCAGGATCATTTGCCTTGCCTCCAGCTTGGTAAATATCTAAAAGAATTTGGGTTCGGTCGGAAGCTGGGTTGTAGGGAATATTAGGAACAGACATACCATTGACCCGAAGCTCTAAGCGACTAATTTTATCATGAAAGTCGAATTGAAGAGGATTGAGGCGACGATCTGTTAAACGATCATTGCGTTGGAAAGCAATGATGACACGTTTTGGTTTATTGACCTTGTGACTCAAGGAAAGAGTATGGTCACCTGAACCATTGGGTTGATTGGTGAAAGAAAGGAGTCGTCTGTTGTTGTACGATGCCTTAATTTGACCGTTTTTAGCAATTTGGCTACCAAAACGAGATTTAGCCAAGTATGAGGGCTTTAACCGTTTTATCCAGAGTTGGACACGGGTAATCTCTAAAAGACATGTTTCATCGGCACCAAATACAGCTTCAGCAACATTGTTTTTCTCAAGGTTGATAGCAATTTTAGAACCTTTGAATACTCTATCTTGAGCAAACATACCTGAAATGTCTGAAAGGGGTAGGCGTGACCATTGTAATCCATTACTGCGATCTACCTTAGCTTTGAATGAAGGATCGTAATTGGGACTCACTCTAACACGTTGGAGAACACCTGGGTTAGCTTGTGTGAGTTGTGCTTGAGCCTCATGGTAAAGACCAGTAGGGTAAAAATCGGTGGCTGGAATTGCAGAAAGATCGGCACCAGCTAAGTAATTGGTTCCTACAATAGCTACTTTAGCAGGGGTAAGTTCATCTGATACAGAGTCGATATACTTGTGACCAAGAGGTCCGTATTTCTTTACAGTATCATTCGATTCATCTACCAAGGTGTTCAATTGATTCATGATACCAGGGCGATCCACGTGCACGACCTCTTTTTCTTCAACTGATACCCTAGCAGTCTTAAAGAGTGACCAACCATTGGAAGCTAAAGCTGTAGCCTCAGCAGGGGCTTCTAAGGGATTACCAGATGAATCAGTGACACGCCATTGAACGCTGATATGAGCAGAAGGAAGATGGTAATGGGCATTGCGATCGGCTGAATATACATCGTAAGTGGTGTCGTCTTTAACATTACCCTTCTGTTCAAAACGGAAATAATCAGCACCAATGGTCTCATTATTGACTACCTCATTTGACATGAGGTTCCAAACAGGATCATCGTTCTTAAGAGACATGGCTGGTTCGTTGATCATTTTTTCTGACATTGCGTTGTCTTGTTATATACTATCACCAGATATTTTTTTGACGTATTAACTCCTAATGTTAGGACTTAATATTAAATTCGGGGGGCTTCTTCAGTGAAAGTTTCTGAAACTCCTGTTCCAAGAAGTCTAGATCCTGTTCCAAGGAGTCTTGCTCCTGAACCAGAACTACCGTTGCCGGTGCGTTTCATAATGTCGTTGAGAATATTTTGACTGTTGTTGCTCACAAATTGTGACACTAAACGTTGGTTCTTAGATAGACCAGGATCTGATTCTTGTGATAGCTTTTGGACACCTTTTTGAGCTAACTCCGATGCTTTATTCACAAGGAAGTCAGGAGCACCAGCCTTACTAGCATGTTCTCCAGCTTTTGATGCCAAAAGTGAAAGTACTTGAGGACCAAGTGACCGGAGCACATCTTGACCAATTATTTGACTATTGTTCAAGAGAAATTTTCCAGAATTTCTAGCAAACTTTTTGAAATCGGAAAAGAATCCATCACCCTTAAGCTGATAACCCTTTTTCTTTCCATGCTTACCTACAAATCCACATGTATAACATCTAGACTTGTGTTTCATCGTTCAATATATTAATTATATAGATTTTATTTAATTCTTGATAGGGCGAAGACTCAACGAAACTATAGTATCCTCTCCGCCGAAATCTAGATCCTTGTTGTTTTGGTCGGTAAAACGAATGGTGATGGAATCAATCTCTGACTTCTTCACCTGGACATAAGTCAAATGAAGAGGTTCAACCCTCATGTTAGAATTTGGAGGGCTTTGTGGGGTGAAACTGTAGATCACATCACCTCTGACATCTCCGTCATAACTCTTATTTATCAAATCACACCGAATTTGCCAAGCGTCTTGGGCGGCCACATCCGGGGTATTTTGGCCTGTTGTTGTAGTGTCATACACAGCCTCATCGAATCCTAAAAGTGAAGCAAGATTGTTTGAGGCGGTCAAGTCTAGTTTGAAAGTGTGAGTTCCACCATCTACGGTGTTGTCAATCACTATTCCACATCTGTTTGTGTTGTAATTGACGGTGATGGAGAGACCATAAAGCATATCAGTATCAACCACTCCTTCATCCTCTAAACTGGAGTGTAATAGTTTATTCAAATCTAAAACGGTATATACACCATCCGGAACAGCTAAATCCACCCATGTTGCTTCATTGTCATGTGTGTATCTAATAACCTTGTTACCAGTCACATTCCTGACTGAATACCACAATTCAGCCGATAACAAGGCTACTTCGTAGTTGAGAGAACCTAAATTAATGCGTGAAGGGTAAGTAAAGGTGAAATTACTTGAATTGTTCGATGGGTTCTTGGCGATAGCCTTCTCACTTGATAAAGTGATTAATGTGCTCATTATAATATAATCATTTATATTATATATGAAACTAACTACAACATCTGATCAAGATTTACATCAACTCTCAACTGGACTGAAAGGTTTCCGCATTTTTAGTGCCGATTCAGATCAAATGAAAAGAAAGATCCCTAAAACCATATCAGGAATCTGTAACCAAGGTGATCTTGATACAGGCGGAACCCATTGGGTTGCTTTCTACAATGGTGCCAATCAAAAATACACCATTTATTACGACAGCTTTGGACAACCACCTGACCCTAGATTGCTTCGTTACTTGAAAACATCTGGTAAGCAAGTGATTGGATTATCCTCTATTCATCAAGCACTTGACTCAAAAGCTTGTGGATACTACTGTATTTTCTTCTTAAAAGCTATGAACAAAGGTCAAAGTCCAGCAGAATTCCTATCTCAATTTAGTGACAACGAAAAGAAAAATGAAAAAATCCTCTCAACCTTTTTTGAAAAAAAGATTTAGTTGTGCGGTAGCCAACCCACACACATGTGGGAAAAAAACACCGCTTCGCTACCATCAAGTGTCATACTTAATCTGAACATTTAGAATATTCAGATTAGCAGTGGTGACCGCCTAGCGGTCTTTCGAATCAGCTTCAACAACCTCAACACTTGATGGTAGCGAAGCGGTGTTTTTTTCTAAATCTTTTTTTCAAAAAAGGTTGTTAGATTATTTTGTATCTATATATTATATAATGACCCCAATTTACTGTGTTAAATGTAAATCTAAAACAGAAAACAAAGACGAAAAAAAGAAGATGACCAAAAACGGTACTCCATATATGTCAGCAGTCTGTTTTGATTGTAATTCAAAGAAAAACCAGTTTGTTAGTAAAAAATATGCCCAAGGCAAAGGTTTTGCTACAGCTTGGAATTTTCCAGTAACAACAGCATTGTATTTAGCTAAAAAAGACAACCTTTTTTAACCTTTTTTAACCTTTTTTGAAAAAAAGATTTGGAAAAAAACACCGCTTCGCTACCATCAAGTGTCATACTTAATCTGAACATTTAGAATATTCAGATTAGCAGTGGTGACCGCCTAGGCGGTCTTTCGAACCAGCTTCAACAACCTCAACACTTGATGGTAGCGTAGCGGTGTTTTTTTCCAAATCTTTTTTTCAAAAAAGGTTAGATTATTTTGTATCTATATACTATACGATATACGATGAATAGAACAAGAGGATTTATGTATGCTTCGGGATTTGTTCCCTTTTCAGGGGGGGAAGGTGGGGAGTCAATCAGACAATCCTACCAACTCAATGATTTAACTGATACAACAATACTAAACCCATCAGATGAAGAATTTTTACGATACAACTCTTCAACCAGCAAATGGGAAAATGCTGGTTTCACTGGGGTTCAAGCACTAGATGATTTAACTGATTTAAATGTTTCACGTGCTGACCCGCTTGATATTTTACAATATCGTGATGATGAATGGGTTAATGTTAGTATTCCTTTTGCTGTTCGAAGCATTACGAATGACTTTAGTAGCATTGCGATAGGACAAAACGCAAAAGCAGGGGACGATTCAGTAAGTATAGGCCTTAATGCCTGTCAATATCTTAATAACGGTGAAACCAATACCTGTGTTGGTGTTTCATCAGGCCGAAATATTTTTAACGGTTCAGGGAATAGTTTATTTGGTGAAAATACCTGTGTTGCTCTCACGAATGGCATAAACAATGCAGTTTTGGGTAGCAACTGTAATGTGAAAGATACGGCTACTAGTCACGCTTGTATCATGGGTAATTCTTCTACTGCGGATTCATATGGTTTAGCCTTTGGCTTTGTCGCAGATGCGGTAGGAGAAAGCGTTGCCATGGGAAGAGAAGCCACTTGTTTTAGCTTGTCTGGCCTATGCATCGGGTCGGGCACCAAATCAGGGGTTGAAGGCGTATCCGTGGGCAAAGGAGCCGGTGCCTCTTTAGTTCAAGGAGGGGGTGAGACCAATTGTTTAGTTGGTTTTGAGGCTGGAACTAGCTTAACTGGTGATAATAACACAGTTTTAAATTCCAGAGCACCTACACTAATAGGGGGAGATGGCAATGTTATTATAGGAGTGGGTTCGGACACAACTATAGCAGAAGCCCAAAATGCGGTTTGCATAGGAAGTTCTTCTAAAGTAGGGACCAATTCGGTCGTTATCGGAAAAACAAGTGGTAGTGCCACTCTATTTACTGCTGTTAGTATAGGAGCAAATACCCTCAATTCTCTTACTGGAAACTGTTTTAGCACTGTAGCACTGGGAGATAATAGTGGAACTACTCTTACTAGTGGGAGTTCGAATACTTTTTGCGGGGCCAATGCTGATGTTCAAAACCTTTCTGGAACTACCACTCAAGCTAATAATGCTACGGCCGTTGGAGCAGGAGCTAAAGCAGGAAATTTATCGACAGCCATCGGTTCAGGAGCAATTGCCCCATTTACTCGTTCAGTGGCCATTGGAGCAGACTGTGTAGCGGTAACGGAAGACTCTGTAAGCATGAGAGGCCAACATGTTGTACGCTCAGGTGTAGGAGACATGAAAAAAGACGGACACTGGCAAACAACTCGTGGGGGTATTTCGATTGCGATTTCACCCGCCGAAGATATTTTCGGGGCTCAGTGTGATAGAGTTGCTACAAATTGTAATGTCAGTAGTATTGTTGAATTAAATGCCGTTGGAAGCTTAGCTGATGGCAGTCAGGGTATGGTAGCAACAATGAAAGCAGTGCTTTATTATAAATCAGGAACGTTAAATACAACCACGTCGGGCCACACAGTCTTAGAGTCATACCAATCTGCGGGATTCGGTACTGGTTGGACTATTTCTGAAACTGAAACCGCAGATACATCTGTCCAATTTTTATTTGCGTTAGACCGTGCTGGTGGAACAGATAGTACCTTCAATGGAACTTGTTTTATGGATTTGAAAGTTCATAGCAATGTAAATACTGCAGATTGGGTGGCTGAAATAGTAGGTACTTGATGAATTTTTATGTCATGTATTTGTATAGAGAATGTCCAGAACAATACTTGGAGATACAGAATTAAATGGTCAATTAATTGGTTCAACCATTAATTTAGCTAGTGCTCCAGAAAATGAAGCGGGTACTTTATACACTTGGTCATCGGCTTCTGCTTCTGGGATTGTGATTGATGCTACTTCCACAGGGGCAAGGACGGCAATTGCTTTTCGAAACGGTAATGGACGTGTGGGTAGCGTTGTAACGTCAGGCTCCGGTACATCATTAGTTGAGACATCTGACTACAGATTGAAAGAAAATGTGGTTGATGTTGATCAAACTGAGTTCATCAATACTGTCAAGCAACTCAGACCTGTCAAATATAATTTTAAAACAAACCCAGAAATGACTTGTGTAGGTTTTATAGCCCACGAAGCTGGAGAAGCTATTGATTGCTGTTGTTTTGGTGAAAAAGATGCGGTTGATGCTGATGGCAATATTTCACCACAAGGAATAGACCAGACTAAAATGATACCTTATCTTGTATCAGTTATTCAGAACTTGTTAGAACGTGTTGAAACTTTGGAAAGCAATGAATAATTTTATCAGGTATTTGTATAGACATGAGTTTAAAACTTGGTGTTAGTAGTACGCATATTTCGATAGGTGATGATGCTCAAGCTTATGGTAATGATTTTGCGATTTGTATAGGTAATGGTTCTGGAAATATCAATATGGGTGAAAGAAATATTGCCATTGGCCGGTTTGCTATGGCAAGTTCCAATAGCAATGCTAGAGACAATATTTGTATTGGAGACCAAGCAGGATTTTCTATGACAGGTTTTAACAACATTTTGATTGGTCGTACAACAGGGTCATCCATGACAAATCAAACAAATTGTACTATAATTGGCCGTAATGCTACCTCATCTAGTAGTAACTGTACCGTTGTCGGGCAAGGTGCTACTACTTCAGGTAGTAATAGTTCTTCTTTTGGAAATGGTAGCACCAATTCTGGTGCTAATTCCATTAGTATTGGAAATACTAGTGTTCAATCAATTGAGGGACAAGTTGATTGGGGTACTTACTCAGACAGACGTTTTAAGAAAGGAGTTGAACAGTGTCAAATGGGGTTGGGGTTGATTGAAAAGTTAAATCCTGTTTCTTATAACGTGGATTGTTGTGCCTTACAACGTCATCGCTATAAACCCGCTGAAAAGAAGGCTAAAATAATGGCCAATGATAAGCTAACAGATGAAGAGAAAGCGGAACAATGTAAATTTTTGGACGAAATGGAAGATATGGAATTTTATAAAGAAGCTAATGCGAAGCGTTATGTGGGCTTAATAGCTCAAGATGTTCAAGCGGTACTCGAAAAAGATGGATGTGGTGCTTTAAATGTTGTCAAAATACCAGAAGACGAAACCACAGACACGTACGCAATAAAATACGGTATGCTAGTAATGCCACTGATTAATGCGGTAAAAGAACTTTCATCACAAAATAAAGCTTTAGAAGCACGGGTGAAAGCTTTAGAGAGTGTGTAATAATCTGAATATTTCAAATATTCAGATTAACTAATTCCCTAGCACATCATGTATGGACACCCATTGAGAACCATTCCACACATTGTCCCAGTTCTTCCGATGGGCTAAGGCTGGAGTCTGAGTCCTTCTGTCTATCAGAAAGAAGTCATTTCTCTTCTCAGTTGCTTGTCTAAACATCTCCTTGAACTCCTTGTATTCAATCATCAGACTCTGTTCTTTTGACAAGGTCACCAGTTCATTCATCGAATTGACACCATACAAAACAGTATAGTCACACTGTTTCCTTATCATTGTAGGAACGGCGAAATAGTCTTGGGTCAAATAGATACATGACAGATTAGCGTGGCGACCAGTTACGAACATTTTTTCGAACTCTTCCTGATTTTTGGTGGTAATAAGATCATCAATGATGATTAAGTTCTTGATTGTTTTATCCATCGATCGGACTTTCACCATTTCTTCAGGTGACTTGCTTATATGGATCATTGATAGCCTCTCTCCAGTTGTCGATTCAATTTCTTTCTCCAAGTCATTACACCACTTCTTTAGTCCTACATATTTTGGCTGTTCCGGTGTAGCCGTCACAAGAAAGAGTTTGTCAAACTTGATTTGACCACATATAATAGCTGAAACCACCAAATTGGTTTTTCCAGACCCCTTTGAGCCTGAAACGAGCAGACAAAACGGTTGGTTGAAGTCATGTTGGGGGAAAAGAGGATGATTTTTGAGGTTAGGGTCTTCTCTGGGTGGATTATTCCAGAGTTCATCAAGATTAATAATACTCATAACGTGACACTCTAATATATAATATAGTATAATATTATATAAAATCATGGCTGACCACGTTCCTACGAAGGCCGAAATTAGAAATAAGTCTAAGGCACTCTTTCAAATTACCAGAAATGAATCCCGAACAGGACGATTTTCTGTACATAATCAAGATCCTTTTCAACTTGTTGATCCTGTTGAACTTTCACCCGAACAACGCAAGGAACTTTCACTTAAGAACCAACTTCTAGAAAGTATAGAAGTGAGCCGGTTGGAGTTGAAAGATAAGATCCAACAAACCACATTTAGCAAGAACGACTTTGACGAATCCGCCCAACGCTTCTTGAAGTCTGTTTCTGAACCTTTAGAAGAAATCAAGAAGAAAGGTATTCCTGGAACAGGAAGGATGCCCTCTATTGGACAACTCAGGAACTTCCTTAAACTGATTGGAGCTAAAAATAATGACATTAAGGACTTAACAAGTGCTTACAACAGACGACAAACCTACCACGACGATGAACGTGGATTAGCATTGAAACGTGAAATCGACGCAATGAATCGAATTGTTTCCTTCCTGACATCACTAGGATCAAACCTAGACCCTAGAGAAGTAGCAGTCAAGGATCAAGCCGAAGCAAGTGGGATTAAAGAGGACATAGTTACGGCACGTCAAGTGATTCAACAAATGGTGAATGATGGATTAACCCGTCAATCTACTCAGGATTACAATCAAACTGAAGTTGAGGAGGATCTTCAAGATAAAGATGACGACGGTGTTGAAGATAACCTAGATGACCTTCGAGAACGCCTTGATTCTGACAACGTACTAGATAAAATGAACCAAATGGCAAGGGATGGAAATTTACCCCCATTTCCTGTTAAAGACAACGTACTAGATAAAATGAACCAAATGGCAAAGGATGGAAAATTACCCCCATTTCCTGGTGCTCCTCCTCCTCCTGTTGCTCCTGTGACTCCTCCATCTAAACCCTCAAGACCACTCCCAAAAACACCAGCTAAATCCCCAAGACCAGCATCTTCATCAGTCAAAAAAGGTCTTGAATCACCATTGGCTCAAGCTATGGCTGATAGAGCACGTTCTCAAGCACAAAATCAACCTGATGATGGAGAAGATGATGAGTTTTCTGATGATGATTTAGTTGAGATTATGAAACCACCTAAGAGAACTTCTGGAATTCCAGAAGAACTAAGGACTAGATTTGGTTATAATTTTGGAAAAACATCCGTCAGACGACCAATTCTTGATTTGTTTTATGACAAATCTGAAAAAGGTGTGGCTAGAGGAGATAGTTTCGAAACATTCTTAGAAACGTTTAAAAGTGAGCATCTTCCTACATTTCAACAATTTGATGGATTTAGTAATAAAACGGTTGATAAGTTGAGGTTAAGGTTACTAGATATATACAAACACAGACAATTCTTTAATAAACAACAAGGAAGTGGAGTTAAAACCAAGAAAGGAGCTTTAACCATCTCTAATGGAAAACTAGGTTCTCTAACGATCGATATGAAAGCCTTTAAAAACATGATCCTCAAGGCTAAGAAAAATGGCAAAATTGTAGCACAAGGGCCGATATCATCAGATTTATACGACCTCCTTACAAAACAATTTTCTTCAAAACGACAATATGACCCCCAAGCGGTCGAAGCCTTTAAACAATTAATCAAGATAAGCAATTTACCTATCATGAACGGTGATGGAAAATCGAAAATTGTTCAAGGACGGATTAAACCTGTCAAGGCTACTACACCCAAGAAAGAAAGCAAAAAAGTAAGCTACATTTACTACGAATCCGCCGATGAATTGCTAGAACGCTTGAAGATCGTTTTGGGTCAGATAGATTCGGGTAACCAAGCCACACAGTTGGTGGAAGAAGCATCACAAATAAGCGGAATACTCAAGAACAAGAAAGTGCTCTCTCAAGTTCAATACAACTCTCTGATGGAAACAATTATGTAGGATGATTATATATACTCAACAAACACGATGGTTTCAGAAACAACCATTAAAGTAACACTCACACCGCATCAAATCAAGCGTCTAATGAACACAGTTGGCGAACTCAAGCTCCAACTTAAGAAGGGTCAATTGATGAACGGAAAACATGTCCTTTCAGTCACCAAGCGATTAGCTGATAAGGTTGCTAAAAACAGAACATTGGGTAAAGGAATTGAACTCAAAATATCAAACGCAGTGCTCAACCGGAACCGAAAAGGTGGGTTCATTCAGGCTTTGGCTCCTATCATCTTACCCGCTTTAGCTAAAATCGGAGTTGATAGTGCTCTCAAGGCGGGTAAATCAGATAGTAAGCAAAAACGACAAATTCAACGACGACTGGACTACCTTAAAGGGAATGGCTCAGCTTATAAAGGTGCTGAACCAAGCAATGCTTTTCAAATAGGTCATGGATGTGCTTGTCAAATGAAAGGCAATGGATTCACTTCTGATATGTTAAAAGACCAAGCTGTGAAACTCCTAGTCAATCAACTTGCTAAGAGTATGTTACAGGGTAATGGCAGAAAGGGGGGTGCTGTAGGGCAAGGAGACCTTGCCGACTTCTGGGAAGGTTTTAAATTCGGATTCACATCGCCGGTTGAGGCGTTAGACCTTGGAATACATGAATTGGATAATGCCCTTAGTTCACCCAAGAAAAAGAGTAAGAAGAAGGGTAAGGGTATGGAAGGAAGTGGCATCATGTTCTACTGAGAATAGTATTAATAAAAAACTTACAAAACACACTAAAACATTTAAAAACACTTTAAAGATATTTTTTGATTTTATATTATATAATCAAAAACATGCCAGTCAATTACAGAAACGGTCAAATATATCGTCTTATCGACAGTGATGACAACACTTTCTACATTGGAAGCACAACCCAGAAACTATCCATGAGAAAAAGTGAGCATTCAAAAAAAGCTAGACTGGACAGTCAATACCCTGTTCATTGTCACATTAGAGATTGCGATTACAACTACAAAATAGAATTAATAGAATACCATCCATGTGATACTAAAGCTGAATTACATAAACGTGAAGGAGAGCTTCAACGGGCTTATAAGAAAAGCGAATATGATTTAAAGAATGTTGTCATTGCCGGACGAACCCAAGAACAATACAGAAAAGAAGAATCAGAGAAAATACGAGAATCCAAGAAGAAATATTATGATGAAAACAACGAAAAAATGAAGTTCAAGTCCAGAGAGTATCGTAAAGAACATGGTGAAACAATTAATTTGAAGAACCGTGAAAGATATGCTACAGATGAAGAATACGCTCAGAAATTCAAGGATAATGCTAATAAGTATAGAGAATCTAATGCCGAAAAAATAGCTATACGAAAGAAACTTAGAGTGAATTGCCCGATTTGCGGAATAGATGTTAATAAAAACAATATTGCCCGTCATCATCGAACAAAAATGTGTCAGGAAAACGCTATCTGACAAAAACCTTGTATAATAATATAATGAGTGAGACGGTCATATTGATCGTCTTTTCAGTTGCTTTCATAAGCTTAGGAGGCATGTTTTATAAGGCTTTAAAACCTTCTAAAAATAACACTGTTTCTGACACAATCGAAGAAAAAAGGATGAAAAATAAGATAAAGCAAAAAGAAATGGACGATCAAATGGAAAAGGACGAAAAAGAATACGAAGAAATGAGAAAAAGATGTAAAAAAAGGATGAGAAAATATCAAATCGATCGTTATAAGGATTGAAAAGATTTCATGTTTATATATTAATAAACATGGAATACACGAAAGAACTACAATGTCATGAGAAAATGCTTTCTCTCATTCGAAAATCCGTCAATTCTGAACTGTCGTTCATGGCACACTACGAGTCGTATGAATCTAAAGGCTACAATCATTGTCCTTTGGTGACTCAATATTATGACATGTTGAAGAAGAAAAAGGAATCAAGTCATGACAATAAGCATAAACGATACATTCCTATATCTGACAGTGCCTACGAGATGCTTGTCATGACCCAAGAAAAGAAGAAGAAACCATCCAATCTGAAAATAAGTAGCACAAGTGTTCCTTACCCTACGAATAAAAAGAAGGAAACAAAATGCGAGTTAATACTATAGAAGATGAATTTGATGTATTGTTTGAGTTGTCGAAAAAAGACGGATTCAGAGAATTTTACAAATCACGTGACAAGAAACAACCGTTCTCAAATTAGGGCAACATGTCAAATATGTGGCGGTAGAAAATCAGCATTCGTTGTCAAAAATAGTGAACCTGTAGCTAGTACTCAGTCTCAGAGTTTTAAGTTAAGGGTTAAAAATATTCTCTCATCTTATATTAGGTAAGGTGGTGTTTTATACGGGTTCTACCAACCTTACCTCTCTAAATAACAAGTGAATCCGACTTTAACCGACAAAGAACCTCCTGACGGGTAATGATTTCCATAGAATTATATCGACCATACCGCTATGTATCAAAACTGGCATTATACTTTTTTTTGATCACTCTAGTAATGACGGCTTACTAGAGTGATAATATATATATTGATTTATCGTATAATGATACTTAAAATCAATAGAGCTAATAAAGAACACATTTTGGTTAAATTCATAAAAGAAGGGAAAAATTTATTTTATTTATATTTATAAATAAAAAAAGGTTGCTTTCTTTTCTATAAGTTCATCATTCATTATACGATATATATTATAACTATATGTATCTCCTTTAACGATTTGTTTATCCTTATCTCCTACATCACAAAAAAGTCTCAATCTGTTAATATAAACTGGATCATCAAAATGAGGTGATTTTACTTCCATCGTTTTATTCAATCTTATTGATAATTTAACATCGCCTGGAAAACTTTGATCAGTATTAAAAAAACCTGAAATATTTGATAACATAAGCTTAAGAGTTTTTCTAGTTTTATGATCGCCTATTAAATGTTTTTTAAACCTTTTATCACTCATATACTCTATATCACTCATATACTCTATATCAGGATTGGTTATAAATTTTCTTTTATTCCATTCTTGGTCTTGAATTAAACTTATTACCTTTCCAGGGTTTTCAATAAAATCAATTTCATTGTCTCCCATAACGATTTTAACATCTTTAAATATTGACCATTCATTTTCTATTTTTGCACCATAAATATCAACTAAAAGGTAAGCAGATGACAAATCATAAATAGCATTATAATCATTCAATTCTACATTGAATTGGGTTTTATATTCCCATCTTTTTTCTTGTTCGAATTCCATGTGTATATTTTATAAATATGAAATTCTTTTAATACTTATGTAATTTTTGTGTTAATAAAATTCAATCAAAGTTTCCATCAAAAAAAAGTGTCCCAACTTCTTTTTTTTTTGATTTACTGATTCCAGGGGAAT
>Ga0136601_1000347_pt1 | contig 20885 bp, 22 predicted proteins | sample AntRauMFilla2699_FD_181020 | JGI IMG/M metagenome (GOLD analysis project Ga0136601, IMG submission 181020) | Saline lake microbial communities from Rauer Islands, Antarctica - Metagenome Filla 2 #699 | ecosystem: Environmental > Aquatic > Non-marine Saline and Alkaline > Saline | place...
CCATGTGGTGACATACACTGCCAAAAGAGCGAATGGTTGTAATGACCACCCCCGTTATTTCGAACGGTACCCCGAATTTCTTCAGGCAGATCGTTCAAAGTACGCAGGAGTGAATCAACTGGTTGTTCAGCCAGTTCTGGATAATTCTCAAGGGCGGCATTCAGTTTATCAACGTAGCCTTGGTGGTGCTTGCTGTGATGAAGCTCCATAATTTCTTTACTGATGTACTGGTTGAGCGCATCGTATTCGTAGTTGAGTGTTGGTAATGTATGCATGGTTCCTCCTTATTCTTCTTGTTCGGCTGCGGTGATATCAGGGATATCTATATACAACCGTGTCTTCTCTTCATCCTCTTGCAGTTCAGTCAGCAGTTTATTAAATGTCGATAATGGAACAAAAATATAGTCAAAGTTTACTTGTGTACTATTACTGTCGTTGAGTTTCACAAAATAATAACCATCGCCAGATGTAGGCGTGATCGCGCCCGATACTTGGCCTTTTTTCAAACTGCTGGCGGCAACAGCCAAGCCTTGGTCGCTGTTCGTTTTTGGTACCCAACCAAACGAACCGTATTGTACTTGTACTGCAGCGGTTTCGTTTACTTTATCGACGACTTTTTTAAGATCTGTATTTCCGCCGCTGATCAGTTTTTCAACTGCATCTGAGGTTCCCACGGCGGCAACATCAATCAGATAGCTCATTTTCTGACGGAGGAGTTTATGGCTCATGGCTAAACGGTACTCTTCGGGGCTCCAATCGTAATAGTCGAGAACCACCGCGTTGTAAGTTGCCTCTGATACCTCTCCATCGTTTGCATTACGCTGTTGAAGTAAGAATGCTTCCAACTCGGCATCGGTCACGGTAATATTGCGATCGTCGGCAATTTTCATCGCAAAAGCATCAGCAATGGCGTCATCTATCGCTTGGCTTTTGACGAAATCAGACTGGCGCATCCCATCTTCACTTGAAGTGTCGAGTTGTTCTTTTTCTACTAAATAGTGCATCGAGCTACGATATTTCATTAAATAGTCGCTGTAGCGTACAGGATACCCATCAATCGTCGCAACTGGTAGTGGAAGTACCCGCGTGACACGGTACATAAAGTTGCTGGTATTTTGTGCAGAATATAACTGCCACCACCCAACAACAAGAAGCAGTAAAAGTGCTGCGACGCTAATAATAATGGCATTAAATACTAACTTGTGGCGCGCATACTGCACCGGATACTTAAAGCGTCGACCACCCGCTAAAATACGCTCGCGATGTTCTGCGATTGTATCGGTAGTGATGCGACCCGATTGTTCAGACGCTGGTTTGCGTCGTAATTTACTCAGTAGTTTCTTCATGATCTCCTTGCGTTTCGAGCGCCGTCGACACGGCATCTTGTAGCTTGTTATACGTCGCCTCTGGGTGCTCGACATTTCGTATCACCAGGTCTCCGACAAAAGTTTGAATCACAATCGTGCCAAACCCGAGAATTTCCCCAGTGAACCCTGGTATATTATAGCTTATGTTCTGAATCTTTGACAGGCGGAGCTCAACGACATCTTTCCCAAAAATACCCTTTTGTGTCACCTGTCGAATCCGTTGATTTGTGACCAGATAAATCGTGAAAAACCACATAATGTAGTGGTATAAAAACAGGAGTAATCCGAGCACAAGACCCCCCACTGGCAATAAGAAGAGTATGAGGTTTGTTTGCCAAATAAGCGGTGGAATTGCCGTTATTACCACGGGTATTAACAGTAAATAAAAGCCTTTGCGCATCGCAATGACGTGTCGGCGAAATACAAACAGCACTTCTTCACCAGGACGTTGTCCGTCGAAGTCGTGTTCTGCCTGTTTTTTAGCTGCACGGGCCATATGCTTATTGTATCAGACCGCTATTGAGCGGGTCCCATTCGGGGATCATCGTTGGCGACTTGCTCAGTACGTCTTGCAGCTTCTGTGAAAGCAAATCTTTTCGCACCACAACAACGTAGCCGTTTTTGTCGAACCAATCGCTACTCATTGTGTAGTAGCCTTTATTTCCGTATTCTTCACCCCAGCTGTTTTCTACCTTCCACTGGGTGGGTGTACTGTCTATAACATCGGCACCGGTAATTGTCATGGCGTGGGTTACAGAACTATCGCGGCTGAGAAGACGTTCGGCTTTAGTCAGCGAAAAGTCGACTCCGGTTGTTCCGTTGAAATCGTAGGTTTCCAGCGACATATAGCCTTTTTTATTACTATCAGCGTTCACATCACAACCAAACCACAGCGCTTCACCAGCTTTTAGTTGTGCGAGGGTTAGTTTTCGGATTGTCTCCATATCGACGTTTAGCCAATTTACTTCACGACCACCCACCATGTTACTGCCTTGGTCGAATTGATACATTGCTTCGTAGTTTTTGGTTGGATCGTTAAATAATACGGCGTAATCGTCGAACGATTTTTTATAATACTTTTTTAAGAATTCTACGGGAGTAATGCCTGTATCTCGGTGGAGTTTTTTATCTTTATTCTTAAAAGAAAAATCAAACGTTTCAGGCGGCGTCCCAATGGTGGTACTTAAGAATCGATAGACATCGGCGAGCATTGTCTCCTTTTGTGCCTGTAGCTCTGCCGGAGACTTTTTTTGCTCAACCATATAACGAAGCTTCAGTCCGCCTTGTCGTAGTTTTCGATCGAGTAAGATGTTCAGTTGACCAGATTTCGTCGTGGTCACCGATTCGGGCATGACACTTTTTGGTACCACGCCGTACTTTTCGATCACATTTGCTGCATACTCCCACCAACCGCCATCACCCTGAGGGTATTCAAAACTGCGCGCAACCAAGCGATCCTCAAATGGCTGACTTGCTATCGCGATCATCCGTTCGTAAAACATGTTGGCTTTTTCAAGTTTATCCCAGAAGAAAGAGTAGCTTTGTGAAAGCTCAAGATGCTCCATCTTATGATCGGCAATAATTTGGTGTCGGATTGTATTGAGTTCTGCAAACAACCAACAACGGCCGCTCATATCTTGGTTCGTGACGCTCCCCGTCTCAAGCTCATCAGAAAAGACCGTTGTATTGTTCCGGCTTAAAAAGTTATTTTCAGATGCTTTATAAATACCATTCATCGTCACCGCACGCTGTAACACAGTGTGTGTCGGATCAGCCTGAAGGGTTTTTGAAAATTTCGCGAGTTGTTTTGGGGTGATGATGTTGGGCATAGTCTTATTATAGACTAAACTGAACGAGATTATGCACCCTTCAACCGTTTCACCCATTCAACCGTTTCGTCGAATAGTTTTTCAACAACTTCATCGCTATCTAAAAATTGATGATGAGCTTCTTTGATTTCGACAATTGCTTTCGGTTCTGCTGCCGCATCGTAATATTGTTTTGCATATTTTGCGAGTGGTCCCGCACTGGCAAGAATAAATTTCATTGGGAATTTCTTATTTTCTGCCCAACTCGTCGTGTCACCTAACGATTTATCGTACGCATCTTGCTGCAGTGACTTAATGTAGCCATGACCACCTGTGCCAATTACAATATCACCCACTGTCTTTTCTGGATAATTATCGTTCGTAAAATCAGGACTATCATCTAACCACGCCAGTCCATGTGATGGATCCCATAAAACAGCACCGTCTAGTTGCGCGTCACTTCCCATAATTGTAATACCACCGTAACTATGCCCTAACGCAAAAATATGCCCTACTCCAACGTCACGCAAGTAATCTATAACGTCTTCAAAATCTTGGATGTGTGTGTTGAGCGTGCAATCGACAAGGTTACGATACTGTTCGCCAAACTCGTACATTGAGAGACGAAGCGTCGTAATACCCCGCTCACTTATGTAGTGCGCGCCTAGATACTGCAGCAGCTCATTACTTGAGCCCGGACGACCGTGCATCATTATCATAACGGGAGTTTCTTTTGTAAGCTCACCCCTAAGAATTGCGCGAATTTTTTTACCATCTCGGAGTGTAATGTCGAGACTTTTTTCTAAACGGTTTTCATAGCTAATCATAGTTCTACTATAGCAGATGCTTCGTATAACCCTTCTCAACTAATGATTCATACGCTCGCCAAACATCGTCTGGAATCTCTTGTTCAATCTGAAATCCTAAGGCTGGGTATTCGCGAATCCTTTGTAAATCACCAACCATAATTGAAATCACAAGATTTTCATTCATTTCTTCGGTAAAATACTCATCAAATGGAATTTTAGGAGATGTCACGCGGAATATTGTCGTATGGTCAGGCCATTGTTTTGCAAATGTCGCGAACGTCCGTCGTTCCATATACGGTTTTTGCACTAAGAGAAGCGATGAGAAATTTCTTTGCTGCTTACGAAGTAATTCATAGGTGAAACGTACATTTTCGCCTGTGTTTGAAGATTGATTTTCAATAATAATCTTTTCAGGTGGCACACCAGCCGCAATTGCAATATCAGCAAAGACGTCTGCTTCAGGTTTTGCATAGTGATGTTCTGTTAATGTACCAAAACCGCCGGATACTATCAAAAACCCTCCATAGCCTTGAAGAAAAAGTTGAGCAGCTGTCTGGGCAACACGTGTATCCAGACTACAAAGGACAAAAATAGCATCAGCCTTTTCAATTGTCTGATTAAGCTGCATGTAATCCCAAGTTATCCGGGCATTCTTCTCAACGCTCTGATTCATTATAAAGACGACTCATTAAGAAGTGGGAAAATATCGTAGGCAACTTCTTCATAGGGGTGCGCTTGCTTCATGGCGGCAATGACTTCTTTTGCTTGAGATCGATGACAAATGACTTCAATACGCTCCTCTTCAACCGATTCTGGAACATTAATTGAACCGATGTGTGGGTTTGCTTTGTCAGACGGGGTGAATCTTCCCGTACCAACAACCGAGTAGCTGCAAAAACTGTATTCACCAATAGTACCTGCTCCAGATTTTCCAAGAGCTATTCGAATAGCGTCAGCATTCTCTACTGGTACAAAGGTGACAATTTTTACGTTTGTAAAGTCCATAAGATGTATGTATACGTGGTACCCCGGGCAGGAGTCGAACCTACAACCTTATCCTTAGGACGGATCTGCTCTATCCAGTTGAGCTACCGAGGCATTGGGTCTATTTTAACAGATTACCACTATCTTTAGCGCGAAGCCAAAGCCAAACAGTAGATACCCTCCGCTTAGCGGGTGAACTTCTCGCTCAACATACCGTAATCAAACAATTCAGTTTCAGCGAACCAGTGTGGAATTTCTTTCTTGGCATCGGCTAAATCACCTGAAGCATGAATAAGGTTTGGAATCCCCTTCTTTTCGTCGTCACCGTAGCCGTAGCTCATGTGTGAATAGTCGCCGCGAATCGTGCCCGGTGCTGATGATTTTGGTTCGGTCGATCCAACTAATTTTCGCACTAATTCAACCGCTTCTACTCCTTCAAACACCATTGCAATCACAGGGCCATCGCTCATCATCGTCAGGACATTTTTAAATGTTTCTTCACCACGACGAGTAATAACTTGGCCAATTTCTTCGTAGTGTTTATAGTAATGCGCTTCGTCGGGAGCGATCATTTTCGTGCCAATCACCTTCAAGCCAACTCGTTCAAATCGCGTTAAAATTTCACCAACGACCCCGCGCTGGACGGCGTCTGGTTTAAATAACACTAATGTACGTTCAATGCGATTCATATATTTCTCCTTATTTCTTCTATTGTACCAAAAGTACGACGGTTAACACGCCGGCAAGGCCAATTCGGTACCAGCCAAAGACAGCCAGTGAATGGTTTGCGAGGTAGCGCATGAGAAATCCGACCGCAAGTAAGCCACTGATAAAGGCGAAACTATTAGAAATAAGCAGAACACCAAGGTTGTCTATAAGATACTGTGAATCACCCACTAATACCTTCACTGTGACACCCATCATAATTGGCAATGATGCTAAAAAGCTATATTCAGCGGCATCGGCTGGTTTCAGACCCATAAATCGACCGGCCAAAATTGTTGCCCCCGATCGTGATACGCCTGGAATTAAGGCGAGCATTTGTGCCCCACCGACAACCAATGCGCGGAATCCGCTCAATTTTTCACCATTTTTCACCGCTGATGCGTGCGGTAATTTTTCAACAATAATCATGACGATACCAACTGCCGCTAAGGTCACCGCGACGACAGCAGCGCTTCCGAAGAAAGCGGCTGTACCAATGAAATCGGCCAATAAGAACCCAACGACACCGGCTGGGATAGAAGTGATAAGAATATTTCGCGCTAATCGATAATTACGACGTACAAATACGTCACCGATAATAGTAAGAATCCGGCGACGGAAAAACACAAACAGCGCAAGCATTGTTCCAATATTAATAAACTCTAAAAAGAGATGCTCCGAAGCACCCGAAAGAAACGTCTGTGCAATTACTAAGTGACCAGAGCTACTAATAGGGATAAATTCAGTGAGTCCCTGAATGAGTCCGAGAATAATTGCTTCAAGCCATGCCATATATCCCTCTATTGTATCGTCTGGAGGAGTTTTAGGCTATGCTTACTATATGTACATGTCTGAATTAATTCTGGATTATATTGAACACCTTGAGGTAGAGGGTGGTCGATCGGCAAAAACAGGTGAAAATTATCGCCTGTATCTAGAGCGATTTGTTGAATTTAGCGAAGATATAAAAGTTGAGAACATCACGTCTGAAATTGTTCGAAAATACCGACTATGGCTCAATCGCTACAAAAACGAGCAATCAAATGAACTGGCGACCATCACGCAGGCCTACCACCTGATTGCCCTTCGTGGGTTCCTTGGCTACTTATCGCAGCGCGATATTCCGACACTCGCCCCTAATAAAATTATCCTCCCGAAAGTCTCACGAAAACAAGTCACCTTCCTGCATTATGATGAAGTGGAACGCTTAATTAATGGCATCGATATTTCCAGCGAGGCGGGCCTCCGCGACCGAGCAATTATCGAACTCCTCTTTTCAAGTGGCCTCCGTGTTTCTGAGCTCGTAAACTTAAACCGCGACCACGTGAACACCAAACGGCGTGAATTTATGGTGCGCGGAAAGGGGCAAAAAGACCGCCCAATCTTTATTAGCCAAGCAGCCGCCAGTTGGGTTGACCGCTACCTCGATGCGCGCGAAGACACACTTCCTCCCCTGTTTGTGAGCTACAGCAAAAACGTCGAAGCCTCAACCTCGGGAGATTTTCGGCGTCTTACGGCTCGCAGCATTCAACGAATGGTAAATAAATACACAAAGCTCGCCGGTATTACGAAACATGTTAGTCCACACACCATGCGACACAGTTTTGCGACCGATTTACTGATGAATGGTGCCGATATTCGCAGTGTTCAGAGCATGCTTGGTCACAGTAGTATTAGCACAACTCAGGTATATACCCACGTCACAGACGAACATCTTCGCGAAGTGTACGAAAAGTTTCACAGTGAATCGGGTGACGATTAAGGCGTACAGCTATTAACGAAGTCACTCGCGCGGTCGGTGACCAAAAAGTCTTTACAAAGATTACCCGTTAGGTCGACGGCTGCTTCAGGGAACGGGAAGTTCGTATCAACAAGATCAACTCGTGTTTCTACCCGGCGGAATAAGTCGTTCGCACGGCCCGTTGAATCGATACTTGGCTGCACGCCATCGAACTGCGTGCCATCAAGACTCACTCGAAAGTGAGCGCCGTTATACAAGGTTGAGAGACGAAGATATGCTGTTCGATTATTCGCATCACCCCCAACAGGGTTTGGTAACGTAATATTTACCGTACAGGCGTAGCCGCCACCAATAAGGTCGCCAATACAGCGCGTTGGTTGCGGTTCGCCGGTAGGTGTTCTTCGAATGTCTTCGGCTGCAATATTCCACGTATCTTCAACCGGTACTGTGCTTCCCGTCGAGCCTGATGGGTATAAGAATAAGGTATTTGCATTACTTTCGGCTGGTGAACTCGTATCGAAATCGGCAAGCGTAAAGCTTGAACCAAATTGTATTAATTGCGTACGAAGGAGTGATGGTCGAGTGACGGGCCAATCTGTCTGCTGGTACAGTGGCTGGTTGGCTTGCGCTTGGACGTTTGAAAGTAGGTCGACGGTTGTCGTTGCACCGCCAAGATCGTCACGGTTGTACCATTCAATAGTCACGGTAGTAAATGGATCAGTACTCTTTAAGGGGATAAGTTTTGAACTGTTCGGGCTTAGTGCACCAATATAATCGTCAGTTTCGAGCTGCATTTTCACACAGGTATACGCCTGATTCAACTTACTATCATTTGCCGACTGCTGTTGTTGTACTAGCACTTCCCCATTATCACCAGGGACAGTAATGACTTCACTTAACCCTTCGTTACAGGTGGCTGAATTAATCGTCGCTTCTGCACCGGCGCAGTCGCCACCATTCGCACAGGTGGTGCGATACCAAATAAGGGCTCGCTTTGCGTCCTCTGCTCCTGCAAGTGCTGAATCGTAGGCACTTTGCGATAAGTCGTTCGTTGTGGCTTGTTGTTGATCGGTGACCATTAAGCGTACAAAGCTAATTGTGACAATCGTAATAAGCAGCATCGCAAAAATAACCAAAAATAACGAAACTGCGCCTGACTCTCTCGATCGATGTGTAATCATAACCATTACTAGTTAACCCCATTTGCTACCCTTAGCACAAGAGTAAAATCTTGCACCGAGCAATAATTAAAGTCAGCACCGGCGACATTTGGTGGTTTACAGGAGTCACGATCATCGTTCAGGGCAGCAACATCACTTGTTCCGACAATATACACCACACGGTACAGTTGCTGTCCAGACAGCGTATCAGTTGCTGATGGGCTCGAAGAAACCGTAAACTTATGCAGTACCAGTGAGTGGTCACCTGATTGAATTAACTCGGTGGCGGTATCTCGATCAATAGCTGGATAGTTATTTGTCACTGTATTGAGCGAACAATAATTTGCGCCAGAATCGGGCACTTTTACGAACACCAGTGGTGAGCCATCAGTATAGACATTCAATTCAGAGTCATTATTGCCAAGCGCCTCACCGTAATTCCATACATATGTAAACTGCCCTAAACAGAGACGTCCGCCAACTGTGTTGTTGACATAGCGCTGCGCCGACGGTTCAAGTGAGAAGCTTCCGCTGGCACGCATGGCTCGTTCAATTTCATTATTTACATCACGGGAAACCTGGTTGATTTCTCTTAAAATCGTTCCCTTGTTATAGATATTCGCAATCTGAATAATTGTCATCGCAATCGCAAGCAGAAGCAATGAGATAAACGTCATCGCTAACATCAATTCAATCAGCGTAAATCCTTTATTAGTCGCGCGGCTCATATAACCTCACGATCGTTCCAAGGGTAATTGGCGGACCCTGGCCAGGACTATCCCAACAGGCGTAAACATGGAAATCAATAAATCGAGTATTGTCTTGGTTGGTTGCACCAGTTGCCTGCGAACGAATGCCTTCAATCCAAAGCCCCTCTGCACTTGCGAGTACACCCGACGTTTGATCGTAGCGTAACTGAGCAAATGTCTCAGCATCTTGCAGCACATCCTGTGATTGTGGAATATAGGTTGCAGTCACTGGATCGGTGATAAAACTACCATTCGGACGTGGTGACGGACAATCATTAAGATCAGATGCTGATGTAATTGGCATCGTTGCCGTCATTTCAGCCCACTGCCCTGCCGGTGTATCTATGTCATACGTTGCCCCTGGTTGGTACTGCGCCACGTACGCATCATGCAAGAAACGTAAAGTCGTTGCTTGTGCATCAATTTGCTGACGCACCAAGGTTGTTTCAAGTGCACGTTGCGACGCTGCTGTCCCTTGGTTCATTAAGCTCATCGCTCCAACAACCACTAAGCTCAAAATACTAAACGCAAATAACACCTCAATTAACGTATCGCCGCGTTGCTGTGTTCTTAACATTCGGTATTCCCACCCAATGACTGAAAGGTGCTATACGTCCGTGTTTCAATTGCGTTGACGTTTGCCGCTCCAGCGCCAAGAACGACCGCCATTTTTTCGGGTACCACGACACCAACCGGATTAATACACAGTACTCGCTCTGCCTGCCCGGGAATAGTCCTGCCGGTAACCATCATTGCTTTCAACACTTGGCTATTCACCACGTCACTATCGGCAACGGAATCACTCGTGAATGTGTAGGTAGTGCCTGATGTTGGGGAACGGAGGAAAAGCATAGCAATCGAGCGGGTTCCTCCATTTGAGCTCGTATCATCACCTTGTTGTGGCCAGGCAATCTCAGCACCCCATTCAATGGTGCCAGTCTCAACACTTGAAGATGACAGACCAACGGCATAATTTTGCGTCACGTCAGCAATATCATTGGTCGCAGCACTATTACCGGTTTCATTGCCAATGACAGTCGCGGTGGTAATATCACTTCCTGTAATACTTAAATAACGTCCAAGAATAACACAATCACTTTGACCAGGCTTTTGGGTTGTTGAACCCCCTTCACTAGGTTGAGCGGAGCTATCACACGACCAGTTGGCATTTCTATCGTTGCGGACATTATCAAGTTCTGAAAATTGCGATTGTAATAATGACTGAAATGAAATGACGCTATCTCGATATCGTTGAATGTTTATTGACGATCCTAACCCGACAAGCAGCCCTACAATAAGCATACCGGTAATGGCAAGCACCAGCATGGTTTCGATGATGGTAAATCCGCTCGAGGAATGTCTACTCATATGAGGTAATTATAGCATAAGCAAGTTGTGTCTGCGTGTGTCTAAAGCAGCGCAAAAAGATAAAAATCAACCACGGCACCGCCAAAGAGCAGTGCAATCACAGTTCCAGCAATCAACAGTGGCCCAAACGGAATGCGCGATGTACGTTTAAGTTTTTTCGTCACCATTAATGGAATGACGATCATGGTACCAATTAGGTTCGCTAAGAAGAGTGCCAAGAGGGCTAACTGCCAGTCCGCTAGCAGTAATCCAAGCCCCAGCCCAAGTTTAATATCACCAAAGCCAATCCAGGCCCCTTTAGAAATGACGTACAGCGCCAAATACAGACCGCTCATCACCGCAACCGACCCAATCACCGTCAGTATCGCCTCAACAGTCTGACTCGCCTGGAGTACTGTCAGAACCGCTACGACCAAGCCAAGCACAATGACCGTAAAATTGACACTGTCAGGCAATAAGAACCACTTTGTGTCATAAGCAAACAGTATCGCAAGGCCAACAACAGCGAGCAGCCAAACCGTAAAGACGGCAATTGACAGGCCATCGACGAGCGCGAATGGCCAAAACACATAAGAAACGACGAAGAGCGCCGCCACACCAACTTCTAACAAGAGTTCCATTACTCCAATTGGTTTACGGCAGTGCCGACAACGTCCTTTTAGTGAAAGCCAGCTGACAACGGGGATAAGATCGTACCATCGTAGCGTATAATCGCAGTGCAAACAGCGTGAACGGTCGCTGCGTACTTTTTGGGCCGCGATTGGTTTGAGTTTTTTTAGTTCTGCTGTATCAACCGGTTCACCAGCTTTTTTATCAGCAACAAGTTGACGAGCACGCAGCCGCCACACCATTGCTCCGGCGAAACTCCCTAGTGTTGCACCAAATAAGAGCAGCGCGACGATAATTACGATTGTCATAACTTCCATCATACCAGTTCAAGCGAACTAGTTGTTCACGCAGTTGTAACCACCACCTTCAAGTGCAATGCGGAAGGCTACTTTTCGGCTTCCTCCAGCTTCGAGTTCGGCGGCACTATCGCCACAGATGAAGCCGGGTGCATAATAAATGACGTTTTGGCTGACAGCATAAGAGCTCTCAAGAGGGCTCCCTGTATCTTCAACTAATTGGTACGTTTCAACACTTCCCTGATCAACTGTTGCTCCGGCTGGATCGATAAACGAATCACCGCCCACGGTAAGATAATCAGTCACAAACGCGTTCCATTCCGACGGCAGTGAGCCGCGGTTTGAGTTCGTGTAATTCACTAAAGCAGTGCTTAGGCGAGACATATCGTTCTGGCGCTGTGTGTCACGTTGGTTTCGCTGCAAGGCAGGAAGTGCGATAAATACCATCAAGAAAATTAGTCCGGCAATTGCCAACACCAATACAACCTCGATAATTGTAAATCCTTTTTCTTTTTTCTGTGCGCTCATAGGAATTTTTTCCACCTTTCAAATGAACTGTTTATCAAAACTGCTTACGCTAATAGTAGCCCAACAGATACCGTTTGTCTAGCCATTAGACGTTGATTCCGTTCACCAGGCCATAGATTGGCAGCAAAATTGCTCCTACCATTCCTCCGGCAACAACCGCCAACACCACCATCAAAATTGGCTCGATCGATGTAGAGATCGTTTTAATCTGTTCGTCGAGTTCATCTTCGTATACTTGAGCAACTTTTCCCATCATTTCATCGATACGACCCGACTGCTCACCAATTCTAATCATTTGTGGCACCAGTGACATAATTTCTGGCTCTGGCTCGAGTGCTGCCGACAATGCCTTACCACCCTTCACCTTATCGGCCGCCCGATTAATGCTTTTTTCAATCACGGTATTATTCACGGCGGTTGCCGTTACTTTGAGCATATCAAGCATGCTTACCCCTGTTGCAAGTAGGGTTTGGCCGGTACGGGTAAAACGTGCCATGTATAATTTTCGAATCATCTTTCCGAAAATTGGTACCCTAATTTTAAATTCGTCTTTTACGCGAATTCCCGACTCTGTTTTAAAATACTGCAATAAGAAGTAGCCAGCGACAACAAGGACAATAATCACGAGCCACCAAAACTGCGCTAACCCGTTCGCAACGTCTACCATTAGTTGCGTTAAGAACGGCAAATCTTTCCCTAGGTCTTCGTATAGCTTTTCTACCTGTGGAACAACGGTGAAGAGCATAAAGGCCATCACACCAAAAATTACCACCAGTACAATGACCGGGTATGTCAGTGCACCCTTAATTTTACTCATTGTTGCGGCGTCTTTTTCCTGCTGAGCCGCCACTCGCTTCAATGAATCGTCGAGTGTCCCCGATAGCTCACCGGCAGACACCAATGAAATAAATACCTTATCGAACACTTTTGGATGTTTCGCAAAGGCGCTTGAAAGGGTTTTACCCCCTTCAACATCGGCAACAATCTCTTCCACAATCGATTGCAACTGCTTGTTATCAGTTTGTTCAAGCACAGTATGTAGGCTTTGACTGAGCGGAAGCCCCGCACCAATCAATGTCGCTAGCTGGCGAGTAAAGACAACGCGATCTTTCGTTGTAATACGACCCGTCAGTTTTTCAAGAAAAGAGCCATCGCCAATCTGTTCTTTGATAGTAAGTGGCGTAAACCCCTGCTTGGCAAGAAGTTGTGCTGCTGAATGTTCCGATTCAGCCTGAAGCGTTGCCTTGACCAACTTGTTGGTCGCTCGGTCGCGTGCTTCGTAGGAAAACTTTTTCACGTATTAGCCCCTCATTAACCGTTCAAATTCAGCTAAATCAACGGCATATTCTCGGGCACTGTCGTACGTTATTGTTCCTGCTTGAACGAGCCCGACAAGTGTACGGTCCATGGTTTGCATTCCTTGATCGGCACCAGTTTGAATGATGGCATCAAGTTGGTGGGCTTTTCCTTCACGGATAATATTACGCACCGCTGGGTTTGCAATAAGAATTTCAGCCGCTGCAACACGACCGCCACCGATAGAAGGAACAAGGCGTTGAGAAACAATCGCCATAAGAATGTTCGAAAGCTGCGCTCGTACCTGTGGTTGTTGGTGTGGCGGGAACACGTCGATCATACGATCGATTGACTGCGCTGCGCTGTTGGTGTGCAGTGTCGCGAATACTAAGTGACCAGTTTCAGCAATGGTAATCGCTGCTGAAATCGTTTCCAGGTCACGCATCTCACCAATTAACACCACATCAGGGTCTTGGCGCAAACTTGAGCGAAGCGCCGCCGAGAAGCTATAGGTGTCGTAGTGCACTTCACGCTGTACAATGACCGATTTTTTCGACTTATGGGTGAATTCAATCGGATCTTCAATAGTAATAATGTGGTCTGAACGCTCGGTATTAATTTTATCTACCAGTGCAGCCAGAGTGGTTGATTTACCTGACCCAGTTGGGCCGGTCACGAGTACTAAGCCGCGAGGGAAATCAGCAAAATTGAGCACCACGTTCGGCATCCCCAGTTCCGTCACTGATTTAATTTCATTTGGAATCAAACGGAGGGCTGCCGCTAAGTTACCACGCTCGTGATAGGCGTTAACACGGAAACGACCGAGTGTTCCAAAGGCGAAACTGAAGTCGAATTCTTTATCTTTTAATAAAATCTGTCGTTGATCTTGATCAAGAATAGCAAATAATAGTGTCTCAACCCCTGCCTCATCGAGTGGGTTAAAGCCAGCCATTGGCACAAGCGATCCGTCGATACGAAGCATCGGCGGTAAACTTACTTGAAGGTGAAGGTCGGACGCTTTACGGCGCACTACCTCTTCGAGTAAAACTTCAATTCTGAGTTGTTGATTTTCCATATATATTCTCCACCCTTTTACGACGTATCAGACGTCACCCTATTCACTTCTTCTAACGTTGTAATTCCTGACAGTGCCTTTAAGTAGCCGTCTTGTCGCATCGTGATCATCCCCTGGGAAACAGCTAACCGCTGAATCTCTGAACTGCTCGCCTGGGTGGTGATGAGTTTTTGGATATCGCTATTTACATCCATCACTTCATAAATACCCGCACGGCCACTATAGCCTTTTGGCGCCTGGGGGCTATCGATGCCTCTCACCAAAGTATAAGCGCTTTGGCCAGCTAAAGGAAGGTCTTTGTAGCCTAAATCTTGTGAAACACGAGCAACGTCGTCTTTGGTTTTTGGCAACAAGTGCCCGATAGTCGCCATAATATTCTGTGTTTCTATTGGACTCGACTGATACGTTTCACGTTTTGTTGCAACGCGGCGCACTAAACGCTGACCAATAATCGTGTTCACGGTACTGGCAATTAAGAACGGTTCAATATCCATATCAAGCAAACGAGGAAGCACTCCGGCGGCACTATTGGTGTGCAGTGTGCTGAACACCAAGTGACCAGTAAGGGCTGCCTGCACGGCCAGTGCAGCGGTTTCTTTGTCACGAATCTCTCCCACCATCACCACATCAGGGTCTTGACGCAAGATCGAACGAAGGCCGTTGGCAAAGGTTAAACCAACCTCTGAGTTCACTTGAATTTGGTTCACCCCCTGCATTTTGTACTCAACAGGATCTTCAAGCGTCACAATATTCACTGAATCGTCTTTAATTTCTTTAATAAGTGCGTAAAGGCTGGTCGACTTACCTGAACCAGTTGGCCCCGATGTCAGCACCATACCATTTGGTCGTTTCACGCCGTGTCGAATAACGCGAAGTGCGCGACCAGCGTATCCCATCTCTTCAAGATCGAACGAATTCCCTGATTTATCAAGCAAACGAATCACAATTTGCTCACCCCATACAACGGGGCTAATCGCAATACGAAGGTCAACTTCTTTATTGGCAATCTTCACGGTAAACTGGCCGTCTTGTGGCATACGGTGTTCATCGATTTTTAAATTAGCAAGAATTTTTACCCGGCTCACTAATGCCGGTTCAATGCTCTTCGGCAACTGCATAATTTCACGAAGCACACCATCCACACGAACACGAATTTTCAGTGCTCCCTCGAGCGGCTCTACGTGCACATCACTAGCGCGAGACTTAATGGCATATTCAAGAATTTTACTCAGCGCCTGGCTAATTGGTGAATCTTGAACAATGGTTTTGACATCACTGGCTTCTTCTTTTTGGGCTTCTTCTTGAGAAACCTCAGCGGCTTTATCGACACTCGAAAGGTCGGTTTTGTATTGATCAAGAATGTGACGAACACCCGACTCGGATGCCATGAATACCTTTAGTGGCCGTTGAATACGGTTGGCTAAGTAGTCGACTGCCTGCACGTTGTTTGCATCGATCATTGCGACCGCTAAACGGTTCTGCACCTCTGCAAGTGGCACCGCCATAAAGCGTTCGGCAATGTCTTCTGGAAGTAACGAAAGAATACTTTGATCAATTAATGTGTTCGATAAATTAACGTATGGTACGCCTGAAACTTGGGCGATAGCGTGCGTTAACAACTCATCATCAACAATTGCTTGTTCGGTGAGGAGAGAAAATAACGGCTTCTTTGTTTGTACCGCTTGTTGCTTGGCCTGTTCAAGAATATTTGTTGCGACCAGCCCCTCGTCAACAAGAAGTTTCACGAGTTTTTCTTGAATGTCGTCAGTAAGAAGCGGCATCGTTCACCTACCCTTCTGTTGCGTCGCTCTGCGTCGTGTCATCGATCTGGACTTCGACTGCAGGGTTAATTGCATTCTCGTTAAATATCTGGGTGCTTGGTGGTTCAATTGTACTTTCAATTGCATCGACGGTTTGGACTCTCACGCCTTCATCACTAAAGCCACCAAAGACACTGCTGGCGATAAAGTACGCTAATCCAACGCTCACTGAAGCGATCAGTACGATCATTGCGATATCGGTTCGTTTCATGGACGTACCACCTTGTTGTAGAGCTCTACTTCACGCGCTGGCTCATAAAACGCCCGACCTTGCACGGTCATTACCTGACCACTACCTTGGTTCTCAATTTGCAACGTCATAATATCAATTGTACGGATCGATCGTTCAAGGTTTCGGAGTGCTTGTCGAAGAGAATTTTGCGTTCCCGAAACAGAAAAGCGAAAGGTAATCTCAAGGTCACTCGCTGAAGACGCTGACCCAGAAACAACTGAACCGCTCGACAATGATTCAACGCCCTGTACCGGGTCAACCTGAAGACTCTGTAATGTGAGCCCAGGAACACCCGCTAACAATCGGCTTTGTAGTGATGCACCAAGGGCAAGCGAGTTTGCATCTGATGGCAACGCATCAAGAATCACCTGAAGATTCTGATCATCTTCTTTGGCTTTTGTGACGGCAAGCGCTTCGCTGGTATCGAGTACTCGAACCTGTGCTTGTAGTTCAGGAATGGCGGCGATATTTTTCTCTAATTGTGAAATTGTAGTGTTCTTCTCTAGTAATACTTTTTCATTAAAGACAAGTTTCTGTACCAAGAAGATAGAACCAACTAGGGCAAATCCAACAATGGCTGAAGCACCAGCAATCCATAAGAACATGACGCGGTTCGCCTTTGAAATTTGAGTACGCTTACGAATAGCGGTATCGGGCTTCATTACGGCGTCTCCTCTTCAATAATATCGACTGCACGGTCGGTGAAGATGCTCTTTGGGACACCTAGGAACGAGTCGGTTACGTTTCCGCCATTAATTAACACGATTGATGGTGATTGGACGTTCACGTCGAACAGTTCAGGGGCGTAGAAGAAGTCGATGGTGAAGCGCAGTACCTTTTTACCACTGGCGTCTTCGCCGTAGCTAATATTACTAGTGCTAATGTCGGTGGCAAGTGCGACGTTCTGCTGTATATCATCGACGTCATTAAAGCGAACATTCGCAATACCAATTGTCTTCTTAAACGTTTCAAGTGCCGCGTAGCCGTTCGGTGCCTGGCCTTCAAGCGACAATAACCCTTCTTCAGCATCAACCGTTACATTTGAAACCTGAATGTTGTTTGGTGCAGGAGGAATAATTGCTGCCAGAACATCAAAGACGCGTGAGTTAATATTTTTTTCATCATTTAAGGCATTAATCTTTGTGAGCTGATTTTGGATGGTGAGTATTTTCGAGAGATCTTCTACTTGAGACAGTTCAGCACCTTTTGACGTAATACTATCGTCGGCAAGTGCGCTGCGGAAAGTTTGTGCACCATAGACATAGCCAGCCAGTACCGCAACCACTGCGGCTGAGGCAATAGTGATAATAATAGAAACAGAAATTACCGCCGCACGTAAGCGTCGGGCTTTAATAAGCTCTTGTTTTACATCGGGAATAAGATTGATTTCAATCATCAATTCTTCCTCCGTTGAGCGAGGCCGATGACCGTCGCAAACTCTGATGCGATGGGCATTAATTGCTGTTGATCAGCTTGTGCAACGCGTACTTTTTGCCACGGGTTTGCTAACTCAAACTGTACACCGGTTTTTGCGGTCACATAGTTACCAAACTGCGGCACAATCGCGCCGTAGCCTGACAATAAAATACCGCCAACTGGGGTATTTGGGTAACGCGTTTGGAAAAACTTAATAGATTTCGTCAGTTCTGTTGCAAAACTCTCGAGGGTTGATTCAATTGCTCGATATACTTGCCCCTCAAGGCGGTCGGGAGCAAGACCAAATTTCAAAATAAATTGTCGCGCTTGATCTTCTTGAACATTCAAGTTTTGAACCGCTGCTTTTACTAACGATTTAATACCCATAGGAATCGTACGAACAAGACGTGGGCTGTCGCCGAATGTCACGGCAAGGTCGGTAGAAAGTTCACCAACATCGATAATCAAACGTGCATCAGGTATACCTGCTGGTAAGAGCGAACGCACCATTGCCAGTGGATCTGGCTCAGCAGCAATCACATCAAGACCAAGGCTCTCAACGAACTCGAGTCGCTCTTCGGCAAATGCATTCGCTGTGCTCGCGAGCAGCACTTCTTGTTGCTTCGGATCGTGGAGAGACGTCCCGAGTAATGCCCAGTCTACCTTCGCTTCACTCGCACTCATCGGAATATATTGATCAATCTGGTATTTCAGGGTGCTTTTTAGCTCAGCTTCAGCCATAATTGGCATTTCAACAACGGTTGTAAAAGTTTTGTTCGATGGAAGCCCAATCACAACATTCTTTGTTTTAATTCCACTTTGCCCGACAGCTGTCATAATAACTTCACCAAGGCGACGAAGGCTCTCTGGTGAGTTGCTGGTACTTGTTTTTTCATCGAGTGGCGCGTACCCAAAGTGTTCGAGCGACCAAGAATCGGGACCAGTTGAAGAAATCTGCAATACTCGAACTGCATTCGTCCCTATGTCTAGTGCAAAGAAGTCGCCCACGCCTTTTATTAATGCCATATTGCCCCTCATTATACAGAAGCACAAGCAATAAAAGCAAGGACTCGGCCTCTAGAAACGAGGCGGAAGTTCAGTTTCGTAGACAGCTTGTAATCGACCACTGTTAGCGGCTTGCAAGGCACCCCATAAATACGCATCTGGACGTAAGTTAATAATTTCAGCCGGTATTCCTGACTGGGCGCCTGCGCCTGAACCGAATGTCCGTTTCAAATAAAGCTGTTTCGCAACAACAGGACCGTTAATCGTTAGTTGCTGATTACAGATTGAATCTGTTAACGATGCGGTAATCGCAACATCATTACAGGTATCAATCGTACCACTCGCCCCTGATGCAACCAACCAGGCATCAACCGTTTCAACATCTCCTTGAATCGAGATATCGTTTGCGATAATCACCAGCTGTGGAATTGCTTCGACACTCGTGAGTGCACCGCCCGTATATTGAATATCACCCTCAATAATCACTTGTGAAGCTGGAGCATTAATAATAACGGATCGCCCTGCTCCAATTGCTCCACCGCTCATTCTTAGGGTGGTACCCTCATCAACAGTATACGTTCCAGAGCTCAGGCTACCGACATCAATCGTGCCTGATAGCATTACGGCACTATTTGTTGGGAAGGAGCGTGCAACATCGGGTAGCGCGTTTGTGGTTGAATAGTTTCCAAGTGTTGGTGAAGAAACACTACACTGTGCAGCGCCAACCGCAACGTTTGCAACCGTAATACCATTGTATTGGCATGTATTTCCTCCACTTGCCCCCGAACCTGCAAAAGCCGAACCTGTTCCAAAATTTGTTACCGAGCCTGCAGCAACCGCACCATACTCGCCCCAGCTACCGAACACCTGTGGTGAGCCTCCAATAACTTTCGCAGAAATACTCGTTTGAATAGATGAGTTTTGTGCACCGCTTGTATCATTCAAGAATGCCCGGCCAACAATAACATCACTTCCCGTTACTTGGATTTTTGGTTTCTTCCCAATAATAGGGCACGACAAGGGTGAATGGCGCCACGTTGATGTTCCTTCACGATAATTTTGTACGGAAATCACAAAGCAAATTCTTGTCCCAATGAGTGAGGTGCCAATTGTTGTTGAGGCAGAAAAATCGTCTTGATCAGGGTAGCCAAACCCGCTATTTACCGTCCCTTGGTCCAGCGGATCACAGGCAGACTCGCCAACAAAGAACTGGCATGGATTAGCCCCGGTTCCTCCTGAAAGTTGTGTTATGGAGGCACCCGGCACATAATCAAGCCGCGTAATTTGCCATGGAATATTAGTCCGTGATTTCGTTGGGCCATCGTTTCGGATTGTACCGTTTACCGTAATTTCACCTTGTTCACTTTCGATACTTCGATCGTTCGGTGGGTCAGTAATAAATGGATTTAAAGAGAAGTTATATGGGATAGTCGCACACCGATCGTTTGACGTACCGTTGCCAGATGAATTCCAGGCGCGTGGTGTCCATTGAATATACTGACATAAACTTCTTCCAACATCAGATTGTCGCACTTGGTATACAGTTGAGCTCGCATTTGCTCCAGAATAATTACCAAGCTTTGCGAAAATTTGATTCTGTCCGACGCCGCTTGAACCAGTAATACTCCCCGTATTATTTAAAGCGAAGTTCGAAGGAAAACCTGTCCCTCGCAACGACCAACTAATTCGTTTATCGACACGAGCATCTCGTGCCTGAAGCGTATGTTTATAGTAAAGGACATTGTTTGGTGCTGCGGTAATATTACCACTCGTCCACCCTGAGTCACTTGTAAGGGGTGTCGTGTTTGTACTTTTCTTAATATAACTATTCGCTCGAACGGTCCACTGGCTTTGGCTTGAGTAGCAAAACCAAGCAACATTACTGCCCCAGGCATAACCCGTTTTCAATGCCGGACT
>Ga0136601_1000348_pt1 | contig 20814 bp, 18 predicted proteins | sample AntRauMFilla2699_FD_181020 | JGI IMG/M metagenome (GOLD analysis project Ga0136601, IMG submission 181020) | Saline lake microbial communities from Rauer Islands, Antarctica - Metagenome Filla 2 #699 | ecosystem: Environmental > Aquatic > Non-marine Saline and Alkaline > Saline | place...
AGACAGTAAAAGAACTCCTTAGGGACGTATCGGAATAAAGGACTGACGAAGCGTCCAGTGCTCACCCGCAGCAATATTTTCTGGGGCACGGATTTTACCATTCGGGGTATAGACCTTCCCTTCGACATGCCCTCCAGCGCTGACGATGTATTGCTGGTTCCAAATGGCTTGCACGCGCAGCATCGTGTCTAGATTCTCCCAGAGAATTTCTGGCTCATTAAACCACGCATGTGATATCGGATGCGCAATAAACGGCACTTCTCCTCGCTCTTTCATAATCTGCCGGACACCCCACGGTGAGACACTTTCAAAACAATATAAAATTCCGGGAGTACTACTCGCGGCGTTTGCCTGACTGGTAAGAGAGCCGACGGTATAGGAAATGTCTTTGCTAATAGTCTCGACAGCCGAGCCATACCCCACCATACGCAAAAGCGAAGTATAGAGATACGGCATAAACTCCCCTTGTGGGACCAAGTATCTTTTTTGTGACATATCGACCGTATCTGCTAACCCATTGTATGCAAACGCCTGCAAAACTGCCTTCCCGTCCACCATAGCTCGTCCTGAACCCACCACAATCGCTTGCGGGTTACCGTGCAGAAACTGAAACTGCACTTTTTCTTGCGTGGTGGGCGCGGACTGATTGAAGTAGCGAGTATCTTCGGGCAACAAAATATAATCAGGGTCTAAAGCCAACGCTGTACTCATTGCTTCTTCTAATTGAGCGACTTTCGCTTCTTTTCCTTCTGGAGTTTGTACTTCAAGCACAGAAAATATGGTGTCTAAACTCAACACTGAGTAATACTCCCCCGCGTCTTCCGTCAGAGAAACAAATGGAATATACCCACTCCCCCACAATACTAGACAGGCTACGAGTGCCAAATAGTATTTTGTGCGCGGTAAGCATTGCCCAAACCAGAGGTAACACAGCGCAATGAGTACGGCAGCGAAACTCAGTGCATACACTCCGTATATCCGAGAAATCCAAATGAGCCATTCGTGTTGCGCCAACAGATATCCCACGTATCCAAAACTCAAGGCGCTGGTAATTGAGGCACCCTCACCGTACGTCATTACTGAAAAGAATACTGACCCGACCATCTCTCCCAGCAGCCACACCCCGGGGATAAGCAATGCGAGAAAGAGCTTTTTCATACCTGTGGTCCAGAAGTACTTCAGGGCCACCGCCACAATTGCGCCCCCTACACCCAGCCAAAGTGAGTAGGTAGCCCAATAGAAGATGACGAGGACGAGCTGCGGTTTATCGCCGAAAAACATCAGCCAGTCAATTGGGTACACTGACAAAAACCACAACAGTGCCCCCAGTGACTTAATCGTCCACGCCACAAAACCTCCAATCATCACTTTTTTATAGGTGGTCTCTTGCTGGGCTAAATAAATAAAATAGGCGATTCCTATAATTCCCAATGGCCACAAGAAAGAGAAAATAAATCCAATGCCAAGGAGCACTCCGGAGAGCGCCCACTGCATGAGTCCTGCTTTACGTACGAAGTCCATGATACAAAACAATTCCAGCTGCTACTGATACATTAAGTGATTCTTTTTCGCCGAGCATGGGAATATCGACAATTGTATCAGCTGCGGAACAGAATTCTATTGAGACTCCTTCCACCTCGTTCCCCATTACATAGGCAACATTTTCTGGCACACTAAAATCCTGCAATGATACAGAATTCTCTGTTTGCTCAACTGGAACAATGGCGCACTGCGTAGTCTGTAGATAAGCAACCAATTGCTTCGCTTCCAAAAAATGTTCCCAAGGGATGTTCTCACTGGCGCCCAATGATGTTTTTTGTATTTCTGACTGCACTCGGCCGAAGCGATCTATTGGGGTTGGGGTGTAGCCCACGAGAAATATTTTATCTACCCCGGCTCCATCAGCAGTCCGAAACATCGCGCCAACGTTATAGGCACTGCGAGTATTTTCTAAAATTAAATATTTCATAATCCCTCAAACCATAGCAAATAGCCTGCATTTATGCGAGAAGGAGTTGAAATTCATTTTCATCATGTTATAGTTTTCGCACTTTGATTTAGCAAAGAAAGAAGGCATGCGCCCTTAGCTCAGATGGTAGAGCAGCTCCCTTTTAAGGAGACGGTCCAAGGTTCGAGCCCTTGAGGGCGCACTAATAAAAATCCCCACCGGGGATTTTTCTAATAGTACTTTTTGTGAGCAGTCTTACAGAGCCAGTACCCATTGCTCAAGTGCTATGTCCATATCTCGCTGTCCCGAATGACCAGCGTGATACAGCTCCAACAGAGACTGCGAAAGCGTCACAACCTCCCCGGGAGCAAACGCAGGTAATGCTCGCTTAGATTTATTGTAAGGAAAATCTTTCATACCAGCTTCTTGAGCTGACTGAGTCAGAGCGGCCAACCGTAGGCTTTTTAACTGCCACCATAGCATCCCGACAATCTCTTCTTCTCGCAGACCGGCCTTGCGAGATTCCTGTAATAAAACCCAAAGCTGACGTTTATTTTTTTGCGCCAGCGCTTCGGCCAGAGCAAAGGTATTGAAACGTTCATTTTTTGGCGCTGCAAATTCTTCTATGTTGGCAGCACATTTTCCGTAGGCTTTCTTAGCTGGAGCCAAGAGTGCTTCTTCCAGAACAATAAACGTATTGGCCGACTCACTCATGTCTTTGAGTGCCGCTTTTACCTCCTCGGCAAAGTCAGGATTCGCGGCGGGAGTATCTAATACAAACCATTCTGCTCCTCCAAACAACGACGTAGCGCCCAGCGCATCAGCAATCTGCCCCGGCACAAAACTCTGCCCATCAAACGTGGTCAAAGTACCGTCAGGCGGGAAATTGTTTTCAATATATAAAGTAGCGTGATCACGCACTCGCGTTCGGTCGGTCCCAAAGAAAACGGTATACATGTGGGACTATTGTACTGCAAAGACTCGGTACCACAAACGCTCTCATCTTTTAAGATTTTGAGCGGCGAGGTGTTCGGGCTTGAGTACGAATCTTATTGACTTAGTGCAAGTCAGCTATAGACACCTTCTCCATATCTTCCCAGTTTTGACCCATTTTGATTTCAGCCAGAATTGGGACACCATTGGTTTGTTCGGTGGTCAGAACAGTGGTCATGATCTCCAGCAGGGTCGGTACCGTTGCAGCAATTTTCTCTTGTTTAATTTCAAAAATCAGTTCATCGTGCACTTGCAACAACATCTGTACATCAGACTGCAGCTGCAGCTCTTTCATATACTCATGAATCTTCACCATGGCGATACGCACAATATCTGCCTGCGAGCCTTGAATAGGGGCATTGATGGCCATGCGTTCAGCCTGCGCTCTGATAAACGGCACACTCGAAGTGATTCCAGGAAACCGTCTTTGTCGGCCAAACAAGGTTTCTGTATACCCGTGTTGCCGGGCGAAACTTTTTGTTTCTTCCAAATATTCAGCCAATCGGGTAAAGGTATTGAAGTAGGCATTTAAGAACTCTTGGGCGGCTTCGCGAGTTGTTTCACTCCCCAGATTTGTTCGCAGCGCGTTGACTCCCATTCCGTAGAGAATTCCGAAGTTAATCACCTTGGCTTTGCGACGCATATTATCCGTCACATCTTCACCATTGACGCCAAAGACCCGTAACGCTACTCCCTTGTGTACATCTTCTCCGCGCTTGAATATATCCATCAGGTTTGGGTCGCCCGACAAAATCGCCGCAATCCGCAGTTCTATCTGGGAATAATCAATCGCGACCAACTGATACCCTGGTTGCGCTACGAACGCTTTGCGAATCGCTCTCCCCTCCTGAGTTCGAGCTGGAATATTTTGTAAGTTTGGATCCTTACTCGCCATTCGACCAGTAGCTGTACCGGTCTGAATCAGTGTCGAGTGGAGTCGCCCATCTTCTCCCACCATCTGGGGCAGATTATCGATATAGGTTGAAACCAGTTTTTGTAACTCACGGTACCGCAACAAATCAGCGATGATAGGATGTTCATCTTTGAGCTTTTCCAGTTCAGACTCTTTGGTTGAACGCTGCCCTCCCGTAGTCTTCTTGGCGTTCTTGGGTTTGAGCTCCAACCCATCAAATAAAATTTCTCCTAGTTGCTTGGGTGAATTAATATTAAATTCCTGCCCCGCGTGTTTGTAGATTGATTTCTCAAGGACACTGAGCTCAGTATGTAATTTTTTAGAAAGTGTTTTGAGATATACCACATCCAGTGTGATGCCATTTTGTTTCATTTGCGCCAAAACTGGTATCAGTGGCACTTCTATATCGGTAAAGATACTCCACAACCCAGCCTTTTTTACTTTTTCCTCCATCGCAATCACCGTATCTTCCCAGGTGTTCACTTGCAAAAAAGAACGGCCGTAATCAATAATGTCATCATATGAAGCATGAGTACGATCACTCTCCAGCAGCCACAAAAGAATGGCTGCTCGTTGAAGCTCATAGTCATCTACCGCTTGTGCATTGGCAGCATCGTCCACCAGAGTAATATCAAACAACTTTTGAATCCGCGCCGTCATATTCCGGAAACCAAAATCACTAAAGAGATTGGCAATCACTTCAGTGTCGGCATGCTCTTTCCATTCAGTGGAAGCTAAATCAAACTCGGCAATTGCATCAGTCCGAATCGTGGCCAGCATCTTAGAAAATTCAGCGTCTTCTTTTCCATCCTTCAACAGCCCAATCATACGCTTGGTAATACCAGCATCAATAAATTGCTGCTCGTCCTTCGCCAGCTTTTTATAAATTTGTTCAATCGAACCAAACGTAGTAATAAGTGTCGTAGCTGTTTTTTCTCCAATCCCGCGAATTCCCGGTATATTGTCTGACGCATCGCCTCGGAGCCCTTTATAATCAATAACCATTTTGGGACCAAAGCCAAATCGATCTTTTACTGCTTGTTCATCATAAATAATCGTATCTTTAATTCCCTTTTTTAAGGTAAAGACCTGCACGCGTTTCTTATCAATACACTGCAGTGTATCCATATCGCCAGACGCAATCACAACCGAAAGATCAGTATTATCAGCTGTCAGATGGGAGATGGTTCCCAACAAGTCGTCCGCCTCAAAACCTACTTTCTCAAAAATAGGAATTCCAAACGCCGCAAAAATTTCTCGCGAGCGATTTATTTGCTGAATCAGCGCGTCGTCAGTTTTGGAACGACCTGATTTATATCCTTCATAGGCGTCGTGTCGATAGGTAGGTTCCGGTAAGTCGTAACACGCGGCAATATACTGTGGTTTAAAATCTTCGATGATTTTTAACACCATTGTGGTCACGCCGTAGAGCGCCCCGGTTGGTTCCCCGGTTGGTGAAGTAAAGTCAGGTAGCGCGTGATACGCCCGATGTAAAATTGCGTGCGCATCCAGGAGAACGAGAGTGGGTTTTTGCTTCTTAGCCATACCGTAGTATACGACGTTGAGTCGTATGAGACTATTGCTCTTTCCCAAGAGTTATTGTGACCCTTCTGTGTTCATCTTCGATAATTTCAATCTGTAGCTGATAAGCACTCTTAGGAATACTGGCCGGAATAATCTCTGGCCACTCAATACAACTCACCGTCCCTGGTTGAGAAATCGCCTCAGTAATATGCAGTGGTCTGGTTTCTGCTTCTGACTCTAGACGATAGGCATCTATGTGTACCAATGTCTGGTATTGCGGGTGAGTGGTTTGATACTGCTTCATAATAGTAAACGTGGGGCTGGTGATAATCTCCTGTACACCCAGCATTTTCCCTAACTCTTGCGTGAACGCCGTCTTCCCTGCCCCTAAATCACCCAGCAAAGCAATCACCAAGGGCGCCTCGCCCTTTGTTTGGTGGTCGTCCAGTATTGCTTGCGCGATTTGTTGCAGTTCCACTGGAGTAGTAATCGTCCATTGTGTTTTCATACAGCAGACTATAGCAACCAACCACCCCTTCGTAAACAACACCTATCGTGACCTCTTCATACGGAGACAAACCCCCAAAGAGCGGCCATATTCTCACAAATATACATGTTAGAATGATTACTATATGCTCGAATTTGATGATTCTTATGCAAACTCCCGTATCCAAGACCTCCGCGCGGGAGAAGAAGAACGATTGGTGCAGGCTATGGCACCTCAGTACGGTTTTGAATACATCAATCTCCATAGCTACACCATCAACCCAGAAGCTCTCGCCCTGATCCCCAAAAAATCAGCTCTGGAAGCTGGTGTTGTGGCATTTGAGATTGACCGCAAACACGTGTCGGTGGCAGCAAAAACACCAAACTCTCCGAAAACTCAAGCGGTTATTCAAACCCTACAAACGCAAAGGTTTACCGTTGAGTTATACATTTGTTCAAGCACCAGTCTAACGCACGCTTGGGAACGATACGATGACATTACAGACTCTACCGCCTCAAAGCGTGGGGTATTTGAAATCAACACTGAAGACATCAACCGTCTGACAAAACGAATTCAAACCAAAGAAGAAATACCAAAAATTCTGGCGGAGATTAGTGGAGTTGGAAACACCCGGCGTATCTCAGAAACTCTCGAGCTTATCTTTGCTGGTGGCCTAGCGCTCGATGCCTCTGACATCCACATCGAACCAGAAGAGGCTGCGGTTCGACTCCGGTACCGATTTGATGGCGTGCTGCATGATATTGCGAATCTAGATTCATACATCTTCGAACGCATGATGTCTAGACTCAAACTTCTTTCCGGTATGGTCATAAACTCAAAAGCAGAAGCTCAAGACGGGCGGTTTACCTTCGATATTGGAGAACGTGAGATTGAAATCCGCTCTTCTATCATTCCCGGTGCGATTGGCGAGTCTATTGTGATGCGCTTGCTCGACCCTTCAGTCGCCAGTTTTTCAATGGATAAAATCGACCTTAATCCACAACTCCACGCAGCCATCACTAAACAGTTAAAAAAACCCAATGGGCTGATTATCACTACCGGTCCAACTGGTTCAGGAAAAACCACCGCCCTCTACGCGTTTTTACAACAAGCCCATACTGAAGGGGTGAAAGTTATTACCATTGAAAATCCAGTGGAGTACAAACTCGACGGAATTGTCCAGACTCAAACCGGAGAAGATTATGATTTTGCATCTGGACTGCGAGCCATCCTCAGACAAGACCCCGATATTATTATGATTGGTGAGATTAGAGATCGAGAAGTTGCCGAAACCGCTATCCATGCAGCACAGACTGGACACTTAGTGTTCTCTACCCTCCACACTAACAGCGCAGTTGGTGGATTTCCTCGCTTAATGGACCTCGGGGTTGATTCGAGTATTTTTGGTAGTGCCATCAATGCCATCATGGGACAACGATTGGTTCGTCTCTTGTGTGAACAGTGTAAGGAGGCGTATGAACCAGCAGCAAAAGATCTCCAAATGATTACTTATGTCCAAAGTACTCTTACTGAAGCAAAACCCCTCCCGGAAAAACTCACCCTCTACAAAGCAGTCGGGTGTGATGCTTGTGACCAAACTGGCTACAAAGGTCGAACGGGAATTTTTGAAGCGATTATAATGGATGACGAGGTAGAGGAAGCTATCCTGCGCGATCCTCGTGAACACGTAATCACCAAAGCTGCTGCTCCTCAAGGTATTCCAACCATGATTCAAGACGGTATCCGGAAAGCACTTGAAGGAATCACTTCTTTGACTGAGCTCGAACGAGTCATTGAACTTCCATATCAACTCGCTAGCACTCAAAAAGAACAACCGCCCACAAAAGAGGACACTCACTCACCTGATGACACTGATGAAGATTTTTTATCGCATGTAGTATAAAAACACTCCTGCGATATTGCAGAAGTGAAAAGAAATTCGGTCAATGTTATTTTGTCTTTTTTTGTGATACTGTCCAAGGAGTTCGTTGATTCAAGAAGATAACTCTCTAAGCAAAGCTTCCGCATTGAAAGTGAATACCGCGCTAAGAAGTTCCGCAGCGTTCTCACTCCAGGGTGAGGGCCGCGAAAACCCTCGCAACGTATTCAAGTTGCTTAGAGAGTTATACTCTAGAATCGTAAAATAAACAGGTGCTCACACTTTTTTCGTGTGGGCTGGAGAACAATCTGATTTCCAATATACTAGCATAGATTAAATATTTGTCAACTCTTTTTCTTCAGTTTCCCTTTTGTAAGTAATGACCCAGACTCCAGTTCAACGAATTTTTGGTATACTGTGTTTCATATATGAGTAAATCAATCACCCGAGACGAGGCTGGCGGACTCGACAAAACTCTACGCCCCCAAACCTGGGAGGAATATGTAGGGCAAGCAAAGACCAAAGAAAACCTCAGAATCCTCTTAACTGCCGCAAAAGAGCGAGGACACGCAGCTGAACATATTTTATTATACGGTCCTCCGGGACTCGGAAAAACTACCCTGGCGAATTTGGTGGCAAAAACTCTAGGTACCAACATGAAGATAACCTCCGGACCAGCCATTGAACGAGTTGGTGACCTGGCCGCTATTTTGACCAACCTCTCTCCTGGAGATGTATTGTTTATTGATGAAATTCATCGGCTATCAAAAAGTATCGAGGAGGTACTCTACCCTGCCATGGAATCTGGGGTACTTGATATTATTATCGGAAAAGGTCCTTCAGCTCGCACTGTTCAGCTTGAGCTTCCCCCATTTACGATGGTGGCAGCTACTACGCGCATATCACTCCTCTCTTCACCGTTGCGTTCACGCTTCTCTGGCGGAACCTTCCGTCTGGAGTTTTATAGCACTGAAGAAATCGCCACTATTTTGAAGCGTTCGGCTGAATTACTCCGCGTCACCACTACTGACGCCCTGATGATGAGTATTGCTGGCCGTTGTCGTGCGACTCCTCGTACTGCCAACTATCTCTTGAAGCGTTGTCGCGACTTAGCCCAATTAGAGGGGGGTGACCTCACCAGTGACACGGTAGAAAAAACATTTTGCTTACTGGAGATTGACGAGTTAGGTTTAGGGTCACCCGACAGAGCAGTGTTAGAAATTATTATTCATAAATTTAACGGTGGTCCAGTAGGACTCAACACCATCGCCGCCGCCACTGGTGAAGAACAATCTACTATTGAAGACGTGATCGAACCCTACCTTATCAGGCATGGTCTATTGGAACGAACCCCTCGGGGTCGAATTGCCAGTGCCAGCGCGTATTCTCACTTAGGAAATCTGTAGGTCTTTTTTTCTAACACTTTTTAGTCAGTTCTTGAGTTAGAGGATTTCTTTCTTACAGAGTTTTTAGTACACTTTGAGTAAATAACAACGCATTATGTCAGGACACAACAAATGGTCAAAAATTAAACACAAAAAAGGAGCCACCGATGCGCAGCGGAGTAAATTATTCGCGAAGCACTCTTCTTTGATTACGATGGAAGTAAAGAAAGCAGGAGGAAGTGTAGACGCCGCTGGGGCTCTCTCGGCTGTAGAACGCGCAAAAAAAGACTCGATGCCAAAAGATGCTATTGAACGGGCGCTAGCCAAGGGTACCGGTGTAGGTGGCGCAGCTATTGAAGAAGTGACCTTTGAAGGCTATGGTCCTGGTGGGGTTGCTCTCATTATTCAAGCTGTCACCGACAACAACAACCGAACTGCTCCAGAAATCAGACATGTCTTTTCCAAAGCTGGTCTCGAACTCGGAGTACCAGGTTCTGCTCTGTGGGCGTTTACAAAAACAGACGATGGCTATATCCCAAACCTTCCTATGGAACTTGATGACGAAACCGGTGAAAAGCTCGCTGAGTTTATCGAAAAACTTGAGGAGAAAGATGATGTAACAAATATCTACTCAGCGGCAGATACCCCCGAAAACCATGAGAGTGATTAGTGTAGACCCAGGATACGACAGACTTGGTGTCGCTGTCCTTGAATATATCGACGGAAAAGAAAAATTGATTCATTCGTGCTGTATTCAAACCAACCGATCACACACACTCTTGGACCGTTTACAGGACATGGGTCAGCAGTTCTCTACCTTACTCGCGACACACTCTCCTGACACCCTCGCGATTGAGACACTGTTTTTTAACACCAACCAAAAAACTGCTATTGGAGTTGCTCAAGCGAGAGGGATTATTATTTACCTCGCTCAAAGTGCAAACTGCCAAGTGTATGAGTTTGGCCCACAAGAAATAAAAGTAGCTGTAACCGGTTACGGGAAAAGTGATAAGCACGCAGTAATTGATATGGTATTACGGCTTATGCCCGACGCTCCAGCAAACGCGTTAGACGATGAATATGATGCTATTGCTGTCGGTATAACGTGTCTTGCACATTACGGAAGAACCAAGTAGAATCCTGCTCAAATGCACCGCACTAATACTAATATTGCTACGGTCGCGTATATTTGATAAAAAGATAGATAATATTGATAGATACGTATGCTGTATTTTTTCACAAACGAAACTGAAGAAGAATCAGAAGAACCAACTGATGAAGATTCATCTCTGGATGATGATTTACTCGACGAAGTGACTGAGTCTGGCAGCTCAGATGATGACGATGAAAAAAGTGATGATGATGAAGGATTTGGCCACATCAAAGAAGATGACGACGATGAGGATGAAGATGACGACGGAGATGCTGAGTTAGAAGATGATGCTGAGGATGTCGATTACGACAGTTTCGACGACATAGACGAGATGTAAACCAGGAGAAGACAAGGACTCCCTTGTAAATAAACCGCCCTTACTTCGGGCGGTTTATTTCTATCCAAAAATTTTTGAGGAGAATATCTCACAATATATTATTTCTTGGGTCAAGACTCTGTGTTGTGGTATTCTTCCAGCGACTCTTTTTCTCAGACGAATCTGAAAATATTTCCTTCCGGTAATTTTCAATGTAATACCAGAGGACTGAATGAAATATGCAAACCACGAAATCGTAGTAAGTATATCTAGGAAAAGCCGTGCTAATATTGATTGTATAGATATGAAGATTCAAACTTGGTTTAAAAAGAACTGGAAAGAAATCATTATTGATATCCTTATTTTTGGATTCGCGGCTTTTATTATCATCTTCTCTGCCCTGTTACTCTGGATATCTACCTTGGAAATACCCGATCTTTCGGCTTTTGAAGACCGTCGAGTACTCCAATCAACCAAAATATACGACCGTACCGGTGAAGTGGTTTTATATGACCTCAATAGCGACGTACGGCGAACTGTTGTACCGCTAGAAGAGATGTCACGCAATATCAAAAATGCTACGGTCGCAATCGAAGACGACCAATTTTATAATCACTTTGGAATTGATATCCGGGCCATTATTCGAGCGGCGGTTTCAAACTTCCAAGATGGAGATTTATTAGGCGGGCAAGGAGGCTCAACTCTTACCCAGCAGGTAATCAAAAACTCGGTTTTACAAAGAGATAAGACACTCGCTCGAAAAGTAAAAGAAGCGATTCTTTCTATTAAAATAGAACGGGTACTAAGTAAGGATGAAATTCTTGAAATCTATCTCAACGAATCACCGTATGGTGGAACAATTTATGGTGTTGAAGAAGCATCTAGTGCCTTCTTTAATAAATCAGCGGCTGAACTTTCTTTGCCTGAAGCGGCGTATCTAGCCGCTATTCCCCAAGCACCAACTTACTTATCTCCGTATGGAAACAATCGAGACGCATTAGATCGTAGACAACAACTTGTGTTAGAGAGAATGCGGCTTAATGGATTCATTACAGTAGAAGAATATGAAGCAGCAGCAAACCAAGAAGTTGATTTTGAACCACAAGCTGTAACCGGTATTAAGGCTCCTCATTTTGTGATGTATATCATTGAACAACTGGCTGAAACATATGGTCAGGAGGCACTCGCAGAACAAGGACTCCGAGTGATCACAACCTTGGACTGGGAGCTACAAAAAGAAGCTGAGAAAATTGTCGCCCAAAAAGCTGCTTCAAACACGGTAAAATTTAACGCCTCAAACGCAGGACTTGTAGCAACCGATCCAAAAACGGGAGACTTGTTAGTAATGGTTGGTTCACGCGATTACTTTAGTGAAGAAATTGACGGAAACTTTAACGTCGCGCTTGCCTCTCGACAACCAGGCTCATCAATCAAACCTTTTGTATACGCCACAGCCTTTTCAAAAGGCTATCTCCCAGCCACTGTCCTATTTGACGTAGCCACTCAATTCTCCACTTCCTGCGAACCATGGGAAAAAACTTCAGAAACACCGTGTTACGCGCCAAACAATTACAACCATAAGTTTGTTGGTCCGGTGAGTATGAGAAATGCGCTAGCTCAATCTTTAAACATCCCAGCCGTTAAAACACTGTATCTAGCTGGCTTAAAAGACACTTTGAAGTTTGCTACCGATATGGGAATATCAACACTGGATGATCCAGATAGATATGGACTGACTATGGTACTGGGAGGGGGTGAGGTAAAACTCTTAGATATGACTAACGCCTACGGAGTATTTGCCAATGGTGGTCTGAAAGCAACTCCGCGAAATATTCTTCGCATCGAAGATTCCCAGAAAAATATTATTGAAGAGTTCGCAGTAAAGACTAACCGGGTAATGGAAGAAAATGTAGCTTATATGGTAAGTGATGTTTTGTCTGACAATGTCGCCAGAACTCCTTTGTGGGGCACTTGGTCTATCGTAAATTTTGGAGACAGAGACGTAGCTCTGAAATCAGGTAGTACTAATAACCTCAGAGATGCTTGGATTATGGGCTATTCACCAAACATTGCGGTGGGTGCTTGGGTAGGAAACAACGACAACGCAACTATGGGAGGTGGGTTGTCAGGATTGATTACTACCCCGATGTGGCGTGAATTTATGGACATCGCTTTAGAGAAGCTTCCAAACGAATCTTTTCCTCAACCCCAAATAAATACCGCTGGTGTAAAACCAATACTTAGAGGTGAATATATTGACACCTCCCTACTCCTGCAAGCAATCCAAGGATCGAGCTCAAGTTCAACAGTAAATGTGGCTGATGTGTATGCAAATGTTCATTCTATTCTTCATTTTGTCGACAAAAACAACCCAACTGGCGGGCGTCCAGCTAATCCAGCGAGTGACGGTCAATACGAAAATTGGGAGTACGGGGTGCAGGAGTGGAATAAAAAAACATTTGGAGCATTAATCCAAACTCAGCAGCCAGCTATTTCTGAAGAAGAAATAGAAGACAGTAATAACGACGAGTAAATCCTTTTGGATTAAAACTAAAAAGAGTCTTTAACGTATGTACGTTGGACAATTATCAGCCCCTAAGTGGGTTTTTAATTTATCTAAAATAGCTCCTTTCTGTAGTAAAATTTCAGTCCTAAGAATGCTTGGTACTCGCAATGAAAGCGTTCTGGTACTGACGGTATATTCAATTTGATCAAGAGTTAGTTCAAACCGTGTCAATTCTTTAATAATTACCAAACACTCTTTCTCAACACTGGCTTGTGGAGCCTTTATTCGCGTTCGGTAGCGCTCAAACAAATCTCCTAGTCGCTTCATAGCCATAGGAGCTTTGTAATTATCCATACTACTTATTCATTGGCATTACGAGGTATCGAAGACTTTTATCACTCACCCCTTGCATAATCATTGCTCGTCCAATCCCTGCAAAACTCATTTTTACTGAGTCATCTTGAATGTGAGACAACGGATCCATGATGTATTGTTGATTAAAATTTAATGAAAGTTCCTCCCCTTCCACTTGTGCTTTGACAGTATCAGTAGTATGGCCAACTTCGTTATTTTGTGACGATATTGTGAGATTACTCGCCGTCAACATTAATGACACCTGACGAAACTTATTTAAAAAAGTATTGGTTTTTTTGAATGACTTAGACAAATCATCTTTTAAAACCACAACGTGTGACACAAACTCTTTTGGAATAATTTGCTCATAATCAGGAAAATTTCCAGTCACTAAACGAGTACTTACATATACACCACTAGGAAACCGTAAGGCACACTGATTATCATTGGTTATAAATACTGGATCTTCATTTACTATTTCACAGATACGAGCCAATTCCATCGCATTCTTACTGGGAATCATTAATGAATCTTGTAGTACCAAACTTTTTTGTGGAATAGTCTTCTCCATCAGACGGAAAGAGTCCGTCGCCACAAAAGTAAGAGAGTGTTCTTTTTTTTGTTGAATAAATACACTCCCGAGCTCTGGTTTAATAGATGTCACAGAGGCTGAAAATGCCACGCTCTTGATTCCATATGCAAAAGACTTACCCTGCAGCTGCAACTCTTCCCCTTGCAGCTGACGGAGATTTGGGAACTCATCTACCGCAAAGGTTTTAATTGAAGTATTTGTGTGTTCAGTTTCTATTTGCAGCACCTGATCTTCAGTCCTGAGGGTGATTTCTTTTTGATTAATAAATTGGATACTCTGTAAAAATATTTGCGCCGGAATAGCTACTACTCCTTCCTCTAAGACTGTTCCCGTTACTACAGTTTCCAGACTAATCTCGAGGTTGGTGGCTTGAATAGTTATCACGCCTTCTTTTGCTTCCAGACGAACACACTGCAACACCGGCAAGGTGACATGCTTGGTACTTATTCGTCCTACAAGTTCTAATGCTTGTGTGAGTTGTTGGTGTGGAATAGTTATCTCCATATTTTTATTGTAATCTATTTTACTCTTTATTATTAGTCCTGTGGAAGTGTGCAAAACTGGAATCTATGGTCTGTTTGGGGTGTATTTTGTTAAAACTTATTAAACAGTTGACAGCAATAACTTCTGGATTTCTGTGGGTTGTCTGTGTATAGGATTTCGGGGGGAGATTTAAAGTGAGAGTGTTTGGGGATAAGTCGATAGATTCTTATTGTTTTCCCCGACTCTGACTACTGTTATTAATTCTTTTCCCCAGTTCTATACAAATTTTATCCCAAACGACCTGTGTATTATTACATAAAATAAGACCGTCCACAGGACGGTCTTATTTTAGGAGGAGTCGTACTTGGGTGATTTCTTCCTCCAGCTCACTACTGTTCTTTAGTTCATTTTTAATCTTTTCACAAGAGTGAATGACGGTAGTGTGGTCTCTCCCTCCCAGTTTTTTCCCGATGGCTGGATACGAGACTTGGAAATCTTCGCGCAAGATGTACATAATGATTTGCCGGGGCTTCACGACTTCCTTTCGTCGGGTTTTTTCGTAGATACTCGCTTGATCAATGTCGTAGTAGCGAGCAACTTTGTCCACTACATCAGTAATAGCGAGAGACTTCCGCGGTCGCGAACTATTTTTGATTATGGTGCGCACTTCTTCAATAGTCAGAGTCCTTCCTAGGAGTTGCGACTGACACATAATGGTGTTTAATGCCCCTTCAAGCTCACGTACGTTCCCCTCAATGCTTTGAGCGAGGTGATCTACTACATCATCACCCAATGTGATGCTGTTTTGCGCAGATTTTGCTCGCAAAATCGCCGCTCGTGATTCTAGGTCGGGTGCTGGTAGGTCAACAATCATTCCTTGAGCAAATCGTGATTGCAGTCGTTCTTCCATACCATTGAGTAGCGCCGGGTGCTGATCACTAGAGAAGACAATTTGCTTATTGTTGTCGTGCAACGCATTAAATAAGTGAAATAATTCTTCCTGAGTCTTTTCTTTAGTCGCTAAAAACTGGATATCGTCCATAATTAGAACATCATACTGACGATACTTGTCTTTAAACGTATTCGCGCTTCCGTTCTGTAGAGCGTTGAAGTAATCCACTGCAAATCGCTCACTGGTGACATAAAAGACTTTTTTGCCAGTTTTCTTTACTTGATTCCCCACTGCTTGAATCAAGTGAGTTTTACCGTGACCAGTTTTACCGTAAATAAACAACGGATTGTAGGTGATTCCCGGTTTCTCACTCACTGTTTTTGCGGCAGCGTGTGCAAGAGCGTTGTATGGTCCAACCACAAACGTATCAAAAGAGTACTTTGGGTTTAAGTTATCACTCTTGTTTATGTAATAGTCTTCCAAAGGAAGAGCAGCATTCACTGTTTGGTTTTTGTTGGTTTCTTGTTTCCTCTCATTTCTTTGAGCAACCGTATATTCAACACTTCTGACGTGTGGAGTTAGGTCTCGTAAGGTTTTGAGAATCATTGTTTGGAATTTGTCCTGCAGCCAGTCTTTGACAAAGACGCTCGGTACTCCTACTAGAGCAGTTCCGTCTTCAAGAGAAATGATGTGAGTGTCTCGAAACCAGGTTTTGTAGTTGGCGGTAGTAATTGAGAGCTCAATCTTAACCAAGGCATCATCCCATAATTGTTTTACATCTACTTGTTCAGTTTGAACGATACTGTTCGTGTGTGATGAGTGAGAGGTTGGATTCATAAGAAGGAATTTCTACTGATACATTGAATTATACCTGGGGAAGATAAACTGTAAATCTTTCTGGCAAAAAACCCAGGTATAAAAAAACATTTTTACTTTCTCAAAATGCAACTGGGGAAAAACTGGGGATAACTTTTAACTCCCTATCTGGTAAGTGAACCCTCTTGATAAAATTCTTTTTTCCTGTATAGTTGCCGAGTAATAAATCTTACGTATGCCAAAACGAACGTATCAACCAAAGAAACGAAAACGAGCCACCACACACGGCTTCTTGGTTCGTAGTGCCACTACAGCAGGACGAAAAATTCTCCTCGCTCGAAGACGAAAGGGTCGCGCACAACTAACCGTTAAAAAAGCTCAATAATTTGAGCTTTTTTTATTGGTATACTGTCTCCATCATATGTTAAAGAAGGCTCATAAATTAAGCCGTACACAATTCACTGAGTATTTTCGCATTGGAAAGCGGCACCACTTTGAACATCTAACTATAATCCACTCCCCTGCCAAGACATTTTTGTGCACAGTCGTGGTCGGTAAGAAAGTGGCAAAGAGTGCGGTCAAAAGAAATACTATTAAGCGCCGGGTGTTTGCGAGACTATTTTTGATTCAAAAAGAATATACCCCAACTGGAGTGTTTATTATTATTATCAAACCGTCATTTCATTCTTTGTCTCGGGCAGCAGCGGATGAGTTCTTCCACAAGTCAATTGCTGGGTTGCTACAAAGCGCGTAGAATGACTGAAACTAATTTTTATTGTATTTATGTGGAGTTATATTTGGCATACATTCTTTTTCGACCCAGTCTACAACGCACTGGTATTTTTTATTGATGTAGTTCCTGGTGGAGATGTGGGGATTGCTATTATCCTGACTGTGTTGTTGGTGAAGACGATTCTTTTACCGGTCTCTATTAAGGCTGCCAAAACACAAAAAATCATGCGGGAGATTGAGCCGAAGATTAAAGAGATAAAAGAAACCTACAAAGAGGATAAGCAAGGTCAAGCGCAAGCGATGATGGATGTGTATCGTGATGCGGGAATGAATCCCTTTGCGAGTATCTTTCTCGTGTTTCTACAGATTCCGATTATCATTGCCCTCTACTTTTCGGTATCTAGTGGTGGTGGAGCGGCCTTGCCAGCAATTAACACCGACTTACTCTATTCGTTTGTGGCTGAGCCAGTACACATTACAATGAATTTTCTGGGGATGATTGATATTACAGAGAAGAGCTTACTGCTAGCGTTAGGAGCGGGTGTGACGCAATATATCTTCGTTACCCTCTCTATGCCAAAGCTCCCCCCAAAAGTGGAAGGAGCAGCGCCAGATATGAAAGATGACTTTATGCGCAATATGCAGACACAAATGAAATACGTTATGCCGGTACTGATTACCGTGATTGCCTACACCATTTCCGCAGCCATCGCCCTCTACTTCTTGGTCAGTAACCTCACTTCAATTGCACAAGAGTTCTATATTCGGAGGCACAGATAAGTAAGATAAAGAAAGTGGTTAAATTCCGGTTGTTCTAAACCGTCTGTCTTGCTATTTTTTTGCGAGACACCACTTTATTTTTTATTTACCAAGGCACCCACCATACAATAGACCATTATATTCTCTGGTCACTTTCTTGATACTAGAGTCACGTTCATTTTCAGCGACTAGTGAACATAGTTGCGTCATGGTGTTGCTAACTGGAGCGTTCGCAGCGTTGCCTGATGGTCCTAGTGATCCAGGGTACTGAGCCAAGTAATAAGTCTTTTGATAACCTGAGGCAGCAGCAAATCCATTGATGGTTGAGCTATCACTCACCATAAGGTTGTTTAGTGTCGGTCCGGTTAACAAATTACTGATAGCAGTCGCTAAGTTTTTCACGCAGATATTTTTAGTCGTATCAAAATAGACACCATAATTGTCCATGCAGCTCGCCTCACAGTTATTGCCTGTGCAGACAGTCGTTGTACAGGACTCCCCAGTAGGACAGTTTGTATTTTCGGCAGTGGCTAAAGCTGCAGCAGTCTGGGCATCAGTTGTCAGGCAGGCCACGTATTCATTTTTATCAGATACTAGAGAGTCTCCTAAACAGGCTTCTTCAAATGGAGTGCAGTCAGTAGTAATAGTTAGTCCAGCTGTTGGGCCAGCCATACTCCCATCACCAGGACTAATGACTGCACAACTTGTCGATGTGAAGGTGCAGTCACTACTAGCCTGACACGCTTTTACTGCCGCTACGGTAAGGATAGATCCACCTGTCGCAGGTACTGATGTTGGAGCTGGCGTAAAGCTTAAATTTACTGTACCTATATTGGGATTAATGATGTATAAAATCAGTACCGCCCCCAGAATCACTAGGAGTCCGAAGATTGCTCCTTGAATATCCATTTTTGCGGCACTTTTGGAGGTGACGATATCTGTAGTCATCCACTTTACTCCAGCAATAACAATCTTAATCACTGCCAATAACGCGGCTAAGCTAATAGCTGTAGCATAGATTGCTTGCAGATATTCATCAAAGTTTTGGGTGTCATTTACACCAGGAATGCCTACCAATGGCTGATACTGCGCCAGAACAAACGTTGGGGCAACAAGTATGAGAAACGAGAAACAGGTAAGAAAATATTTCATAGATTAGTTTTGATTAGTGTCGGCGGGTATTCTTTCGTATAGCCACAAAGTCTTATCTAGCTGGTTAGTGAAGTAAACATTCTCCATATCATCAGCAAGTTGTAATTGGGTAATGTCTAATTTTCTTCCACTTGTTTGCTCTGGGTTCACTAAAAATGTTGCTTGTCTACCCTCTAGGCCGATCTCCCATAAGCTGTCGGAAGATGAAGTTTCTCCTTTGTACCAACTGTCAGGTAATAGCTCAGAGAATTCGTATTCAGAATTTGCGCAAACGGTAACCGGTCTGTCACTCTCACCCATGATGCACTTTTCTGGAATTTGAACAAAAGGCATTTCCACTTCAGTGCCTGTTGTAATTGTATGGAAGTAGCTTTGGTACACATCATTCTCTTGTTTGGCATACAAGACTAGGTCATCGTTGCCGATAGCTGATAGACCACGACCGTCAATTGGCATTCGAGTGATGACTCCATTTTTTATTTGGTATAAGAAATTTTCTAAATGGCGAGTTGCCTTAGGGTACACATAGTGTGAGTCAGACGCGGCACTTCCCCACTCAACATTCGCCTCTCGAAGCGGTAATGTAAATAGTGTTTCGTTTGTTACGTCACTTGGGTCTAGGACTTTACCGATGGTGCTTGCATTCGTTTGGATTGTGTAAAGGAACTGATTATCTACAGTCCCGCTGAAAGAAGTGATTGGTTCGGCGAGTTTTGTGTTTGAGAGTGTGCTGGAAGTAGAATGTATCTCACCTAAAATAAATTCTTTTTTTGTTTCAAAGCCAGACTGAATCATTACATATGTCCCGTCTTGAGAAAATTCTGCTTTCTGTGTCTCAGCAATTGTGGTGGCGGAAATTCGCTCTTCTTCACCAGAGATTAAATTAATAGAATAAATATGCCCAGTTCCTATTTCCATATAGAGAACAGTGCGTGGATTGTTTGTGTCTGATAATATTTCCGTAAAGCCGGCCACCGGTCGAGTAGTGAGTTGTCGTAGGCGCTGGTTTGTTTCCATATCCACTACTGGCTCTTCTTCCACTACTGGTTCCTGGTAATCAGTATCAGTGGTCTCTCCAAAATCAAGATCGCCAAATTGTTTGTCTGTTTCGTTTGAGGTTGTGCTAAAAAACAACATATAGACCCAAACAGCAACCAGTATCAGGACTAAGACTACTCCGATGATGATAAAGACTGAACGTTTCATAGGTTAAAAGCTTACTTGAATAGTATCACGAGCCCCTTGAAGGACTTCGGTTGTATCTCGGACATGAAAACCAAGACGAGCTGACTCAGCCGCACCGGTTGGCTGGAAGGTGATTTGATATGGATTGTTTCCCTGGTTTGGACTCAATGAACCATTAATTTCCCACTGAGCAATATCTGGATTGTTGTACACTCGAGTATCAAGGTAGTATGGTTCAGCTTGAATAGTGGCGGTGTTACCTACTAAAATCAACTCATTATCCACGGGCTGTTGTTTCACTCCAAATAAAGAACTCACCTCGTAAAAGCTAACAGTCGGAACAGCAGACGGTAGCGATATGGTTTTTCTTGCGAGAATAGTCCCGCTTGGTTCGGCTGCTTCTACTGAAAGGATCAAGCGGTTGCCCATCGGGGTGGTAAAAGAGACTTGGTTTCTGCTGCGAATAGGCCCTCCTTCAAGCACTTCCCGATTGAGCCGCCAGGTATACACTAAGTCGGTTCGAATACCCCCGTCGTTTACAAGTGCGGTAGCATTTACCATACTGCCGACACTCGGAAGAGCTTTACCGAGATAAAATTCGGGTACTCGTGTTTGAGCTTCAATATTGATATCGAGATACACTGGTTTGAATGTTGTACTTAACACCTCTTTTCCACCCTCGGGCTTGCTTAACACAGCCTCCACAGTTGATTCGGTATTTAAGACACCAGCGTTTACTTCAACA
>Ga0136601_1000349_pt1 | contig 20799 bp, 24 predicted proteins | sample AntRauMFilla2699_FD_181020 | JGI IMG/M metagenome (GOLD analysis project Ga0136601, IMG submission 181020) | Saline lake microbial communities from Rauer Islands, Antarctica - Metagenome Filla 2 #699 | ecosystem: Environmental > Aquatic > Non-marine Saline and Alkaline > Saline | place...
TGTTATGCAGTATGCTACCGTACTTACCAAAGAGTGAAATATAAAGTGGGCTATAGTCTCGCACCAATGGCATAATCGGCAGCACCGTGGCTAAGAAAACCAGCAGTGTCACTATCGACTTTTGCAAACGAAAGTACGTTTTCTTCACCAACCCAGCTAACCAGAGACTCAAGGCAAGTGCGAATGCACCAATCAGAATTCCCACCACAATCGTAGAAACCCCAAGTGAGGCAGCCAATACAGCAAGAGCCCCAGCGCCAGCTGTACAGAGCGGGCAGTGTGCTAAGGCAACCTTGGGGACTAATCCAATTAAAGCTATGATTATGAGTGAGATTTTTTTCAAGATTAATTAGATACGAATAAATACATCCCCCTTCTCGCCTTCGTGTGTTATTTCGTAAATAACAAATTCACCATTCTTTGGTCCAGGCATTCCTGGTGAACCAGACGGCATTCCGGCCATACCGATACCTTTTATATCTGGCTTCTCAGTCAAAAGCTTCTGAATAGCAGCTTCTGGAATATGTCCCTCAATCACGTATTCGGCCACCTCCATGGTGTGGCAACTCTCTAATTCATACGGAACTCCAAACTGCTTTTTTATACTCGCCATATCCTCAGTATCATTCACCTCAACAGCATAATCTAAACCTTCTAAGTATGACCCATAGACACCACAACAGCCGCAATATGGAGACTTATGAAGTGTCACTGCCGCTACGGGCTCATCGCCCGATTGTGACGGCGAAGTCTTTGACAGCATAAATCCTCCTATGGCGACCACTGCTACAACCAAACTCGCAATGATTATTTTATCTTTCATATTAATTATTGTTGTTGTTAAACCATTCCTCCAACCAGCGCTGCATCTGCTCTACTTCCTGCGCCTGATGACTGATAATATCGCTACCAAATTCCTGCAACTCAGAACGATCAGTTTGCTCTAGGAGTTCCTCTGTCATAGCAATCGCTCCGAGATGGTGAACTATCATGCCCCGCAAGAAAGCTTCATCGTAAGACGCTCCGGTCTTTCCCCGGAAACCGAGGATCATCTCGTCCATTGCATGCTGCATGGCTCCATCCTGGCGAATAATATCGTTTTCATACATATGCCCACCTAAATCACTATGCATATGATTATCGTTATGCATAAAATCACCTCCATGCATCCAGTCCGCCTCAGGAGCAGCGCTTATGCCAGTAAAATACCCGACAATAAGACCAATAATAATACCGACAAGGCCATAGATAATAGATGTACTATTTTTCATATTATTTTTTTTTAGAATGTTTAAATACACTAATAATTTCCTCAACTGCCTGCTCTTCATCACCTTGCTTCATTTGGTGGATTACATGCTCGGATAAATGATTTTCCAACATAAGATCCTCAACCCCGGATAAAGCACTACGTACCGCCGAAGACTGATTGATGACATCAATGCAGTACTTCTCCTCATCAACCATTTTCTGTAATCCTCGCACCTGTCCCTCAATACGCTTGAGACGATTTTCCAACTTGTGCTTTATTTCTTTGTCCATACGAATAAGTATATACCCCCTAGGGGTATTATGCAAATACTTGTTGTTTATATATTCATCCACATAACAAAAAACGCCCGAAGGCGTCTTTTTTTTGTTGCGCAGTCGACCGGACTTGAACCGGCAACCTCCCGCGTGACAGGCGGGTGCTCTAACCAGTTGAGCTACGACTGCAATGTGTTTTGTAACAAACCTTCTTTTTTATACAAATACAAATTTATTCATAAACTAGTATACATTAGTATTTTAATATTAATGAAGCTAGACTGCTATACGATAAACGATTGCTTCGTGTTTTGCAAGAAATTAAATTGCGGTGTCGACGGCAGGGATCGAACCTGCGACCTGGACTTTATGAGTGTCCCGCTCTAACCAACTGAGCTACGCCGACCTAATGGATTCGATATACCCTAGCATTTTATATTGTACATGAGAACCCTTGCGAACAGCTAGCCGAACAATGCCATAGTATGAATTGTGATTTTCATACCGCTTCTTTGGTTCTGCCAAAACATAGTAAACCTCGGTAAATTGCTCGCGTGGCAATTGTAGCAAAGTCCTCCAAAAGCGTAAAACTTTTGTGATGCGCACCTTATGGATATGGTTTATTTGAACAGTAACTCTGATGTCATTTTTATTAACTTTTAAAATATCTGTAAAAAATCTTTTCATAAGAAAAATCATTTTCGGGTCAGAGTTAACAAAAACTGCTCTGTTTGAAGACTTGCTTCCTTCTGCCCAGTAAAGAGCTGATCCAATCATCAAAATATCACGACGAGTAAGTCTACCGACTTCCTTCTTGGTAATAACTTCTGCCTGTTTTAGTCTATCTGCTTTCTTTTTCTTGTTTGTTTCTGCGCCAATCATCCTGCCCACATGACCCGCCTTGATTGATTTTTTCCGTAGCGTCTCTTTTTGCAAACTTGATAGACGTATATTTTTACACCACATACTAACAGCACCTTTGGATACGCCCAACTTCTTAGCGATAGCGTTTATACTGTAACCCTTTTTTCTTAATTTGAGCGCATCAAGTTTTTCGGATGATTTAGCCATGGTTATATATTACCACGTACTTAGGTTCAAATTTAACAAAAATATAGAAAAGAACGGTGCATAAAACACCGTTCTTTTCTTTATTGTTGCGGGGCCTGGATTCAGTCACAAGTCCTCCCTTCGGTCGGCTCGCGACCCCGCCTCGCGTCGCCCGGGGCGACATACTCCGGCTGTTCGAATCCGGGCGAAAGCCAAGCAGTTGGCTTCCTCCCCTTCACAAGAATACAAAAACACACCCGGGGGTGTGTTTTTGTATTCTTGTTGCGGGGCCTGGATTCGAACCAGGGTCTAGAGGTTATGAGCCTCTCGAGGTACCTCTCCTCTACCCCGCTGTATGTATTCTTTTGTTTAGACGAGCACCTTTTGATTCTATAACCTCAGAGTTTATGAGTCGATTATCCTTCTCGCTCGGTACCCGACTCTACGCCTGTATGTATTCTTTTGTTTAGACGAGCACCTTTGGTTCTGTAACCTCGGAGGTTATGAGTCGATTATCCTTCTCGCTCGGTACCCGACTCTACGCCTGTATGTATTCTTTTGTTTAGACGAGCACCTTTGGTTCTGTAACCTCGGAGGTTATGAAGCCGTTATCATTCTCGCTCCGTGCCTCTCTTCTGCCTCGCTTAACTTTTTACGCACGTATGTAATAGTATTACACACTTTACCCTTTTAATCAAGGGCTCATTTCCACAGTGGTAAATCTGATTCTAGGGCTAAATAAAATGGAATTCCTCAAATACCTTCTGGTATAGGCGTATTGTGCGATCCACATCCCTTTTGGACAAAATATACTCGTTTCCTTTGTGAGCTATTTCGTTACGAATTTTATGAGCCTCCCATGCATCATTAATCGTAGTAAAGTCACTCTTTTCAACACTTTTGAGTTTTTCGCCAAGCGTATCGCCCTCATACTGCATACGCGTCAGCATATCACTCAACATGATATCAGCTTCCATAATAGCGATCCTCCAGTCTTGTTCCGACTCAGACTGAATGAGGGATTGTACGTGCTCCCAACGTGGGTTCGCGATAATAACAGGATCTGTTTCAACCGCAGATACAGGAACTTCGATTGCCTTAAGCGCTTCTTTTTCTTTTTTTCTAATATGACTAATACGTATGTTTGAATAGATGATTCCGAGAATCAGAAAAAGGCTTACAAAGAGTGAGACAACTTGTAACCAAAAAAAGAACGCTGAGAGAAAGCCGCCCAGCGTCTCAGCGAGATTAGGAAGAGATTCAGCTATACTCCTGTATGAAAACGGAGAAGGTGGGAGTTGGTGTGGTTCCGGATTCATATACTAGATAATCTTTTCAGAATCTTGCCCTAAAGTAAAGAGCGATAAGTCTTTTTTATATGGAGCAATGAATTGTAATCCGAGCGGAAGCGCCTTCCCCTCGCGTTTTACGGTTCCAGCTGGAATTGATATAGCGGGTAATCCCGTAATAGAAGCAGGAACCGTAAAGATATCAGCGAGATACATTGCGAGCGGATCACTTGTTCTTTCTCCAATTTTAAATGCGGGTGACGGGGTGGTAGGGGTTGCGATAACATCTACTGCCCCAAAAGCAGTATCAAATCCTTCCCTAATGACACCTCGAAGCGCTTGAGCTTTTCGATAGTACGCATCTGCATATCCAGATGAGAGTACATAGGTCCCAAGCATAATTCGTCTGCGAACCTCGTCTCCGAACCCTTCTCCTCGTGTTTTTGAATACAACTCGAACAACGTGTCTGCCTCAGCGCTAAATCCGTAGCGCACACCATCATAGCGAGCAAGATTACTCGATACTTCAGCTGGCATCACGATGTAGTAGATAGCGAGTGATTTTTCAACATGCTTAATGTCAACGTCTTGTATGGCATATCCTTGTGAAGCAAGGGTATCTATTGTTCGATTGAAGTTTTCCAGTACATCAAAATCTATCCCCTCTTTTTCAATAAGCGCACGTGGTATACCGATGGTACGAACAGGTTTCACCTCCTCATCAATATTAATGGAGGTGCTGTCATATACGTCCTTGCCGCGCACTACATTAAAGGCAGTAAGCGCTTCTTGCACTGAAGTAGTAATGATACCCGCCTGATCAAGAGAGCTCCCCATCGCTATTAATCCGTATCGAGAAATTGCTCCATAGGAAGGTTTAAAACCAACAACACCACAAAAGGCTGCTGGTTGTCGTACCGACCCTCCAGTATCAGTTCCAAACGCGAGGGGCACAAGTCCTTCCGCTACCGCAGCGGCAGAGCCACCGGACGAACCCCCGGGAACGCGTGTGAGGTCGTGCGGATTCTTAGTCTTTTTGTACGCCGAATTTTCTGTTGAAGAGCCCATCGCAAACTCGTCCATGTTTGTTCGCCCTACAATCACTGCCCCTGCACCAAGAAGTCGCTCCACTACTGTTGAGGAGTAAGGAGCCACATAGTTTTCAAGTATTTTAGAACTAGCAGACGCATGGTGGCCTTTGTAGAGAATATTATCTTTAATCGCAGTAGCGACTCCTGAGAGCGCTCCGGTATCTCGCGGCTCGCGAATGTCAAAAATCTCAAGAAAAGCATCCGTTTCACTTTTCTCAAGTTTTTGCTTAAGGGTCTTTGTAAGAAGCGAGTTATTCATCTTGTGAGAGGATTTTTTGGACTTTAATATACGCACCTTCTTTTTTGGGAGCTAGAGAAAGAAGAGAATCGGTATAGCTAAAAGGTTTGTTTGTTATTGTATCTTCTCTGAAGATATTCACCTCCTCTGTACCACGCTCACTGGTTTCAACATCAATTGAGTTGATAGATTCAACGTAGTTAAGAATTGATGAAATATCATCTTTAAATCTCTCGACCTCGCTTAGTGAAAGCTCAAGTCGCGCCAAATCCGCTAGATTTTTTACTTCTTTTGTGGAAATCATATTAGAAATAGTAGCATAGTTCTGAAGCGTAAAAGCCGATTCTACCATAAGACTTGCCAAAAGGGGCGTTTTAAAATATATTTCACCCGGAGGTCCTTCCATGGGTAAAGAAGTAGTAAGAACAGAGCGGTTGCTCCTAAGCGGTCAGAGAAGTTCTCATGTCTCATGCAGAACTCTTGCCAGTGATCCTCTAATGGCTGCGATACTTACGATTACACCTAAAGACAAAGCGGCACCGTTTCGTTACCTTCGTGCGACCTATTTCCCCGAAGAAGACAAATTTAGATTTTTTGTGTATCAAAAGGGAGATACAAGACTCTCGTTCGCTGGCGTCTACCACGAGGGAAAGTTTTTTGGGGATTACAAAGTCCTAGACTTCGAAAGAGATGTTATTACCTGGGTTTGTGTGGGCGGACTTCCGGAAATTGTGGAGGTAATACCAGCAATGTATTCCTCACACACAAAAGCACAGAACCAAGAAAGCTAGTACATTCTGAGAGCCTGTCTTAACACAGGCTCTCCTTTTTATATTCCTTGCCATGATATAATTATCCAAATGGGTAAAGATAGAATTACATCACTCAACGACCTTTCCTTTGAGCCTAAACATGCTCCATTTCCGTCTCCTTCAGAGTGGCGAGACCAATTTATATACTTCCTTCTTGTCGATAGATTTAATGACGGCAAAAGACGCCCTGTATACGACCCAAAAACAACACAGCAAAACAGAGATGCGAGTAACGGCGATATGTTCCAGGGAGGCACCATCGCAGGGATTACCAAGCGACTTTCCTACATTAAGAATCTCGGCGCAACCGCTGTGTGGATTTCTCCGGTTCTCAAAAATAGAATCGAGGATGAGTATGGATACCACGCCTATGGAGTACAGGACTTTTTAGAAATTGATCCACGGTTTGGTTCGACCGAAGACCTCAAGAAACTGGTAGAAGAAGCTCACAAACAAGGGCTATATGTCATTCTCGATATCATCATTAACCACACCGGTAATAACTGGGGATACGTCAATGATATGGAACCTGGCTTTCGCACAGATGGACAGCCGTATGAGTTTGGCTTCTGGCGGCGACAGCACCCCGGTGAGACAGAGGCGCCCGGTGAGAACGATGCGGTCTGGCCGGTAGAATTTCAAAACCCTGATTGGTATCAACGATTTGGCAGAATTGGTAACTGGGAAGACAGGAACGAAGCGCAAAATGGTGATTTTTTTGGATTCAAAGAACTCAACCTCAACCATCCTGATGTTATTGATGCTTTAGTAAAAGTCTATTCATACTGGATTACAGAGACTGATTTAGATGGCTTTAGAATCGACACAATTAAGCACGTATCGAGTGAAGCAACAGCAATTTTTTCCTCTCGTATTCAAGAATTTGCGAGACGCATCGGGAAACAAAATTTTTTTATTTTTGGTGAAGTTATTGGAAGCGATGAGGCAATTAAGGAGTATCTGATGCCCAGACAAATTCCTGGTACACCCGATACGCTCAGCACACTCGATGCAGCGCTCGACTTTCCTCTATACTTTTTCCTCGAAGAAGTGATAAAGGGATTTTGTGGACCTGAGGTACTCAGTGCTCGATATGAGAAACTTCACAGTCTGTATCCCGAAACTGACGTCAGTGATTCATTCGTACGATTTATTGATAACCACGATCAGGTTGCGCGTAACTCAAAACGGTTTCTCTATCATTCATACCCAGAACAAGCGATTCTGGGAATTGGGTACCTTTTAACATCTGTAGGTATCCCTTGCATCTATTATGGAACCGAACAAGGTTTTGATGGCGGCGAAGGGTCGGATAAGCTTATTCGTGAAAATATGTTTGGAGGAGAATGGGGTGCCTTTGGCACAACCGGTGCACACTTTTTTAATGAAAGCCATCAGCTATATGCTGGCATAAAAGAAATCGCCGAGATACGGAAAAATGAACCGGCTCTTCGTTTTGGTAGGCAGTATTTTAGAAATATCAGCAGAGACGGCTCTCACTTCTACTTTCCTACGGTGCAGGATGGAATCCTTGTGTACTCTCGTATTATTGATAACGAAGAAGTCGTGATTGTTATGAACCTTTCGAATACTCATCAGGAATGCTTTGTCTCAATTGACCCAACGCTTAATGAAGAGAGCAACGATTTTGTTGACCTACTTCTCAAACACACCCCCCTCGTAACAGAAGAAAGAAGCGGGCAAATTACTCTTCACACAACACTTGGTCCATTCCAGATTAGTATCTTTAAAAAAGAAGTTGTCTAAACTAACTTTTGGAACTCTTGTTCATTAAGAATAGTAACGCCAAGCTGTCGAGCTGTGTTTTCCTTTGATCCGGCACTTTTCCCGGCAATAACATAATCCGTCTTTTTTGAAACTGATGATGAGACTGTGCCTCCCTGACGTCTGACCATCTCCCCCGCCTCATCTCGAGAAAAGTTCTCAAGCGTTCCTGTGAGCACAACAGTTTTACCCGAAAAGAATCCACTCTCACTTCCCTTTTCTTTCTCTATTGCTACCTCATCGAGGAGCCTATCGAGAAGTTCGCTTTTTTTTGTATCAGAAAACCACGCGTGAATGGACTGCGCGACCACCTCGCCAATTCCGTTTATTGCCATCAATTCTTCAACGCTTGCTTTGCGCAGGTTTTCAACTGTTTTAAAGTGAGCAGCAAGGAGTCGCGCTGTTTCTTCCCCAACCGTATCAATTGAGAGCGACACGATAAAACGTGAAAGCGATATACTTCGTGATGCGTTAATTGAAGAGATGATGTTATTAATTGATTTCTCTCCAAGTCGTGGAAGTTCTATTAGGTCACCGTGCTTTAACTTAAAAATATCATCAAAGGTCGATATGACACCGTGCTCTAAAAGCAGGTCAATATTCTTTGGACCAAGATGCTCAATATCAAAGGCGTGCTTGGAGACGAAGTGGTAGAGCTTGCGCTTATATTCAGAAAAAGAGTTTCTATCCTTACAACGATGTGCAGCTTGCCCCTCTATGCGTATAATTTCTCCACCTCCCCCACATTCAAGAATGTGCGTAGGAAACTTGAATGCCTTTTCGTTTCCAGTACGCATCTCAGTAAGCACACGCACAATGTCAGGAATAACATCTCCTGCTTTTTGTAAAACAACCGTGTCACCAACGCGCACGTCGAGTCGTCGTATTTCGTCTTCATTATGAAGCGTGGCGCGAGATACGGTAGAGCCAGCGACGTTGACGGGCTCAAGAAGCGCAACCGGAGTAACCACTCCAGTTCGTCCCACCTGAAAGACAATATCTTTTACGGTTGTCGTGACTTGTTCTGCGGGAAACTTAAACGCAATTGCAAATCGAGGTGCCTTTCCGGTATATCCTAATATTTCCTGATATTTTTTACTGTTAACCTTTACGACAACTCCGTCGATGAGGTAATCAAGGGAGGGGGCTTTTTTCTGCCACTTCTTCCAATACTCAACCACTTCTTGAATGGAGTTTACTTTTTTAAAATGTGGGTTCACTTTGAAACCAAGCTCCTTTAGAATATGAAGTTCTTCTTCCTGAGTTTCTGTATCAGTGTCTTCGCTCGCTATATCATATATAAACGCATCTAGATTCCTCTCGGCAACAAGACTTGGATCGAGTTGCCGAATCGAACCAGCAGCAACATTGCGCGGGTTTTTAAATGTCTCAAGACCTTCGCTGATACGTTTTTTATTCTGTTTTTCAAACTCTGTCTTTGTCATCAAAACTTCACCCTCTACAATCAATGTTTCGGGTTTTTTTAAAAGGATGGGAATAGACTGAATCGTTCTAATATTTGTCGTGACGTTTTCACCGACTCGTCCGTTTCCACGTGTCGCAGCAGTAAGAAGAGTTCCTTCTTTGTACTCGATGACAATTTTTAAGCCGTCAATTTTTAATTCACAGGTATACTCAAGGTCACTTTTTTTAATACCAGCCTTTAAAAGAGTGCGCAAAGCCCTGTCTTCAAAGCCCTTCATCTCTTCAACCGTAAAGACATCGTTGAATGACCACTGTTGAACTTTATGTTCAACTTTTTCAAAAAAAGGAAGGGGTTCACCCGCTACTCTTTGACTCGGAGAATCGGGTGTAATAAGCGAGGGATACTTACTCTCAATATCTGCAAGCTCATGTTTAAGAGAATCAAGTGCCGCAGGTGAAATTTCTTCAGCATCAAGAACATGATACAGATAACGGTGATGATCTATGGTACGCCTCAGCTTCTCTGCCCTCTCCCCCACTTCTCTTGGTACTGATTCAGACTTATTCATGCCCCCATTCTAGCAATTTATGCGCTTCTACACACCCAAGCGGACAAAAGCGTCGTTTAGTATTTTTGTACACGAATTCCTCGCTCCACAACAGAAGGAGCGCTTGTGTCACAGGTGTTATACCCGCGAGTTTCTATGATTGTCTGGGGACCATTCTCAGCGTCAGGTTTTATGATTGTTAAGTGTGCACAGTATGTACCATCGAGAAAAGGAAGCTCAAAAACATACCGAACTTCACCTACGGGATCTGTTCTTGTTACGGGAAGACTTTTACCATTACACGAAACGGCACTCTCCCCGCTTGTAAACGCTCCATTTTTATCATGATACTGGGCACATTCAAACCCAGCCTCTGCCGCATAGTACGCATACTGAGTATCCTCGCCTGAGGACGACAAACGAAGTGATTTATATGAAAGATTTGAAATAGAGAGGCCGACCGCAAGAAGTACATTCATAACAAGGAGTGCAACAAGAAGTGTCACCCCTTTTTTACTCTTTCTTGATTGAAAATGTGAATTCTTCATCATGGCCAATATTACTCCCAGTTAAATATGAGCGACTCTACAACGATAGCTCTTTCACGTACCCCCGCTTTCCATTCAACATTTGTCGTAACTCTGAGCTCGTTGATATTAGCGCCTGGCTGCTCAAGTGTTATATATCTTTTAAACTGCGACTCTAAAACTGGTGTATATCCATACTGATTACTCGTAGCGTCATAACGTAAATGCTTACACTCGCCAACGCATGGTTCTAAGCCTCCCTCCTCAGGAGTTTTTGAGGTATCAACGGTACAGGTGGTAGCAAGGCAATCAGTAAGATAGGCATTCCATTCATTGGTTTCAGAAAGAGTGTTGGTATCACGAGTATTTCGGATATATTCATTAGCTTCTTGGGCAAGGTAAAATGCGGTAATTTGGTCACGAGAGGAATACGTCGCCTGCAAGCTCCCTTGCGCTGTCGTCATAACTGCTGTCGTAACAACGAGGAGTATGGATATGGCAACAAGGGTCTCGACGAGGGTCATCCCCGCCTTCGGTGACATTCGTGAACAGTGAATACGATGCATAATGCTCATTAGAAATCCTCAATTATAAAGCTATCGGCCCCGTCCAGGCTGTCAAAAGCGGCACATAAAAATACAAGGCTATGAGCATGACTGCCGCCCCCGTAACCTTTTGGACAAAAACCTTCATTCAGCGCATCCTTACAATCGTCCTTTGAGAAACGACCGGCGCTACCATCATCACGATAATAATATTCTTCACTTTCACAAAAATCTTCAAAATCATCAACGCCTGGGCATGTGTATGCAGGAAGATTTTGGCCAGGGGATCTTGGATACGAAATAGGTTCATACGTTCGTGGTTCGAGCGTAGCAATTTTTTTGGTGGCTTGCGGATGAGCGTGATAAATATAAAAGTGAGTCACTTCTTCGTTAAGAGTAAGGTGAATTACTGGATAAGCTAAAGTATTATTTGCATCCATGTTTAGGAAACTTGTAGCGTAGTTCATATTCATGTAATGCGGATTTACCATTGTAGCTCGAACGCCATCGCCCGCGAGAACAGCGTCTGATTCTTCAAGCGCATAGTCCAAACGAAGATATGAATTGTAATCATTCTCCGGAACATGTGCTAATTCTGGAGAGACCCCAGTGTAAGCAAACGGCGGGGCGTCCACCTCACCACCATTCAACAAACCGAGATACACTGTTTCTGCATTCTGATCGTAGTCATCATTGTGGCTGTCAAAAGTAGCAATACTTACTTCGTAATTTCCCGGGGGCAAAGGAACCGTCCCTATCGGATGAGGTGGCTCACCTTCCGAGGGCCTACGTGTGTCAGAACTAGAATACTGTCGCGACTGAACCACAAGATCTTCATTGCCTTCTCTTTGTTCGGCAAAATCCACTATATACCTTCCGACTGCGGGCATGTATGGACATTTCGCAAGCGATGAAGCATCTCCTGCCTCATACGCAAGAGTAAACCTTTCAGACACTGATGTTTGAATATTAAGTTCTGACACTGTGTCACCTTCAACACCCGCCTCCCCCTGAACGACAATGGTTACGGCTGGTTGCGTATTCAACGCCTCATCTCCAAAAAGACTGAAGGCGAGCTTGTTGATAGTAACAAGATTTGATGATGACGTAATATCAGCAACCTCTATTTCTCCCACACCGTCATCAATCGTTCTTTGTATTCGCCCATCAACCAATCGATAAGTGTATACAGAACTATCTTTACTAGTAAAACCTATTTCTGGTTGTGGGTTTGAAGTCGTACAATTTTCAGACGCGACGACGTCTCCACTTTCATTTATACAAAAGTAGTCTGATCCTCCTCGTATTTGCCACGACATATGATCAACAGCAGCGTTCACGTTATTAACCGAAAGCTGCATGGATTGCGACTTTCGATTGGAGTCTACGATAGTGACGAGCGCACCCACTGCAATCGTCATGACAATTGCAAAAATAGTAACAGAGATAAGTGCTTCGAGAAGAGTAAAACCTCTTGTTTGTTGTCTTTGTTGTTTCATAGTATGTATATGTGTATTATTCGACAACAATTTGTCCCGTGACTCCAACTCGTACACTCTTTGTTCTTCCTCCGGGGGAAGTAAGTTCAATAATTGCTCCTGAATATTTTAAGTCTTCGTCAACATCTCCGCTGTCATCATAAAAAAAGAATGCCGGTTCGGGGTTGGGCCGAATGAAAGAAATGTCTACACCAGTTATGTCGCTACACACATCTCCACCATTATCAATTCCGCAAATGTCCGTTATTTGACCAGATGAGCCGAGACTAAAAAGTTCGATATCATAAGCCTCTTCTCCGTCGTATCGCCCAAAAGACTCCCTGTCTCCAAAAAGCGTAAAGGAGTTTGCATCATTTGTGTCAAAATGAACACCATAGGATGAGCTAAAGTCCCCAGCAAATCCACGGGTACTCACCCCGTACACTTGCGCCTCTCGCACAGCAAGGGCTATTTCATAAGCAAGGTTGTCTATCAAAATACTGTTATCAAAACTTCGTTGACTTAAAATCGTAAGGGATGTTGCTACAAGAAAAATCCCCATCACAACAATCAGCTCGACAAGAGTAAAGCCTTTTTTGGCTACGGTTTTTGCTTTAGTAGTCACCTCTGTCTTCATATTTTTTTGTAAACACCTATAAATTTCAAGAAAGGGGCCTGATGCTATGTTCTCTGTTTATTATACCTTTCCCAAGATAAGGAAAAAGCTGGTAACTGTTAGTAAGTCGCTCGAAGTCCACGCTCTATTCGACCAGGGTCACTTGTGTCACAGGTGTTAAAACCTCTCGACTGCACCACCGTATTTAGGCCAGAGTTAGTGATAGTGACGGTGACATCGGCACAAACGCCATTCCCATTTATTCTAAAAAGCGTGCTGTCTGAGCTACCAGAGGTCACAGAGACAGGCAAACCCAAACACTCAATACTTCCTCCTCCACTTGCTCCTCCACTACTTAAACGAAATTTGCTACTACCATCAGCAGCCCGCTCTTTAATATCCCAGTACAGCGCACACTCAATGCCCGCATCCGCTGCAAAAAATGCCTCCATGGAGCGCTCACCAATTGAAGTAAGCTCAAGCCCTCTTCTCACAATAGAGGAAACGGCAAGTGTGGTGATAACGACAACACTAACCACTATTATGGAGAAAAGAAGCGCAAAGCCTTTTCGATATTTTGTTTTATAATAATTACTTTTCATATTTATATTAACGAGGATTCCAGTCTCTCAAGTAATCGGTCGTGGTGTATTCCTGTACATACCGACCCGTATCGAAACCAACAACAACGGTAACAAGCGCACCGTCGCCAGCACCGTTTTCATTAATCTCAACATACCGATAGAAATGTGAGTTAGTAAATCCACCATCATATCCATACTGTCCGCTTGCAGTATTTACTTGAAGAGGAAAAGTGCAATTACCTGAGCAACCACCAAACGGGTCCGAAGCGCCATTACGTCCATCAACATAGCAACGTCCGCTTGTGCAATCACCCAACCCTGCGAGCCAATCACTACTACTTGCAATAAAGTTCTCATCTCTTTTCTCGCGCACCATCTCAATTGCCTCCTGCGCAAGATAATATGCAGTAATCTGATCGCGTGAGAAACGACCCGCCTGAAGATTTGAATTCACAAGCATCAACGGTCCGACGAGACCAATAAGGAGGATGCTGATACCCACAAACGCTTCAATTACGGTGAAGCCCCGACTATTTCTCCTGCGTAGTATTTTCAAAAAATATTTCATACTATGGGCCTACGTTAAGTTCACGTTGCGTAACGCTTGTCTGCAAATAAAAGGTATCATCTGGATTCGATCCCAGTTGGCCAACAACGTTAATAATAATTCTTGGCTGATCATACAAACTCGGTTCGAGTGAAAAACTAAGCTCATTAATGGTCACAGTATCAGGCGTCAGAGAACCCGATGTTTTTTGAATCCTGCCATCCGAATGTTGATACGTCACTGACTCACGATTTTCATCAAAGAAACTTATTTTTGTACCTCCAGATGAAACCACGAAGTCGGTGCCCGTCCTTATTGTTCTCGACATATCCTCCATGGCAAAATCAACCGCGAGCATGAGCTCATTGAGCTCACGACTCTGTCGCGATGCCTCAAGAATTGAAAGAAATGACCCCGCACTCACCGCCACAACTGTGGTAAAAAGTGCCGTTGCAACAAGAAGTTCCACAAGGGAAAACCCCTGTTTTTTCTTTCTCATGACGACATGTTTCGTGCGCTTCATATTTTAGTTGTTTTTAACTTGAACCTGACCCGTCTGAGAGACCTCAATCGTTCGTGTTTCTCCGTCATTTTCTATGATAATTTGAGCGCTAGTGCTGGGTTCTGGATCTGGCCGAACGAACACAATAGAGATTTCTGACACACTGTTGCCACCTGAATTGCGAATTTCAAAAACTTCTGTTTTTCCTGATATAGTATATTCCTCAACGTCAGAATCTCCAGAGTTATAGTTTTTGTTATCATCCGTATCTCGAAAAAGAATGACGGCCTGGGAACCACGATTAAAATAAACACCGTATCCCACGTCCGTATCTGAGAAGGTTCCAGCAACCGAGCTTGCGCCATATCGTTGTGCCTTTTGAATAACCGTTGCAACTTCATAGGCAACGTTGGCTATCTGTACTGAACTATCAAACTTACTCTGTTGAAAAAGGAGCGAAATAGAGAGGATAACGATAATACTTATTGCAACCAAAAGTTCCACAAGCGCAAAGCCGTACCTGTTATTTCTTTCCTGTCTTTTGGTAGTAATCATTACTCTTTAAAAGTAGAGTCCGGCAAGTGGCGTAAAAAAGATGTCTGGAAGTAGATATATGAGGAGAAATCCTAGTATGAGAAACGGAGCAAACGGTACCTCACTCTTCATTGTAAGTGTTCCTCGACCCTTATTCAAGCTAAAAACTGTGTGTAATTTCTGGATAAGAATAACAGTGACTCCATACAGTGCTCCAATCCAGAATGCATACATGAGCGCAACGAGTCCCATTTGAATACCGAGAAAGGTCCCTGTACCAAGCACAATTTTTAAATCTCCAAACCCAATCCACATTCCCCGAGAGACAAGCCATAAGAGTAAGAGTGGGGCAGCAACAACAAGACCAGAAAAAACTTCTATAAAAGCTGGGGCAACAAACGATGGAGCAGTAAAGTTGATAAAGAGTGAAAGGAAGGCGAGAATAATAAAAATCCATACATATCGATCCGGAATGATTTTATGTTTTAAATCATACACGGTAATAATGAGAAGAACTGAAAAAAGGAGTGAGTGAAAAAGTATTTCAGGAATGGTTTCTGAAATAAGAAAAGCAAGAAGAAAGAGAGCGCCCGTTGCAAGCTCAACAAAAGGATACTGTCGCGATAGTGTGGAGCGGCACTTACGACACCGCCCTCTTTGAAGCAAGAAACTGAGAACGGGTATGAGCTCAGTCCAATTCAGTTGCTTTCTGCACGACATACAGCCTGAGCGACCAAGGAGGGTCTTCCCGGTGTTGTGACGCAAAATAAGAACGTTCAGGAAACTTCCGATAAACGTTCCGAATATAAAGACAATTACATAGGTTGCGTAGAGTGTTTCCAAGCGTTGTGTATTAATTATGCCTACTTACAAAGAATATTTGAGGTCAACATATCAAACCGAGTCTCAGTTATGGTCCCTCCGTAGTTGTTTGAATCTACACACCACGCATATCCTCCCCCTCCTTGTTTTAAGGGTACGGCCGCGACCCATGAGTCCTCTCCATCAAAACACTTACACGAGGCACCCGAGATACCTGCACGAGAACAAGCTTCTAATAACTGTGGTCTAATTCTATACGGATTAGAGTCAGCTTCACAAAGATTCAAAAACAATCCACCGTTTGCTTCTCTGTATAGCAACGACTCTGAGCGAATCTGCCCGAGATTTGTTTGCACGGCAGTATTAGCACCTCGAGCATTTATGACGTCTAAGCTTATTATAATAGTAGAAGCCAATACTGCGATAATAGCAACAACAACAAGAAGTTCAATTATGGTAAATCCTCGTTTCATTAGTTTTTAGTGTATCAGAAAAGGGCCCTTTACTTATACACAATATAAAAACCACCCAGATGGGTGGTTTTTATATTGTGTAAACCGAGACCAAAACTATGGGCACTGCGTACCAGAAGGCGCTGTTGCACCTTCGACAGCAGCACCACTACTATCAACACAGTAATAATCTGTATTTGAAACAAGTGAGCTCGAAATTCTATACTCATCACTCGCAACATTAACACTACACTCCCACGCACCACCAGCATTATCTACTGCAGCGTTAGCGTCATCCAACTCACCACAGAGATCAAGGTATGAGTTTGGGCTGTTTCCGTCATACCACAACTCAGCTTCTGCTCGGGTGTTGTTGATGGTTGATTTAATCGCTGCGTCTGCACCTCTCTGTCGAGCTGTGTTCAAACTTGCAAGCACTACTGAAGAAAGGATACCTATGATCGCGATCACAACGAGGAGCTCGATCAAAGTGAAACCTTTTTTATTATTCCTAAACATATAAAACGTTTTATTTTTAATTTTTTCTAATAAAGATTACTCCCTCCTATTCGATTTCGTAATCACGAAGGTCCTTACTATTGACCTTTATTCTAGTATACACCCTTTATAAAAAGCACATAGATGTATTTGTGGATAAAATCTTACCGAAGCGACGATGAGTCTCGCTCTAGATTGCGCCAGAGATGTTGTAAATTGGCACGAGAACTGAAGCAAGGAGAAACCCAACTCCAAGTCCGAGGAGTACGATCATTGCGGGTTCAATGAGTGAAACGAGGGTGTCAACCGCATTGACAACCTCTCGCTGATAGAAGTGAGAGAGCGTTTTAAGAATGTTTCCAAGCTCTCCTGTTTCTTCACCAACTCTGATCATCTGAATCATAATACCGGGGATTTCATCATTATTCTTACCGAGCGCTTCTGAAACAGGCGCCCCGGCTCGCACCTCCTCTATTGCGTTTGCAATAATGTCCTTGTATTTTCTGTTATCAACAATAGAAAGGGTTGACTCAAGCGCAGCGACCATAGAGATGCCTGACATAAGCATGGTGTTCATATTGTCAGCGATACGTGAAAGATAGAGCTTGCGATAGATGTCACCGAGTACAGGAAGATGCAGTTTAAGATTCGCAAACGCGCGCTCTCCTTCTTCTGTTTGAATATGTCGCCAACCAAAGAACCCGAGGACGATGAGAAGGATCAGGAGAAGGATACCGTAATTTACAAAAAAGTATGAAACGCCGAGAGTGACCTTGGTATAAAAAGGGATTTCCTGACCCGACTCAACGAGAATGGTGCTGATTTTCGGAATAACCATCGTAAGCATCAGTATCATTACTCCAATGAATGTTGAAATAACAAATGCTGGATAAATAAGAGCACTCTTTGCTTTCGAAGTAATTTCATAGTTACGATCCATGTAATCAGCAAGGTAGCCGAACGTCTTATCCAGCTGACCCGACTCTTCACCAGCCGCGACCATGTTGACATAAAAATTATTAAACACCTTAGGGTGTTTCGCCATTGCTTTTGAGATAGAGCTACCTCCGGAAATATCATCAGAAATAGATGCTAGCGCAGTTCTCAGTGTCTTGTTCGACACCTCAGCGCCCAAAAGACGAAAGACCTTGAGGGCTGATACTTTAGCTTCAAAAAGCGTCGAAATCTGACGAGAGAGAATTACGAGATCGCGGGTAGACACATGGTTAAAAAGCTCGATGTCCATCTCAAGAAATCCCTTCTCGTCTGCTGAGGCAATAGACGTCAGCACGATGCCGCGAGATTGCAATGAGTTAATGGCAACCTCGTCATTTACCGCTTCAATTGTTGCCGCTTTTTCAGAGCCAGTGTCATCTATGAATGTGTACTTGTAAAGCATCGTTTTTAGTGTTTATGAAATGAGATTCAAAAGACCTCGCTGATCTGTTGAATGACGCTGTGCATTTTCAAGAGAAATAAGTCCTGAACGAACAAGCTCCGCAAGAGATCGGTTCATTGAAATCATGCCTTGCTCAAGTCCGGTCTCAATAACCGATTGAATTTCATGAACCCTATTTTCACGAATAAGGTTTGAAACTGCATTGTTATTAATAAGAAGCTCAACAGCTGGAACCATTCCACCTCCAATCTTTGGAATAAGACGCTGTGAAAGTATAGCAGTAAGAGAGGACGAGAGCTGACTTCTAACTTGATTCTGCTGCTCAGCTGAAAAAGAGCCAATGATACGATCAATCGTTTGTGAGGCATCATTTGTATGCAAGGTTGAGTAGACAAGGTGTCCCGTCTCAGCAGCGGTTACTGCTGCTCCCATGGTGTTAGATCCACGCATTTCACCCACCATGATAACGTTCACATCTTGACGGAAGGCTGACATAAGTGCTTCATGAAAACTGGCCGTGTCTACTCCCACCTGACGCTGGTTTATAATTGAACGCTTTGGTTCAAACACAAACTCAACCGGATCTTCAATCGTAAGAATATGCTCTGCACGCTCCGAATTAATAAGATCTATCATTGAAGCAAGCGTGGTTGATTTGCCCTGACCGATAGGACCGACCGTTAGAAAGAAACCTTGCTTCTTTCTCGTGAAGTCCTTTAGGATCGGTGGCAAACCAAGCTCTTCAATGGTTTTAACCTGACCTGGAATGAGTCGGAGTGCGACACCCGCTACGTCCTGCTGGAAAAAGGCGTTTCCTCTAAAACGCGCCTTGTCCTTATAATCATACGCAAAGTCAATTTCATTGCGTTCCTCAAACTTCTCGAAGTCACTTTCTGAAACAAGCTCTTTTACGAGACTCTGAGTATCTTCTGAGTTAAATTCGGCCTTACTTTTAATAGGAACAAGAGTTCCGTGAATTCGTATGGTCGGGTGTTTCCCTGAAGAGAAATGAATGTCTGATGCACCTTCATGGAGCATGATTTCAAAAAGTTCTTCGAGTAGTTTAGAATAATCCATTTTAATGTTTAACAATTATTTTCTCATCATCTGAGTTATGTATCTCCACAACCGCAGTCACCACTTCTGACGGAATAGAGCTTGCCTTTACGATATATCCACGAGCACCGAGTGACTCCGCTTTTTCAATATCTTGCTCACGACTTTGATTGGTAAGGGCGATGATCGTGCTCTCCTTTAGTAAATCCTTCTCGCGAACAGTCGCAAGAAATTCAAATCCATCGGTGCCCGGCATGACAAGATCGAGCAGTAAGACATCAAACGTTTCTACACCTGCTTCAATAAGTGAAAGTGCAGCTTCTGCGCTTTGAACAACCTTTGTTTCAAAGCCAAGCTCTTGGAACTTAAACGAGTACATATCTGAAAGATAACTATCGTCATCAACAATGAGAATCTTAAGTGATTGTGTGTGTTCAGAATTCATAGGTAAAGTATATTACAGTTTGTTGACTTCTTCAAAAGGAATCTCACGCCTAAACGCTTTGATAAGTGCGTCCTCGCGCATTGTTATCATTCCATCCTCGCGCGCAATATTCATAATATTATTTTCAGTAGGATTATTGAGGATTGCCTTTTCAACTCGTTTGTTTATATCGAGCACTTCAAACACAGCAAGTCTGCCTTTCGTCCCAGAAGGACAATCTTTAGCAGGCGCTGCCTCAAACACCTCAGAAGGTATCTCTATTGCACGACGATACTCGTCAGGAATGTTTTCGAGCTCCTTTTCAATCATAACCCGGATGCTGTCCTCTACGGGAATAGCATTACCCGCACCCGGACACAATTGTTTAGTGAGCCGCTGACCCATAGTCATGATTAAGGTCGGCGCAATAAGATACGGATCAATGCCCATATCAATAAGTCGCGGAATTACTCCGATAGCTGTATTTGTGTGAATGGTTGAGAGAACAAGGTGACCGGTGAGTGAAGCCTGAATGGCAAGTTGCGCGGTTTCCTTGTCTCGAATCTCACCAACCATGATGATGTCAGGGTCCTGGCGAAGTGTCGTACGAAGCCCTGAAGCAAACGTATATCCAATCTCCGGACGCACTTGGGATTGACTAATTCCTGGCACGTTGTACTCAACAGGATCCTCGAGAGACAAAACATTTTGTGTTTCTCTATCGAGCTCATTGAGCATTGAATAGAGTGTTGTCGTCTTACCAGATCCTGTTGGTCCTGAAATAAGAATCATGCCATATGGCGCTTTGATTGCCTTACGAACAAGCCCCTCGTCGCGCACTGAGAGTCCGATATCCGCTAGTGGCACCACGCCCCGTTCTGAGTCAAGAATACGCATAACCACCTTTTCCCCGTAATACGCAGGGAACGTCGAGACACGAAAGTCTATTTTCCGACCGTCTATGTGTGCAGAAAAACGTCCGTCTTGTGGTTTTCTCTTTTCATCAAGACGAAGCTTTGAAAGAATCTTGATACGCGCAACAACTGCACT
>Ga0136601_1000351_pt1 | contig 20746 bp, 15 predicted proteins | sample AntRauMFilla2699_FD_181020 | JGI IMG/M metagenome (GOLD analysis project Ga0136601, IMG submission 181020) | Saline lake microbial communities from Rauer Islands, Antarctica - Metagenome Filla 2 #699 | ecosystem: Environmental > Aquatic > Non-marine Saline and Alkaline > Saline | place...
TTCAAAGATTTTTTTTCTTCAGACATAATTCAAAGTTAAGCCACAAATTTACTCAAATTCAATTGGCTTATTTAGAGGAGCGGATAAGATTTCTTTTGATTTTGGGATTAGATGAATTGAAAGGCAAGAATACATTAGCTTAAAACCAGGAAATCACCTCAACCTCTCGCCGGGACGGTAGTTACAACTGAAGGTTTTACGAAATTGACAATTATTTAAGCGAACTAAATAATGTTAGTCGTTTATGCTTCTTCAACTAAAACTAATCTTCAATAAAAATGTTGCTTGTAAATGGTTGAAACCATTAAAGTCTAGATGACGTCAACATAGCCCAGGGTTTAAACCGTGAACTATGAAAAAAATTACTCATGCTATAAAGCTATTTGACAAGACCTCACAGGTTTCAAAAACCTGTGAGGTCTAAACACATACAAGCTTATTTTAACTCTCTAAAAAATCAAAGCTAATCCAGAAAGCGATAGTATAACTAGAAGTATTCTTTTGAACTGAACTTCATTGATTTTAGGAAAAAATTTAATGCCCAAAAATTGAGCTAAAAAGAAAACTGGCAGAACCATTACACTCATTTGGAAGTGCTGTAAATTCAAAGCACCACTAATGCTTAAGGCAGGAATCCTGATGAGGGTAATCAAAGCTAGCACGCCAATCATAGTGGCTCTAAAAGTTTTAGCTTCCTTCACCGTATTTTTCACACTGATGACATATAAGGGACCTCCAGTAGAAAACACACCAGAGAAAAAACCACCCATCACCCCAAAGGTCCAGTTGGCTTTTTTACCAAGCGCCAATTCTTTCTTCCCCAGCAAGACATAACCAACATATAAAAGTATGAAAACACCTAGTCCTGTTTGTAAGATCGCAGGTTTGGAATAGGTAAGGACGACGATTCCCAACACAACGCCTATCAACGAGGCCAGTGTAAGTCTTACAATGGTGTCTTTATCTATGTTACGCCATTCTTTATACACCAAATAGCTGCTGGAAAACAAATAGAATATGGAAACATAGGCTATAGCATCTGGTAATTTGACGGCAAAAAGAAGGATTGGCAAAGCCACTAAAGACCCAGCAAAACCTACTAAAGACTGCACAAAAAAACCACAAAAAATAGCAATCGCTAGGATGACCAAAACATATAACTCCACAGTTTTTTCTTTTTTTAAAACAAGTGCAAATTTAAGTTTCAGCACGTTTTCTGTAAAATGGAATCAATGGCTCAAAGGTGCATTTACAATAATAAAGAGTATTTTTGAGCTTAAAACCTCATTTTTAATGGTAGATGATTTAGATCGCAAAATAATTGATATACTAAAACTGAATTCACGGCAGTCTTACGCTGAAATAGGCAAGCAGGTATTTCTTTCACCCTCTTCTGTAAGAGAACGGATAAAAAAGTTGGAAGACACGGGAGTCATTAAAGGCTACAGTCTTCGTGTAAATCAAACTCTGCTAGGAAACAGCTTGGAAGTTTTTATTATGCTTAAAATGTTTAGCGGCAAATTAAAACCTGCTTTGGTAGAGATAGAAACTTATCCGGAAGTCAAGGAAGCCTACAGGATAACGGGGCAACATAACTTGTTTATTCGGGTGGCTTTAAAAGATCAGCTTCACTTGCAACAATTCATAGATAAGCTGGTAAATTTTGGGGAGCCTACCACCCATTTGATTCTTTCGAGAGTGGGGAAAAAAATGACATGAAAATTTTAATAAGCAGTCATACCACAGTCAAATGAATCCCCATGCTTTTAATTTCCTTAGCAACCGTATTACTGATTCCAGAATCGGTAATAATATGATGGATGTCTGAAATGGCACAAATTTTACCAAATCCTTTTCGATTAAATTTAGAAGAATCAGCCAAAACAATAATCTTTTGAGCTGATTCTATCATTTTTTTATTCAGAATAGCTTCTTCAAGGCTTGTAGTTGTACATCCGTGATCAACATCAATTCCGTCTACACCCAGAAATAAAAGATTACACGAAATATTTTCCAACAGCGAATGTGAAAAATGTCCTGTCACCGAAGAGGAGCTGTGTCTTACATTTCCTCCGAGTTGTAAAATATCGTAATATGGAGAATTCGTTAATTCCAGAGCGACATTCAAAGACGAAGTTGTGATGTTAAGATGTTCTTCTATGTGGATAGCTTTAGCAAGCATTTGCATCGTCGTTCCAGAAGCAATCATGATGGAATCGTTGGGTTTGATCAATTGAATGGCGGCTTCGGCAATTGCTTCTTTTTCTTTCACATTCAGCTTTTCCTTTTCACTAACGTGTCTGTCGTTGATATAAGGATTTTGAATGGTAGCGCCTCCATGCGTTCGAAATAATAAACCTTTATCTTCTAAAAGTTTTAGATCCTTTCTTATAGTTACGGCAGAGACTTCAAACAAATCACACAAATGAGCAACACTGACGTAAGTTTCTTTTTCTAGAAGTTCTAAAATGGCTTGATGACGTTTCACTTTTCTTTCGCTTTTGCACAAATATATGAGATAAGTAGCGAAATACTCATTAAGAGTAAATATCTAGAAAAAACAGATGCAAAAAGTTTCGTTTTATTATTATTTTAATCTTTTACCTTCGTTTTAATAATATTTTGTTACATTTGAATTATATTCGAAATTAAACGTAATGAATTCAGAACAATTATTTAATAGAGATCATCTTATAGATAAAGCAGAGCAAGTTGAAGAATGGGATAACATCATTATTGGGGGTGGATCCACTGGTCTTGGTATTGCTTTGGATAGTGCAACTAGAGGCTATAAAACACTTCTTCTTGAACAGTTGGATTATGCCAAAGGAACTTCAAGCCGAAGCACAAAGCTTGTTCATGGTGGCGTAAGGTATCTCGCACAAGCAAATATATCTTTGGTTAGAGAAGCTCTCAAAGAACGTGGACTATTAGAGCAAAATGCTCCGCATTTGGTCAAAAATCAAACCTTCTTAATTCCAAATTACACGTGGTGGGAAGGTCCTTATTATACTCTAGGTTTAAAGGCTTACGATTTTTTAGCTGGAGAATTAAGTTTAGGAAGCTCAAAACATATCAGCAAAAACGAAACTATTCGTAAGTTACCTACAATTAAGAAAGATAAGTTAAGAGGTAGTGTAAGTTACCAAGATGGACAATTTGACGATTCAAGGCTAGCTGTAAATATTGCACAAACTGCCATAGAAAAAGGAGGTGTGTTACTCAATTATTTTAAAGTCAAAAACTTAACAAAAGATGGTAGTGACAAAGTCTCCGGGGTTGTATCAATCGATCAAGAAACCGGAAAAGAATTCACTTTTAAAAGTAAAGCAGTTATCAATGCAACCGGGGTATTTGCAGATGATATTCTACAAATGGATAAACCTGGTTCTAAGAAAAGAATACAGCCAAGTCAAGGTGTACATCTAGTATTTGATAAAAAATTTCTGCCGAGTGAAGATGCTATCATGATCCCAAAAACAGATGATGGCAGGGTTCTATTTGCTGTGCCTTGGCACGATAAAGTCATTGTAGGAACAACTGATGTGATGGTAGACAATCACACCACCGAACCCAATGCTACAGAAAAGGAAGTAGATTTTATTTTGGAGACTTTCAATCGATTTATAGAAAAGAAGGCTACAAGAGATGATATCAAAAGTATTTACGCAGGTTTAAGACCACTCGCCGCTCCTGAAGATGAAACTGGAAAAACCAAAGAAATTTCCAGAGGGCATAAAATATTAGTATCAGATAGTGGATTAATCTCTATCACAGGTGGTAAGTGGACTACTTATCGAAAAATGGCAGAAGACACTTTAAATAAAGTCATTAGCCTAGGGTATTTACCAAAAAAAGAATGTGTAACAGAACATCTTTTTATCCACGGAGCCATGAAGACTGAAGAAAGAGATAATCATCTTTATGTCTATGGAAGCGATCAAGAACACCTTCAGAAATTAATAGAAAAAGAAAAGAGTTTAGGCGAAAAAATTCACGCAGATTTAAACTACCTAAACGTCGAAGTTCTTTGGGCAGCGCGCCACGAAATGGCTAGAACTGTTGAAGATGTTTTGGCAAGACGAGTTCGCGTGCTCTTTCTAGATGCTAAGCGCTCTATTGAAATGGCTCCTAAAGTTGCTGAAATTCTTGCCAAAGAACTCAGCAAAGATCAGCAATGGATTGATAAACAAATTCAAGACTACACAACCCTAGCAAAAGGATATATCATCTAAAGACTGATAAAATTTTTAAACCAACCTCAACCAATAACTTAAAACACTAAGCATGGAAAAGTACATTTTGGCCTTAGACCAAGGTACCACAAGTTCAAGAGCTATTTTATTCAACAGAAGAGGAGAAATACACTCCGTTGCTCAGCAGGAATTTGCACAGCATTATCCAAAACCAGGGTGGGTTGAGCACGATCCTGCCGAAATATGGTCTAAACAAGCAGGTGTAGCCGCCGAAGCCACAACCAAAAAAGGATTAAACGGGAAGAATATAGCTGCCATCGGAATCACCAACCAAAGAGAAACTGTAGTAGTTTGGGACAAACATACAGGGCAACCTGTTTACAATGCCATCGTATGGCAGGACAAAAGAACCTCAGATTACTGTGATCAATTGAAAGCCGAAGGCAAAGAAAAAATGATTCAGGAGAAAACGGGACTCGTCATCGATTCTTATTTTTCAGGTACCAAAGTCAAATGGATATTAGATAATGTAGAAGGCGCCAGAGAAAAAGCAAATGCCGGAGATCTTGTGCTGGGAACCATCGACACCTGGCTGATTTGGAATTTCACAAAAGGTGAACTTCATGTCACCGACGTTACTAATGCTTCACGAACCATGCTCTTCAATATCCATACGCTAGATTGGGATGATGAGTTGCTGGAATTGTTTGATATTCCTAAAAGCATGTTGCCAGAAGTAAAAGATTCTAGCGAAGTTTATGGTCATACCAAAACCACAATATTTGCATCCAAAGTCCCTATTGCAGGAATTGGAGGTGATCAAATGGCGGCTTTGTTTGGTCAAATGTGTACCAAAAAAGGCATGGTAAAAAGCACCTACGGAACAGGTTGTTTCATGTTGATGAATATTGGCGAAAAACCCATACTCTCCAACAATAAACTATTAACGACTGTAGCCTGGCGCATCAATGGTAAAACCAATTACGCTTTGGAAGGCAGTATATTCATAGGTGGAGCTGTTGTGCAGTGGCTTAGAGATGGTATTGGCCTCATAAGGCGATCTAGCGATGTTGAATATGTAGCTAACTCGGTTGAATCTTCGGAAGGGGTCTATTTTATCCCGGCTTTTGCGGGACTTGGAGCGCCTTACTGGGATCAAAACGCAAGAGGTAGCATGTTTGGCATTACCCGAGGTACAACCGATGCGCATATTGCAAGAGCCTCTTTGGATGCCATTGCATATCAAACCATGGATATTTTGAAAGCTATGCAATCCGATTCCGAAATCGATATAGAAGAACTCCGGGTCGATGGTGGTGCCAGCGTTAACGATATGCTAATGCAATTTCAATCGGATGTTCTAAATACAACAACTATAAGACCGAAAACGATTGAGACCACCGCACTTGGTGCCGCTTATTTAGCAGGTTTAGCCGTTGGGTTCTGGAAAAGTATTGAAGAGATTCAAAACATTTGGGAAGAGGATGTGAAGTTTTATCCTACAAAAGATCAGGAAAGCATTAAAGAGGGCATTCAAGGATGGTACAGGGCTATTGATGCATTACAGTACTGGAGTAAATCTAAAAACCAATAATTATGAGTCCATTTGTAGCAGAAATATTAGGTACAGCTTTGCTTATTCTCCTCGGAGGAGGAGTTGTCGCAAGCAGTGTTTTGAAGGATACCAAAAGTAGTGGCTCTGGCTGGATGGTCATCACCACGGGTTGGGCATTTGCTGTTTTTGTTGGCGTTTTCGTCTCTGCACCATACAGTGGAGCGCACATTAATCCTGCGGTAACCTTAGCATTAGCGCTAGAAGGAAGCTTTTCCTGGCAGGAAGTCCCTGTTTATTTTCTAGCTCAGGTGATTGGAGCCATGATTGGTTCTGGGACTGTTTATTTACTTTTTAAAGATCACTTCGATGCTACAAATAATCCTGAAGGGAAGCGCGCCATTTTTTGCACAGATCCTGCAATTCCAAATACATTCAGAAACCTGATGAGTGAAGTTATAGGAACATTCGTTCTTATTATTGCTGTCTTTTTTATCACAGGTGCGGAAATTCAAAGTGAAGAAGGCGTCCCAGTTGGTCTTGGTGCAATCGGTGCACTTCCCATTGCTTTTGTAGTTTGGGGGATTGGTCTTTCTTTAGGAGGATTAACAGGATACGCCATCAATCCTGCTCGGGATTTAGGACCACGAATTATGCATTTTCTTTTACCTATTAATGGTAAAACACACAGTAACTGGTCGTATAGCTGGATTCCTATCCTTGGACCATTTCTAGGTGCAACCCTTGCCACTTTTCTTCATTTAATACTTAGCTAAAATCTATTCTTATGCTTTATAAAATCAGAATATCAGGTCTGATTCTATTCCTGTGCACTTCTACTTTTATGTTTGGACAAGGGGATTATCAACCAATACCAGACCTACTTCCGGAAGACAGTTTACAAACTAAAAAAACCTACCGTCCTTTTGAATTCAACCTTACTGTGAAAAATATGCACTTGTGGCGCGGATATCGAGTGACCGATGAAGCTATGACCGCAGCCAATGTGTATTATGTTTCCAAGGATGGAAATTTTAAAGCTGGTCTTTGGGGTGGCGTAGGTTTTGCTGGTAACTACACAGAGTTTGACTATTATATATCATACGATTTTAAAAACTGGAGCTTTGCCATCTGGGATATCAACAACTATACAGATTTCCCGGAGGCTGAAATTTTCAATTACGACAGAAGTGAAACATCGCATTTTATTGATGTCTCTGTGACTTATGCTTTTAAAGAATTTCCATTGCAAACTTCATGGAGCACCATCGTTCAAGGAAGAGACACTTATATAACCTCCAGCGGAGATTTGAGGAATGCCTTCACCAATTATGTAGAGGCTTCATACGTTCTTGCAAGTGGAAGAGACTGGAATCTCGGACTCTATGTTGGAGCTGCCTTTTCTTTCAAGAGTGAGACTCATTTTTATGGAGATAGGCCAGGCTTCAATAATTTCGGAGCTACCTATTCCAAAACCTTAAAGGTATTTGACAAGTACGAAATTCCAGTTTCTGCCACAGCCATGTGGAATAACCTCCAAGATTATGGCGCTTTACAGGTGGCGATTAATTTGTTTTAAAATTTCTTCTGATTTTGAGTTTCGATAAATTGAAATGTAGAACAAGTTAACTTGAAACCAAAAGTTCACCTCAACCTCTCGCTTTATATAAAGACCCAACTGAAAGCTTTACGATAGATGTTTAAAAATTAAAACTTAAATGTATTTATGTTTCTAAAACACAAAAGCCCTTTCAAATTGAAAAGGGCTTTGTAAATACTATTCTATACTAATTACTTCAGCTCAACCACCAAATCGTCTGCATAGACCATAATTCCTGGTTTCAACTCTATATTACTGACTTCCCCTTCAGCATTGGCAGTAACCGTCGTTTCCATTTTCATGGCCTCGATAATAAATAAAGGCTGGTTTTTCTTGACCTTGTCTCCTTTCTTCACTAGAATATCCGTTAAAGAACCTTGAAGCGGCGCTCCAATCTGCTTCTCATCGGACTTATCTGCTTTTTTATGAGAGACTTTTTCAACTTTTACGCCTTCATTTCTCACCTGAATATTTCGGGTCTGTCCGTTTACTTTAAAGAAAACCGTAGCCATTCCATCCTCATCGGTTCTACCAACGGAAACCAATGTAATCAATAGAGTTTTTCCTCTATCAAGTTCTACAACAATTTCTTCACCAGGATCCATACCGTAGAAAAAATTCTTAGTAGGGATATTGAAAACACTTCCGTATTTTAAGTGATGGTTGTAAGCGTCAGTGAATACTTTTGGATACAATTTATACGATAAGAAATCGGTAAATTCCAAGACTCTATCCATGTCCTCAGAAAACATATTTTGAAATTCTTTAAATTCCTTTTCAAAATCAACAGGTTCCAAATGTGCATTGGGTCTGTCTGTGTAAGGCTTTTCTCCTTTCAAAATGATCTTCTGTATTTTCTCCGGGAAACCTCCAACGGGCTGCCCCAAATCGCCTTTGAAGAAACTCACCACAGATTGTGGGAAAGATAAGTTTTCACCGTCTTTCAAAACATCTTCAATGCTTAAATTATTACTTACAAGATACTGTGCCATATCACCAACAACCTTGGAACTTGGTGTTACCTTAATAATATCACCAAAAAGTTCATTCACTTTAGCATACATATCTGTGATCTCATGAAACCTATCAGCTAGACCCAATGATTCTGCCTGTGGCTTTAAGTTAGAATATTGTCCTCCTGGAATTTCATGTTTGTAAACCTCTCCTGTTCCAGACTTCAGACCAGACTCAAACGGATAATAGTAAGTTCTCACCTGTTCCCAATAAATGGAATATTCGTTCAGCTTTTCAATATCTAGTTTATTTTCTCTTGGATGGTATTTTAAAATCTCAACCAGAGAATTGAAATTGGGTTGCGACGTCAATCCAGACAATCCACCAAGAGCGACATCAACCACATCTACTCCAGCTTCTATCGCATTGAGGTAAGTTGACGCTTGCATTGACGAAGTGTCGTGGGTGTGCAAGTGAATAGGAATCTTAACTTCAGATTTTAAGGCAGACACCAATTCTTTGGCTGCATTTGGTTTTAGCAAACCAGCCATATCTTTGATAGCCAAAATATGAGCTCCAGCATTTTCCAGATCTTTAGCTAACTGAGTATAATATTTTAAGGTGTATTTGGTTCGGTTAGGATCCATTATATCTCCGGTGTAACACATGGAAGCCTCAGCCAAGCCACCGGTATTCTTTCTTACATATTCTATGCAAGGTGCAATAGATTTCATCCAGTTTTGAGAATCAAAAATTCTAAAAATATCGATACCACTATTCCAGGATTCAGTAACAAAACGTTCGATTAAATTATCTGGATAGGCCGTATACCCCACTCCATTAGAGCCTCTTAGAAGCATTTGTAGCAAAATATTTGGCATGGCTTTTCTCAACAGTTTGAGTCGTTCCCATGGGTTTTCTTTCAAAAATCGCATGCAAACGTCGAATGTAGCTCCACCCCACACTTCCATACTGAAAACCTCAGGATGAGATTTAGCAAAATTTTCTGCGACTTTCTGCATATCATACGTCCTCATTCTTGTAGCCAGCAGACTCTGGTGCCCGTCGCGCATCGTCGTATCGGTGAAATGAATTTTCTTTTCATTCGTCAACCATTTCGAAAATTCTTCTGGCCCCAATTCTGTCAGCAGGTCTTTCGTTCCTTTTTGGTAAGGCGTTTGAGCTGAAACTTTAGGAACTTCAGGCTTTAAGAATTTCGGATTCTTGATAGTATTTTTTACATCTGGATTTCCATTTACGGTCACATCTCCAAGGAAGTTAACCATTTTGGTTGCACGGTTTCTTGGTTCTTTGATATCAAAAAGCTCAGGTGTATTTTTAATATAATTTACTGTCACCCGACCTTCTCGAAAGGTAGCATCCTTTAGGATATTATCGAGAAAGGCCATGTTGGTTTTAACGCCACGCACCCTAAATTCTGCCAAAGCACGACGCATTTTTTTACACGCATCATCCAATGTTCTGCTACTGGCAGAAACCTTCACGAGCATAGAATCAAAAAACGGGGAAATCTTCACTCCCTGGTAAACGCTACCCGCATCGAGACGTATTCCAAACCCTGAAGCACTTCTGTAAGTCGTTATGATTCCGTAGTCTGGTTTAAAATCATTTTTGGGGTCTTCGGTAGTAATTCTACATTGTACAGCATATCCATTTACTGACACTGATTCTTGGTTTGGAAGTTTTATTTCTTCATCTGATAGCTTAAAATTATCCGCTATGTAAAGTTGGGTTTTTATTAGATCAATCCCCGTCACTACTTCGGTCACGGTATGCTCTACCTGCACTCGAGGATTCACTTCAATAAAATAAATACTGCCATCATCGTCCACAAGAAATTCAACAGTACCGATGTTATTATAGTTTACTGCCTTACATATTTTGACAGCATACTTATAAAGGTTATTTTTTACCGTTTCATCTAAATCTTTAGATGGTGCAAATTCAATCACTTTTTGATAGCGGCGTTGCACCGAGCAATCCCTTTCAAAAAGGTGAAGAATATTTCCATGATTGTCGGCGACAATTTGGATTTCAATATGCTTGGGGTTTTCTATAAATTTTTCAAGAAAAACGGTTTCATCTCCAAAGGCATTTTTGGCTTCTCGCCTAGATTCGCTGTAAGCATTCTCCAACTCGTCCATGCTTCTAAGCACTCGCATTCCACGACCACCACCGCCAGATGCTGCTTTTAGCATGAGTGGAAAACCTATCCTCTCAGCTTCTTTTGTAGCAATCTCCAAAGAGGTTAAGTCCTCTTTATTACTTTCTATAATTGGAACATCATTGGCAATAGCCACTTTTTTCGCAGTCACTTTATCTCCCAAAGATTTTAAAACATCGACTTTAGGACCTACAAAAACTATATCATTATCTGCACAAGCTTGAGCAAATTTTGCATTTTCGGAAAGAAAACCATAACCCGGATGTATTGCATCCACACCGTTTTCTTTGGCTACACGGATGATTTCATCGATGTCCAAATAAGGTTTTAAGGGCTCCTTATCATCACCAACCTGGTAAGATTCGTCTGCTTTATATCTATGTAAAGAATATCGGTCTTCGTAAGTGTAAATACCAACAGTTCTTATACCTATTTCTGTACAAGCTCGGAAAATCCTGATAGCGATTTCTCCTCTATTGGCAACTAAAACTTTTTTGATGTTCATTATAATTGAGTTTATTTTGAATTAAATGTGGTAGGCTTTAAAGTTATTAAATAATTTAGTCAATTCGTAAATTTGAATTGTTTTTAAAGCTTATTAAAAATAGATCTTAAAACAAATATGGATATACTACTCAAAACCCTAAAAGGCGAAATCCGCACTTTAAAAAATTTAATGAAAAAGAAAAAAGTGAATCTCCTCCTTTTTTATAATACGTATTGTATGGGCTGTACTGGAAGGGCTATTCCGTTTGCGTATGAGTTGACCAAGGATTTCCCTGAGGTAAATTTAATTGTCATACACACCAATTTTGGAAATCAAACTTTTTCTGAAAATGAAATTCTCGATATTTTCACTACTAAAACCTCTCCTTTCAATATTTACATAGATCCAAATGCAGAAACTTACAATCACTTTCAGTGTGAGGGCACTCCTCATTGGATTGTTTTGGATCAAGAATTACAAATCTTTAGAAGTATTTTTGGCTCTCAAAATCAAGCTCAGCAAAGGCTATGGTATGCCTTAGAATCTTTAAAAAATTAAGATATAATTTAGTTTTAAATTTAATCCTAAAATTCTGAATTCTTAAGCTTTAAAATTTTCTCACCGCTATTTTTCTTATTAAAAAATTACAAACCCTCGGCATCATATTTATTCAATTAGAAGTAATTACCAATTACAAAGTGTTGAAAATTAATATTTTATTCTAGAATTAATCTTTTATTTTAAAATTTATCATCAGACAAGGGATTTTAATTTATTTTGAATTGATTAACATGTAATTAATCCAAAACGTTTGCTTTAAAGATATTTATTCATAATTTCGTCTTAAAATTAAATTATTATCAAGGCAAAAATTAATTCAATATTATTATTTTCCACTATCGCATTTTGGAGTTGCACAAATATGTCTAATAAAGATTTCTTATTCAAAGAAGTTCCCTTAGAGAAAAGCAATGTTGATTTTGAAAATATGGTTACTGAAGATGCTGAGCACAGTATCATCAACTATATTTATTACTACAATGGAGGTGGGGTCGCCACTGGTGATGTAAATGGCAATGGATTACCGGATTTATTTTTTGTTGCTAACACAGGGGAAAATAAGCTTTACCTCAACAAGGGAAATCTAGAGTTTGAAGATGTTTCCGAGCAGGCTAACATTAAAGGTAACTCAAGCTGGAATACAGGCGTAACCATGGTAGACATCAACAATGATGGCTTACTCGACATTTATGTTTGTGCAGTTTCAGGATTACTTGACTTTGCTGGACATAATGAGCTTTTCATCAATAATGGCGATGGCACTTTTACAGAAGATTCCAAATCCTATGGATTGGATTTTAAAGGTTATTCCACACAAGCTTACTTTTTCGATTACGACAAGGATGGGGATTTGGATGCTTATATCGTGAATCATGCTGTGCACACAAATTTGTCACATGGCAAAGCAGAATTAAGAAATGAGAGAGTGCCGAATGTTGGTGATGTTTTACTAAGGAACGACAATGGCAAATTTGTTGACGTAAGCGAATCTGCCAATATTTTTGGAGGGATTAATGGTTATGGATTAAGCGCAAGCATTGCTGATTTTAATAATGATGGCTGGGACGATATTTATGTGTGCAATGATTTTCATGAAGATGACTACTACTACATCAATAATCAAGATGGGACATTCACAGAAAGTCTCGATAAAGCTTTTACGACCATCAGTAGATTTTCTATGGGAAGTGATGCTACCGATATTAACGGCAATGGTTATCAGGATTTAATGACTTTGGACATGCTCCCAAAAGAAGAGCGATTATTAAAAGAAACCGAAGGTGATGATGCAATGTTCAACATGCAGGCACATCTCAAAAAATTAGGCTACAAAGATCAGTTTTCAAGAAATATGCTTCAATTCAATCAAAATGGAGATTATTTCATAGAGACTGCTCTACTCCATGAAGTCGCTGATACTGATTGGAGCTGGGCCCCTTTGTTTGCAGATTTCAACAATGATACACATCAGGATTTATTTATTTCAAACGGCATTTTACGAAGACCAAATAGTTTGGATTTTAAAAAATATGTCTCAAGTGCTTTTAAAGGAAGAAATGAAGACGAAGGCTTGAAGTGGCTTTACAATTCTATTGATAAAATGCCGAGCGGTATTGTAGCCAATGAGATTTTTGAAGGTAATTCTAAAACTTTCAAAAATCGAACTGGAAACTGGATCAAAAATCAACCACAGCTTTCCAATGGTGCCATTTATGTAGATCTAGACCTGGATGGCGACTTAGACTTGGTCACAAACAATTTTAACCAGAAAGCCTCTATTCTTGAAAACACGACTGATAAAAACGCAAATTACCTCAATTTAAAATTGAATTATACCTCTGGAAATAAAGAGGCAATTGGTGCTAAAGCCATGGTTTATAGTAATGGTAAAACTCAACTCAAGCAGTTATTTAAATCGAGAGGTTTTTTATCCTCAATTGAAGCTAAATTGTATTTTGGACTTGGTAAAACTATGGTAGTTGACTCTGTAAAAGTCATCTGGCCAAATAATGAATATCAGACACTTATAAAACCTCAATTAAATACAACACTAAATATTGACTACCAGGAAAGTGGGAAGTTCTATGAATATTCTAAAGTCGAAGAAAAAAATGACATTTTTAAAAAAGTAGATCTTATAAATTTCACCCATAAAGAAGATAATTATAATGATTTTGCCGAAGAAAAACTCATTCCTTACAAAGTATCTACACTAGGCCCTGCTATTACCATAGGCGATGTTGATAATAATGGCTTTGAGGATGTTTTCATTGGAAACGCTTCAGGAAGACCTGCTCAACTATTTCTAAATAACGGCATGAATTTCGAAAACTCAGATCAGCCCGTATTTTTAAAAGATACTAATTTTGAAGATAATTCTGCCATATTTGTTGATGTAGATAATGACAGAGATTTAGATTTATATGTAGCCTCAGGCGCTAATGAGGACTCTAAGTTTAAAGAAGATCGTTTGTATTTAAATGATAACGGCAGCTTTACAAAGTCGGCAGGTCATATCCCAAATGATTCTTCTATTACTTCAACAGTAATTGCTTATGATTATGATGGCGATGGTGATCAAGACTTATTTGTTGGAAACTATTCTCAATTGGGAAATTTCGGTAAAATGGTAGATTCTTACATTCTAATTAATGATGGGACAGGGCATTTTATTAAAGATCAGAATTTCAACCTAAAATCCAAAGTGACAGACGCTAAATGGCATGATGTAAATGGGGACGAAATTAAAGACCTGGTCATCACTACTGAATGGGACCGTCCTTACATCTTCATAAATAACGGAGGTAAGCTTAAAGAAATGGAGCTCCCTAATAAACTAAACGGCTTATGGCAAACAGTAACATTTTATGATATCAATAGCGACGGGAATGAAGATATTTTGCTTGGCAACTGGGGACTAAATACAAAGTTTAACCTCAATTTTGATGGCCCTTTAATAATGTATCACTCAGACTTTGACAAGAATGGAGTAGATGAGGTTGTTTTAGCTTACAATAGCAACGGTGAATATTATCCTTTAAATACTAAGGATGAGCTTGCTTCTCAAATGAACATAATGAGCAAAAGGTTTCTAGATCATAAAAGTATGGCTGGAAAAAACATCGAGGAAGTTATGACTAGTGGGTCATTGAAAGAAGCAGAAAATTATAAAGTTGAGACCCTGGCTTCTGGTTATCTATTAAATAAAAATGGGAAGTATGATGAATTTATTCCTTTTTCGAATGACTTTCAACTAGCACCTATAACAAGCTTTTCTATGTTAGGACTTAATGATGAAGATCAGCTATTGGTTGGAGGCAATTCCTTAAAAGTTAACACTTATCATGGTGCTTATACAGCATTAAAAGGTCTTTTGGTGAAAGATATAGACGACTACAAATTTATTTCTGATTTAGGGATGGAACCATTCAACGACCAAATAAAAGAAATTAAAAATCTGAAAATGAAGAATTCTAAATTACTAATTGTAGTGCCTAATAATAGTAGTATAGAATGTTATTTATATAAATAAAAATGAGGATAAAACTCTTTAGCCTTTTTTTAATAATAAATTGCTTTCTTACTTCTTGTGAGAAGGAAAGCAAAGCTATCGTTATTCAAAGAAAGGATTATCACGATGCAGTTGATAAGCTTACAGAAATAATGGTGCACGATATATTTTCACCACCAGTAGCTAGTAGGCTGTATGTATATCCGAATATTGCAGCTTATGAAACTCTCAATCAAAATAGTGAAGACTACATATCACTTGCTTCACAATTGAATGGCTTAGAAACTCTTACTCACTCACCTGAAACAGACAAGGTAAATTTAAAGCTTGCAGCTTTAATTGCTCATTTAAATGTTTCTAAAGAATTAGTTTTTTCCAAAGAAATGATGACTGTCTACAGAGATAGTCTTTACAACACCTGGAAAGACAGAAACTCAAATGAGTTTGAGATTGCCAAGAATTATGGTTTAGAAATTTCAGATCAGATTATCGCTTGGATGAATAAAGATGGATATAGTGAAACGCGAACAATGTCTGATTATAATATTTATTCAGATGATCCTTCGGTATGGCAACCTACTCCACCTGCTTATATGAAAGGGATTGAACCACATTGGAATAAATTAAGGCCCTTTGTATTGGACTCTGCTTCTCAATTTAAACCTAAGAAGCATCCACAGTTTTCATTGGAACCGGATAGTCAATTTCATAATGAACTCATGGCTGTTTATAAAGTGAATAATGAAATCAGAGAAAAAGGAAATGATAGCGAAGAAATTGCTATTGCTCGTTTTTGGGATTGTAATCCCTTTGTTTCCGTTAATAAAGGTCACTTCATGTTTGCCGAAAAAAAAATAACACCTGGAGCGCATTGGATTGGCATTTGTAAAATCGCGAATGAAATTACTGACGCAGATTTTGAAAAAACAGTCTTTACTCAAACCAAAACTTCTATTGCGATTGCTGATGCATTTATAAGCTGTTGGGATGAAAAATACCGGAGTAATCTGGTAAGACCAGAAACGCTTATCAATAAATATATCGATCCCGAGTGGCTGCCAATATTACAAACACCTCCGTTCCCAGAATATACAAGTGGACATTCTGTAGTTTCTAATGCTTCTGCAGAAATTCTCACCTCAATTTATGGTAATGATTTTGAATTTTTAGACTCTACTGAATTGGCTTACGGCCTACCGTCCAGATCATTTAAGTCTTTCAGGGCTGCTGCAGACGAAGCCGTTATTAGTAGGTTTTATGGGGGGATCCATTATGAATCTGCCATTTATGAAGGGGAAAAGCAAGGGCAATTAGTAGGTGAGTTTATAGATAAAAATATTCAGTTCTTGAAGCCTAGAAAATAAGAATGCTGCTATATTTGGCTCCCAAAAACAATCTCAAAACAGATTGTTTTACACCCTAGAGTCATTATAATTTAATTTATGAAGTATTTCATTTTATCTATTTGTATCTTTTTTACTGTATCAATAGAAGCACAAAACCTAGCAGGAGCTCAAGTTTCTTTTGACTCCGACAGAGATAATGCTGGAATTGGTTTCAAAGGCGTATTTGGCCTTTCCAACTCATTATCATTCTCTCCAGACATCAATTACTTTTTTGGAAGTGCTAGTTTTGCAACGGTCAACACCGACTTACATCTGGACCTGGCTCAGGGGAATAATCTAAAATTCTATGGATTGGGTGGGTTGCACTTTGGAGCGCTCAGAAGCATAAGCAGTAGAAGTGGTTTTTTGGGATTCAACAGAGATGCAGATGTCAATTTGGGGGTGAATCTAGGACTTGGTGCTCAACTGTTTACCAAAGATAATTTTAGGTTATTTACTGAAGGAAAATACATAGTATCAGATTTGAATCGATTTGTACTTTCTATCGGTATGCTGTTCAATCTATGATTGATGAAATGATCAAAAAGTTAGTCAAGACCTGTTGTTTTAAAATGATTTTTCAATAGTTTTAGAGGTATAGGAATCTGATACATTCATAACTTCAAAATCCACAATCCCAATGACCAATTCTTCTTCTGTAATTACTTTTACTTTCCATTGTCCTTCCATCAAATTGCTTTTGTAAGTATAACCGCGGAAACCCCGTCCACGTCCACCAGCAATTTCAAAGTTTATGTCTTCTGTAACTTCCCAACTTTCGGTTTTTGGATTGTACCATTGCCAGCGGTGGGAAACTGATTTTGTTAAGTTGGTAGGAGCAAAAATTGAGGTGAAGACGTAAACAGGCTCCTCTGCTACTCGATGAAAGTTGATGTGGTGTGGACGCCAAAACACGTACCATTCATCCTTTTCGTAAATAACTGTATAATCACCGTTTCTTTTTTCGACATGGTGTGCCACCAATCCAGTTTCCATAGCAAGCGGCACAGGCGGAATGAGATTGAAATAATAAAACACATTGAATCCTATGTAAATAGACACGATTATGGCGATCATTTTTTTCAAATTGACCTCTGCTTTAATGCTTGGACTTGAGTTATAAATAAAAATTATAAGCGATAGAGTAATCACCAAACTCACCAATCCGGAAATAAAAAAAATAAAAGTATTCATCTCCTTTATAAACATTGGAATCATAAAAGCAAAAAACGTAAAGCTTATAAAAAAATAGACGCTAAATAGAAGGTACTTATTAGAGATGCGCTTCTTCAGCAGTTCATTAGCAAATAAAAGCAGAACCAATAAAATAAAGAAGGAAATGGTTTTTGACATGGACACACTTCTAAAGAAATAAATCACAAAAGCACTCGAAAGCCCTCCAAAAGAAAACTGTATAGCAAGAGGGATATATGCTGCATATTTTCCTAAAAATTGACTTATCCAATTTTCATCCTCCGCTATATTGTACAAATAGAGCATGAGGGATAAAGAAGTCATGTGAAGGCAAAGTACAGCTGTATCATAGGTGCGGTCTATTCGTCCAAGAGTTAAGGTGTCAAACACAAAGCCACCAATGAAAAACAGAATTGGAGTATACTTCTGATTATTGACCACAAATTTTCCGAAACCACTGTTTCTATACCTCGCTAAAGTTCTATTCATAACTGATTAAGAGGTGTCAAATGTAGAGTAATATAATTTGCGAAAATGTTTTTAAATTCTAGGGTTTAAAAGAATTGTTCATAAATTTATGTAGAATAAGAAATTGCATGAGCTATAATTATTAAATGTGGTCTTCCTAAAATTTAATTGATTAGACTTGACACTATTTTAAGTTAATTAAAGCTCAAGATAATTTTAAACTTAATATGATGAATTCATTTCAACAAAAACTACTTTCGAGGTACCCGACGTTGCGGAATAACAAAGAAATGTTTTACTCAGTTTGTGTTATTTAATTTAGATTTTAAATGTTTATGTTTGGTTAAAATTTATGTTATGACAGATGTACAAAAAATAGTTGAAAAAATTAATAGTTTTACTATGGTTGATGAATCTGTAAATCACAAGATTCAAAAAATTAATATTTCTAAAGACCCATCTAAGTCAGAAAATGCTTTATCATTTAGTGTTAGAACAGAACAATCTTTAGTTGATATTCTTATTGGATTAGATTTAGATAAAGAAGATATAGAAAAACTAAAATTCAACTCTCTAAGAACTAGGTTCGATTTCAAATCTCTTGAACGGTTTATAGTAGTCGGAAATAATAGTTATTCTGTTTAAAATATATTTTTCTAACTCGGTTTTGTTTTCTTCATTAAACTTTATTTTTTTGATTTTTATTTATTAGTTCAAAGTAACTTATATCTTCTTCTAGTATAGAAAGTTTAGGTTTACAAAAATCAATATTTAATTCTGCAAAAGCTTTTTCAGAATCTTCTTTAGTGTATTTATCATTACTTTGTTCGAAAAATCTCTTTTATTTCTAACAGTTCTTATTAGATATTCTTTTTTCGTATCGTATTGAGCTGATGCTATTTCTTGGCTACACATATTTTTGTTGTATTTCGTTTTTTAAATAAACCACAACGGTGGCCCTAAAAAGACTGACCTTTAAAGACGTAGTAATAAAGTTAAATACCCACTGATTAATAGAGTTTATATGTTCAAGTAAATGTAATTACACGTTTACCCGGATAGTGTCCTTTGAGGTATATTATTTAATCCGAACTTTAATATTCAAACCGCCAAAAAAATCCTTTATTTCTTTAGTAAGTTGTTTTTTATCGGCTATGTTAGAATAATAAATAGCATCAAATAGAGTATAATAATATTTAGAGTATTTAGGCTTAAGATTATTAAAAAGCTCTGCCTCTAGATTTTGCAATCTACTAGCTAGGCTTGTGTCAGTTTTAGATATCGCATTTAAAGACTTCCAAGCTTTTGGATACAATTCTCTAAATTTTTTGTTGTATTTACTTTCAACATAAAATCCAAAAAAAAGGTTTTTAAAAATGCTTGATTTTACTTTACTTCTCTTGTCGTCAATTGTTTTTAAACTACTCAACTTATAAAAGTTCTCGTAAAATCTACCGTTCTCACAGTCATCTTGGTACTCTTTGTCTACACCATATTTATTTTGTTTCAGATAAGCAACGAGCAGGAGAGGCTGGCAGTTTACAATATCTTCACTATAAAATTTCTTGTTTAAAAACTTCCTAGCTACTCGAGATAGATTTGTAAAAGAATGATATATCCTATCTACTTTTTTTCCTTTCTTAATTTTTCTATCCTTCAAAGTGCCTAGAATTCTAGAAATTCTTTTCCTCAACACATTAGTGGTTAATTGCTTTTCTTTCCAATTTTCAATTTCAGCTTTTATTGCCTTCGGAATATTGAGGTTCATATTTTTAATTGTGTTTTGATACCTCATATCTATTCCTTCCACCTCACAAAAGAAATTTGAAACCTTTTTTTTCTTTTCTTCCAAAATTACAATAGCCAGACCATTATCAGTTGTATAATCTTTATGAATCTTATATTTTGTAGGGAAAGGGGCAGGTAACTTATCTCCATCTTCTAAAAATCGATTATTTGCAAACACAACTTTTTTACCTGTTTTTGGATTTGTTTTTTTGTAATAAAATGAATTATAAAGCCCATTCTGTTTGATTTTATGAATCACATTTTGCTCACTCAATATCTGCATATATTCTCGATAACGATTTCTGGTAAAAAACGATTCAAGTTTGAACTTGTTGATACTGAGGGTGTCATCTTCGTTAGCAAATGAATCTACATAATTCAAAAAATTAAATATTCTAATTAAAGCTTTCTTTCGCTCAATCGGCAATTTTATATTCATTAACTTATCAATAAGTCTGCTAGATGTTACATATGTGTGAGATATAAAGCATTGTTTGTTTAAAGTATTGTGTTGAAAGATGTCATTTTCAAAGTGTATAATTTTAATCACTGTATTTACCTTTTCTACTTATATTTCAAAAAGGGACTTTTGTTGTCTCTTTTTTTAAAATATTTTCAAAAAGCTTATTATTAGTTACAGTTCGCTTATTTACAGTCTTTTATGCCGAAATATACATAACTTCAAAGATGAAAAAGCGACATATAACGATATCTATTTCTCTTATATTCTATTATTTTCTTTCTTATTTATTCTGTTTAAACTTTTGTATATAAATTTCTATAATTATGTTTAGATATAGCTTCAGTTAAGGCATAGGACTGCGTTTCAGACGCAGACCGTTCTTATACTCTTTTACTATCACGA
>Ga0136601_1000355_pt1 | contig 20694 bp, 29 predicted proteins | sample AntRauMFilla2699_FD_181020 | JGI IMG/M metagenome (GOLD analysis project Ga0136601, IMG submission 181020) | Saline lake microbial communities from Rauer Islands, Antarctica - Metagenome Filla 2 #699 | ecosystem: Environmental > Aquatic > Non-marine Saline and Alkaline > Saline | place...
AGTTCGTTTTCAACCATTGCAACATCTCTTTTATCGAGAATATCATTTCCGCCGATTTGCAACAAAATTAATTCATAGCGACCGGTACACAATGTGGCTTTGGAGGTTAGGTCACCGATGGTTCTACCATTTTACACTATCGTTCTCGATGGTCACCGAAAACTGAGAGCCGATTCTCCCTGCAACGGTTCGGGCTGGGTTATAGGTACCGGTGCCATAACCAGTACTATCTCCCAGAACGAGTATTCGGGGTGCTCCGGGTATGGTTTGCGTATACGGTGTGGCTCGAGTCATCAGGTACAACAGTTTTAGTGTCGATCGAAAGTAAAAACTGGCGGCACCGATGAAGCTAATTCCCAGCAACACTGTGACGATAAGTAAGGTAGTAGACATAAAATATCAACCAAAAAAATAAGCGGATAAAGACTGACCAAGTAAGGCAGTGATCGTGGTAATTGTAATGCCTGATACGATCAAAATGGGAGCAATTTTAAGGTACCGAAATCCGAGCATAACGAGCGCAAACATGACAATATCGTTGGGTACGGGGGAGAAGCCAAGGATCAATAGCAAACCACCATATATCATCCAGGCGGGGTACTGATCAATGCGCCGGCGCACGGTTTCCACGCGCTGTTTCCAGCGCTCGGGGATATCTTGTACACCGTAGTACAGCAAGGCAAAGATCAATGAATCACCAATAGCAATCCCGACTCCACCCGCCAGTCCCAGCAGCCAGGGGTTTGCACCACCAGAACTAAACGTGGCGACGGCGGCATAAAATACACCACTAAATACCGATGTCAATCCACCGATAGAAGCAATTAAAAACGTTGCCAAATAACTATTTTCAACCCCGATGAATGCTACGATTTGGTCGGGTGGGAAGTGGTACAAGAAAAGTATCACCCCCGCCAGCAGCAATAGCGCTGCGTATAACGTTTTAAATTTTTTAAGGTGGTGCATGTAGCAGGTACGGCAGATTACTTGTCGTTAAAGTATCCGTCCCAGCGAGCGCGTAAGTTTTGGTACGAACCTTCAACCCGCGCCATATATTCGTCGAGTTTCGCTTCAGTCAAATCTTGCCACGCCTCGGCTAGTTCTTTGGTAAAGCCGTCGCGCTCTTGTTCGTATTTGATGCGAGTTTTGGCATCAAACTGGTCCAACTTTGCTTCCCATTCTTTGAGGCGTGCTTGGTAGGCAGCGATTCGATCGTCTATAACTTTTGTGTTGCGTTCCATATATTTTGTTTTATGAGATTATTTAGCCGCAGTTACTACGTGCATCTATTAAAGTTCGGGCAAAACTGTGGATCTACTGATCTTCAGTTCGTACGTCTGCTTCGAGTAAGAGAATAGCGCCGCCAATTGTTTCAAGTGTATCGGCAGAGCCGTTGCGGATTGATTGTTCCACTCGTTCAAGTTCTCGGTCAAGCTCTTGCCAGTTTTGTTGTACAGAACCTTCGGCTTGGGCATACGCTGTGCGTAGGTCGGCACGTACGTTCTGTACTTGTGTGAGCGCCGCTTCGTAGTTTTCTTCCGCTTCCAACTCGGCTTGCACTGCGAGTAGTTCGGTTCGGGCCTGCACGCGAGCGAGCGCAGCTTGGGTACTAGCGACCGCTTCTTCACCTGCCGCACCAATCTGATTGCCGGCTTGATCCAGCGTTTGTTCAGTTTCTTGGGCGAGTTCGACGGCTTCTTGTTCGACGCTGGTGGTGAGATTTTCTCCCGATCGGTTGAAGGCGACCCACGCAAGAATGAGGGCGACAATGCTGATACCTCCGACGATCCAGAGTGCTGTAGTGTTGTTTTGTTGTGTATTGTGCATAGAATAATAAGGTTGGTTAGCTACGGAATAAATATGAGTTGGCTACGCTCGAACTAATCGAACGATCCAAAGTAGTAGTGAGGCACCGATGACGGCGACGACTAGACTGTACAAGTTAAATCCGGTTACGCCGCTCGCTCCAAAGAAACTGAAGACAAATCCACCGAGTGACGCTCCGACAATACCGACGATGATGTTGAGGAAGATGCCTTGTGATTCGTTGGTTTTCATAAAGAGGGAAGCGATCCATCCGGCAACCCCGCCGAGCAAGATCCAAAGTAAAATAGACATAAATAATTGAAGATTATCTGTTAACGTCTGTGCGTTTGCAGCAAAAAGTTGACTGCAAGTACCTGACCAATAGTGTCAAAAAAGTCACTTTTGTCAAAAATAAATAACTGTTTACGCATATTTTGACAGTTTTAACTCGAAAAATTGACTAAAATAAACAATTTTTGACAATCAACATAAATTATTTTTTAACAAACTGTTGTATATATAATAACAAAATGCTACTTTATATTTCTATATGTTACAAAAATATCAAAAACAGCTAGAAGATTTTGGGCTGACTAAAAATGAAGCCAATACGTATCTGGCACTATTAGATAATGGATCCAGCACGGCGGCAGAAATTTCTCAGCACGCTGCGCTAAATCGCTCAACTGTCTACGTTCAGCTTACAACGTTGATTGAGTATGGTCTGGTTAGTTCATATAAACAAAAAAAGAAAACGTTCTTTGCGCCAGAGTCGCCCAAAAACCTAGAGCAACTACTTGATAAAAAAATGCAAACGCTGCAGGCGCAAAAACAAAACATTGACACATATATTCCAAATCTACTTAATCTGTTTGCGGTTCAAGACGATCGTCCTTCTATCCGAACGTTTTCTGGTAAGGCGGGGTTGCTTACAATGAGAAACGAACTTATTTCTTCGGGGGTAGCAACGTATCATGCGGCGTATTCATTTGACGATCTTTATGCAATTTTTTCTCCGGAAGAATTAATGGATTTTAGTAATAAGCGCGCAGCGGCGGGTATTCATGCATATATTATGTACAACAAGCAGGGTAGGGACGCTATGGTCGTTCCGCCTCAAGATCTACGGCGAGTAAATAGAAAAAATTTTCCATTTAGTTCCGATGTGTATGTGTACGGTGACACGGTGTCGATAGCTTCTACGTCAGGGAATATTTTTGGGGTAACAATTAAAAACCAGCAGATTGCTGATTCAGTGCGGTCACTTTTTATGCTGGCTTGGGAAGCGACAACAAAATAAAAGTAAAGCGGCGCGGCTAACGCCGCGCCGCCACTTCGTCTGTCAGTGTGTCTTTCATTATCATCATCGGCAAGGCGTTCGCCAGGGCGATGATATGGGTCACTACAGACCTCTAATTAGAGCAAATCTGCTCCGGACACACTTTTACGTTTTAGGCGCCCATTTGTAGCCACCTCCTTTCAAAATTTCGGGAAAGAGCTCCCACTTCGCACCCTAGCACATCGTTTTTAATTTGTTAAATCGTACGGCGTCTGTTTTGGATAAAGTACGTAAAATAAAACCACCGCTGTGGTGGTTTTATTTTTCAGCTACTCACTGGGTGTTACTGGTTAGTAACGGGAGTGGGCAGGTTCGTTGGTTGCCTGACGAGTTGTTTTGGTGCTGGCGACATTAGTTGGTGTAAACTCGATAGCTACTGCTGCCACTGCGGCGAGCGCTACGGCGAGGTATACGGCGTTGGTTAAAATCGAGTCGATTCCAAACAAAAACGTAACCAAGTTAAAGCTAAATAAAGCAACCAGTCCCCAGTTAAGGGCGCCGACTGCGGCGAGAATAAGTGCTGTTTTGTACATAAATTTAAAACAATTTAAAACTTGATAACGCTTATAAGTTAAACATACCTATAAAATTATGCAACTTTATGGGACAAGGCAGCTACAAACTGGTAACTTTGTCAATATTTTTTGACAAATATGATTATTTTCTTATACTGAATTGACGTCTATTTACTTAACTAACCCAACGGTATTATGCCCACTTCCTCCGCTCGATCACTTTTGTATTTTATGGCAAGTATTCCATTATTGTATATTTTGTACCTAGCTCAACAGCCGATATTGTTGGTGTCGTTTGCAACGTTGCTGGCAATAGGGTTGGCGCATCTGGTTACCTTTCTTTCATGCAAGCTTTCGCTTTCGTATGGTAAAACTTTTTTAGGGTTACTGGCGAGTGTGTTGGTGGTGTTGGGGGCATTGAGCTGGGTCGTTGTTCCACAATTGCAACAAGAAGTGCGTGATTTTACAGAAACTGTGCAACAGTTTGAATCGTCAACTCTGACACAATCATTGCCAATTCCCGAACGTGCAAGCAAAGAAATTCGTAATGTACTGCAGTCAAGCAATAGTCAAATTGTTAGTCAAATCCAGTCTGCCGTTTCATCGTCAGTGACTTTTTTCTCGTATTTGCTGGTGGTGTTGTTTATTATTTTATATGGTGCTTGGCAATACCAGACATATCAAACAGTAATCACTAACGTGCTTCAGCCTTTACCTAAAAAATATACAGACGTGGTTGAGACGGGGGTGTCCGTTACCAATAAATGGTTGCTTGGTCGCGTATATTCGATGGTGATTGTTGGCGGTTTGACTTATGTGGGGTTGCTGTTGCTCGGTATATCTAGTCCGTTGTTTCTTGCGGTGACTGCTGGCCTGCTATCGTTTGTGCCGAATTTGGGTCCGCTGTTGTCTGCGGTCCCAGCAATGCTGATTGCAGCCAGTGGTGGATTTGAATCAGTGGGGCTGGTGATTGGGTTGTACGCCGGTATTCAGTTTGTTGAAAGTTACTTTATTACACCGACCATTCAGAATAATTTGATCTCTGTGCCGCCGGCGTTACTTTTGGCGGTGCAGCTAATTTTGGGTACGGTATTTGGTATTTTGGGATTATTGCTGGCGGCACCACTGACAGCGATCGTGATCGGGATCGGGACGCAAAACGTTAGTACTACGAACACGAGGTAGTCTCGGACTTTGCTGCTCGTTGGCTTTTTCGTTGCAGCAGCCAAACGCCAATGATTCCTATTTCGATCACGACTACGGTAGGGGCAGCAATGAGCGCCAGGGTGATGACATCAGTAGTGGGAGTGATAAACGCCGTCGCAATCAGCGTCCCAGTGTAAATGTATTTGCGTCTGGACGTGAGTTGGTCGGCGGTGACTAGTCCCAGGCTGCCGGCACCAATAAGAGTGAGTGGAATTTGAAAGACTGCCACCAATAAAAAAGTGGTTGTGAGTAAGAAATCAAGATAGCCGTGCGCTGTAAACGCGGTGACCGTACCGGCAATCACAATACTTGACATGTATTCCAAAACTATGGGAACCACTAGCAAATAAGAATATGCGGCAGCGAGCAACGCGAGTACGCTGGTTGCGAGAACCATGGCGATGCCGAGTATCAATTTGGCGTGAGTGGCTGGGGCTATAAAACGCCAAAACAATAAAAAAATAATCGGAAAACTAAGTAAAAACCCGAGCGTAAAGTCAACCTTTAAAATAAAAAATAGCGGATCAAGCGGCGATAAAAATTGTAGTGCGGGGGCGTCTACTCCCAAAGGTTGCAAGAGAAATTCAATCACCGTGTGACGCTGGCTGTGCACCAAAACACTACATAAAATAACCAGCCCAAAACTAGCGGCGATAGTTTTTAGTAACGCCAGGGTATGCTCACGAATTGTTTGTGTCGGTACGGTCACGTGGTTCGGTTACGGTTGGTGTTTCGGTAGGAGGTGTCGCATCGGTGTCGGTCTTGCTTTTTTTGTCGTCTTCGTCAACTTGCAAACCCTGCTTTAATTCTTTGATCGAAGTGCCGATCGAGCGAAACAGCCCGGGTAGCCGCGCGCTGCCAAAAAAAAGCAGTAACACCAGCGCAATAATAATAAGTTCCGGTAGTCCAAATCCAAGTACGTTCATATAGTAGACATGATAACATTACTTCAATAGTTTGTCTGTCTTGCTTTTATAGCTGTTCACATTTCTCTGGAAAACAAAGTGATCTGGTAGTATAGTCTTTATAAAGAACAGTGTAAATTTAAAATCAACCGCATGACAAATCCAGACAAAATTATACACAAACAAGTAAACCGCAAAGAGTTTCTGCAGTACGCTCTGGTCACGCTGGTGGCGGTAGCGGCCATCTCTCCGGTGTCTTATTTTCTAGGGTCAAATAAAAAACCTGCCGACAGCGCTGCCTACGGTAATACGCCTTATGGCGGAGCGAAAAGATAATGAATAAATACTTACCAGTCTACGCTGTCTGTGCATTGGCGACTGCTGGTTTGGCGGGGTGGTTTTTGTCTGGGACTATCTCGCTTACAAATCAGTCAGCCCAGGTGATCGCGACACAAACCGCTGGATACGGGTCGGCGACGTACGGTGGTGGTGGATATGGTGTCGTGGCTGCCGACACCGGTGGTAGTTCAGGTGGAGGTGGTAGCAGTAGTAGTGGTGGCGGCGGTAGTAGTCGAAGTAGTCGTAATAACAGTACTGATACAGAACCTGATGATACAGATGAAGTGCCTATTGAAACTCCAACCGAAACACAACCGGCACCGGTAGTTTCTACCGTGCCAGCAGCAAGCGGTCAGCTGCCAGTCGGTGCGACAGCTACTGATTTTACACCACGAAAGAATATCTCTTTTATCCAACCTGAGTTTAACGAAGTCCAGGATGTGCAAAAATTGCAGCGATTTCTCAATGCGTTCGAGGGCGAGTCACTGGTGGTTGATGGAGTGTTCGACGCCACAGACAACGAAGCTGTGCGTCGGTTCCAGCGAAAATACAGTCGCGAAATTCTTGAAGTATGGAACTTGTCTGAGCCGACTGGATTCGTTGGGATTACTACTCGTTTCAAGATTCAGTTCCTGGTGAATGGGCAGACTGCCCAGTGTCCGGTCTTCATAGAATTTAACGGTGGTCTGGAAGGAATAAACGTATCGCCAGAAGTTGCCAGGACCCAAGAATTACTTCGAGGCCTTGAGCTGTACGGTGGACCAATCAACAGCACTTGGGATCGAAACACTCACCTGGCAATGGTGCTATTCCAAGAGACCTTCCGCGAAGTCATGCTGGATCCGTGGAATATCACCGAAGGTACCGGCTTCAAGTACAAGACTACCAACAAGTTTATGAACTATTTGGCTGGCTGTGATACTGGTAGTGTGTTCCTAGAAGGGGTCGGTGAATTTGAAGGAATATAGTCCAGATATGCTCACCGACATACTGTCCAACCAGATGAAAAATTGTTATAAATATATAGTAAAAACTAAGTAATCAGATATGCCACGCCTACCAACCCCCGGCGGAGACTCCGGACAATGGGGAGCCATCCTCAACGAATACCTCGAAGTATCACACACTGCAAACGGAGCAATTAGAGATGGTGCCGCAGTGAAATCAACCAGCATCACTTCTATCGTTGCACTCACCCAAACAGCCTACGACGCACTTACTCCCAATAACAATACGTTGTATATCATTACGTAATTTACCCTATGCCCGCGCCTGGTACTCACCAATCGCCGCGATAAACTGGTCGCCGTACTCCTTTAGTTTCTTTTCACCAACGCCAGAAATAGTGGCGAATTGCTGGTGGGTTTGGGGTTGTTTGTACGCCATTTCGTGCAAGGCGGCATCGCCAAAGATGATAAAAGCGGGCATCCCGCGTTCGTCGGCAATCTGCTTGCGCAAGGCTTTGAGTACCGCAAAACACGCGTCGTCGGTTTCGAGTAATTCTTTGGGGAGGGCGCGGGATGATTTTGATTTTTGGTTGCGGGCTGGTTTTGCTGGTGGGTCGGTGTCGGTTAGCAGCATGTCTGATTGGACGCGCGGCAACTTGACGGTGGATTTTTGGGTTAAAAATGCAGCCCCCAGTTTGGTCACCGCAAACGTCGGGTATTCGCCACTGTTTTTGCGGATAAAACCAATGGCGAGTAATTGCATAAATACTTCGTTTAGTTCGTTTTCTGGTAGATCGCGCGCAATACCCCAGACGGATAATTGATCGTGTCCGTAGTCGATTACCTTTTGTTCTTTGGAGCCGCGCAAGACTTTGACGACGTGCGCGCGCCCAAACCGGTTGCCGGTTTTTATGATCCCAGACAAGATTTTCTGGGTCACGATCGTGGCGTCAACGGTGTCGGCGCTGGATCGGCAGACGTCGCAGGTGGTGCAGGTGGTGATGGTTGGCTGCTCGCCAAAATAACTGATCAAATTGACCCAGCGGCACGACCGACCTTCGGCGTAGTTCATCACTTCCAAAATCCCGTCGAGTTCTTTTTGGCGTTCTTGCTCGTCTGAAACCATCCCTAAAAAATAATCGAGTTTGATTTTGTCACCGGCTGAATACAGTAGGACACATTCGCTTGGTAGTCCGTCTCGACCGGCGCGACCGATTTCTTGGTAATATCCCTCGAGCGTTTTGGGGAAGGTGCGATGGATCACCAGGCGCACGTCCGGTTTGTCGATCCCCATGCCAAACGCGGTGGTCGCCGTGATGACGTTGATGCGGTCGTGAATAAAATCATCTTGCATCGCCGCTCGCGCGCCAGCTTCCAGCCCGGCGTGATAGGCGCCCGCCGAAAAACCTTCCTCACGTAATGCTTCCGCGAGCGCCTCGGTGTCTTTGCGGGAAAAACAGTAGACGATGCAGGATTGGTCGGGATGTTTACGCAAGAGCGATACAATTTTCTGCACTTCATTTTTCTTGGGCAAGACTTTGATTTCAAGGTTGGCGCGGTAGAAACTAGAGACGAAGGTTTTGGGTGAGCGCAGCTCTAGTTCGCGGATGATATCGTCTTTGACTTGGGGTGTGGCGGTGGCGGTAAGAGCAATGATGGGAATGGTCGGGAATGACGCCCGAAACGATTTTAAGTTGCGGTAGTCGGGTCTAAAATCGTGTCCCCACTGCGAAATGCAGTGCGCTTCGTCGATGGCGAGCGCTTTGATGTCGCAGGTTTGTAACCAGTCGATCATGCCTGGTACGGCGAGTCGTTCAGGCGCCATGTATACCAACTGGTAATTGCCAGCGACCGCTTTGTCCATTCGGTCGCGCAACTCAGTGCCATCGATCGACGAGTTTAAAAAAGTCGCCTTGACCCCATTGGCGTTCAGCGCATCGACTTGATCTTTCATGAGAGAAATCAGGGGCGAGATCACAATCGTTGTGCCACCCAATCGAATCGCTGGGAGTTGGTAACATAAAGACTTGCCGCCGCCAGTAGGCATTAAAACAACCGTGTCATGACCAGCGAGGAATTCGGTAATGACGGCTTCTTGCAAGGGGCGAAAAGCGGTATAGCCAAAGTGCTGTTTAAGAGTTTCGACGTAGTCGGTCATGACGAGTATAGTACCAGGAAATGCGCTGGCGGAGGCTGTTTATGTATTGCTGGTAATTGGGTTGCTGTTGTGTCGTCAAATCGTATTTACACCCGCAGTACGGTAACGCTGAAAAAACGAAATATAGGCAGCAACAGCACCCACGGAATAACCGCCACGACCAGTGTCAATGTGGTGGTGGGGTCAGCAAAAAATTCCGTTGCCAGGTAAATTGCGAGGCTAAAATTCATGTAAGTCAGACAAATCGAAATTGTAATTCGGTCAGTCACGTTGCGCCAAAACGCCAGGAAAAATCCCACAATCTGAAACGACACGAGCAGCATGACTATCGCCAGCAGATTGGATGTAACGTCACTCAGGCTGAAACCAGCGGCAGACAGGATTTGTTGTCCAATAATCCCGGTAATCAATAATCCCAAACACAGCAAGGAAATGGGAGTACATAGTGGGGCAATCTTTTCAATTGCTGATTGACAATAGCGAGCGACTACTTGTGCCAAGATAAACGGGATAAAAATAATCGTTGCCAGATCGACAAACATATCCCAAAAGCTTACCGTCACCATTGTGCCCAAAAATAATTTGATAATCACCGGGATGGTAAGCGGCGCCAAGAGCGACGTGACGACCGCCAGTGTCAGCGCCAGGTCTTGCCGTCCACCGCATCAAGTAAACACGCTAGGATCGCACGACTATCAATCCGCAGCGCACTCAAGAAAAAAATCACACCCAAGAAAACTGCCGTGTAGGGAGACAGCAAGGCGGTAGTCTCAGGCAACAGTACGCCAGCACCGACCGCAAGCACACCAACAAAAAAATAACTTAGTAAAAATAGCCGGACGCGGTTACTCATTGTGGCGTAGTATAGCAGCTTTGGGATGGACGCTGGGGGTGTTTTTAATGCGCGATCGCGAGACAGATTAAGCGAGCGTCTGGAGGCAGGTGTGGCGCAAGTGTTGCCTGAGCTGCGCGCATGGTGGCGCCGGTAGTTGCCACGTCGTCAAATAAAATCACCGTATGAGGCAGTGTGCCTGCCCGCGCTCGGTCGCAGGCAAAAGTTCCGGTTTGTTGGGTGAGGCGTATGGTTTTTGTGACGTGCGCTTGACGTTGGGTGTGGATAGGTTTTGTGAGTACGTCAAACCGGACACAGTCAAAGTGGTTGGTGTGTTTCAGTACTTCTTTTAGATGGTCAAATCCGCGTTCGCGCCATCGTCCAAAGCTTTGCGGTAGGGGAATAATAGTGCAAGAGCGGTGGTCAAATTGCTGTAAATAACCCGCTAGTACAACCCCAAGTGCCCGAGCAGCCTGCGGATCGCGGTGGTATTTGTTGGCCTTAATCGCGGTGTGAACAGTTGGTGATTTATACGAGAGGAGGTACGTGCAGTCAGAAAAGTGCAGTGGTTTATAAAACGAAGCCAGGTCGTACGTGATTTCATGGTCAGGAAAAAGCCACGACTGGATCTGTCGTGCACCGGACAATAAATATTGGTGTATATTCATATGCTAGTATTCTGTATAGCATACACGTATGGGAATATTTTCAAATATTTTACAATCAGCCAAAAAAGCCAATGCGCCCACCAGCGCTATTGGAGTCGATATTGGTGGCTCGTCTATAAAAGTAGTCGAACTCGAAGACCGCGACGGAGTGTTGACACTGGTGACGTACGGCGAAGTACAGCTGGGTCCGTATGCTGGTAAGCCGTTGGGGCAGGTAGTATCCTTGACTCCAAAACAAGAACAAGAAGCCTTGGTTGACGTCATCCGTGAGTCTGCCGTCAAGTCAAGAGACGCGGTGTTTGCGATGCCTTTGTCAGCTAGTTTTATCAGCACAAGCTCAGTGCCGGCGTCAGCTGATGCAGATTTATCGTCGATGGTTCGGGTGGAAGCGCGCAAGATTATCCCGGCATCGCTTAGCGAGGTCACACTTGACTGGGTAGAACTAGAATCAGTCACCAAAAATCAAGTGGGTCGATCAGTGCTAATCGCTGCCATTCAAAACACCGCCATCGAGCGCTTCAAAATCCTCATGCAGTTTGCTGGGTTTACCAATTCGCCAACCGAAATCGAGTGTTTTAGCGCCAACCGAGCTGTCGCCAAAAACCAAAACACCGCGCTGATTGATTTTGGGGCAGCAACCACCAAAATGTACTTGTCGCACAACGGAGTCCTTAACCGTATGCACCGCATAAATGTTGGGGGCGCTGAAATCACGGCGAAATTTGCACAGGCAACGGGCTTGGGATTTGAAGCCGCTGAAAATGCCAAATTGCTAGTGCAGCCAAATAGTGAACATTACGAGCTGCTGCGTGGTCTGTACGCCAAGCAATACAGCCGTGCCCTGCGTGAGTGTCGACAAGTGTTTGATCATTATCAAGCAGACACTGGTGCCACTTTTGATCATATAAAAATAGCCGGTGGGTCTAGCTTGTTCCGCGCGTTGCCAGGGATTGTGGGAGACGCATTTGGTCTTGATGTCGAAGTCACTGACCCCTTCAAACTGGTGGCATACCCAGCCTTTATGGAAGATACTATCAAGACAATTGGTCCGTTGTTTGTGCCGGCTCTGGGAGCAGCGTTGCGGACATTTGAATAAGCTGTCCACAGCAACATTTATTTGCGGGGTGAGTAACACGTATAATTGAAGCAAATAGCACTATGCCAAGTTCACCAAACAACAGTTCATTCATCCCCAAGCGCGGTCCCGTAAGAAGGAGAGATGCACCAAAAAGAAAAAAGCAATTCTTTATTTTTTCTATTATCACGTACAGTATTCTGTTTGGATCATTGCTGGCTACGGGTGGAGTATTTTTTTACGGACAATATGTCAATGCGCAGCGCCTTGAAGTCGTGACTGCGTTCAATACTGAAATGGACGATTCTTTTAGTGTCCAAGATTTTCAACGGGTCCAAGAATTTGACATTGGATTGCGCCGCGCAAATGATCGGATCAGTCACCATGCGTCGATTGTGTCAATTCTTGACGCTGTAGACAACGCGATTATTGTGCCGGTGCAAATCGAGTCGCTTTCTATTGTCAGACAGGGTGATGAGAATTTTCTGGTTGAGGGTAGCTTGCTGACCAGCTCATTTGACGCCGCTATACAACAACAAGAAATCCTGGTCGTCAGAAAACCGCTGTTAACTGACATTATTATCAGTGACGTGAATATTACCGAAGGACAAACAATCGCCACCCAAACCAGCACTGCCGCTGCACAGCGGGCAGCTGAAGTTACGTTCTCCCTCGCGATGACTGTTCCGTTGAGCGAAGTTCTATATGATCCAGCTGCCGCACTTATGCAAAGTCCTCCGGGTACACCAGCCAGCACGCAGCCAGAAGATCAAACTCTGAGCAGCGATGATAGCAACCCAGTACCTGATGAACCAGAGGCAGGCTCCGCGGTAACTGAAGAAACAACTATATGAAATCACTCGGACTTTTTGCGCAGTTTGTAACATTATTGCTTTCGATAGCGATCGTATTTGTGTACATCATGCCAACTTTTGAAGAAATCAGCGCCGTCCAAAATGAGATTGCTGCTTACGAACTCCAGATCAAACGGGCGTCTGAGGTTAACTTGTCGCTCCAAGGGCACGTCAAAACCATCGGGGCAATACCCACTGAAGATATACAACGCTTGCAAACCTACATGCCACCGACGGTAGACGAAATAGCTGTGATGCGAGATATCAGGTTTATCATTAACCAGTCGCGCATGATGTTTAAAACAGTGGCGTATTCAGGATCTGATGTCGAGTCAGAAGCCGAAGCGGCGTTTGCGCCGAAAGTGCATGAGTTTACCGCTGCCGCAGAGGGAACGTATTCACAGGTAAAAAATCTACTCAGTCTACTTGAACAAAACGAATATCCACTTGAAGCATATGTCGTCGAGCTATCACCGCTTGAAGGAGGATTTTTGACGCTAAACCTGACCCTGCGAACCTACGAAAATGATCTAATTAACATTATTGGTAACGAATAAACTGTATGAGCAAATCAGCCAAAAACCTTATCGTTGTACTGGGTATTATCACCACGGTATTTGGGGCGTACTATTTCTTCACCCAAGATGCAGCCTTGCCTGGATTAAACTCTACGGGAGCCGGCGGGGTTCAGTTGGCAGACTTGCAGGAGAAAGCGGCTGAGGTAACAAAGCGAACAACTGCTCTGACTGCGGTAACGATAAACACCAGTCTCTTTTCAGACGAAGGGTTTAACTCGCTACGTACATTTGCTCCAGAGCCACAAGAATTTACGGTAGGACGAGCTGACCCGTTTATGCCCAGCCCAGAGCTGGCACCAAACAATCCAAATACTACCGCGCAAACCACCACCCCTTAACCCATGGATATTTTTTCAACCTTACAACAAAGTGGGTTAGTCTCAGCAGATCAAGTTGCCGAGATGAGTCGAGTTTCTCAAGTCGAGGGAAAAAAACTTGAAACACTATTGCTTGAAGCGGCTGTACCACCCGATCAAGTCAAACAATTCTTTGCAAGCTATTATGACGTCGAGGCATTTATTGTTCCCGAAGCGTTCGCGGTTCCACAAAATATACTTGATCTCATTCCAGAGTCATCCGCCAAGCACTACCAAATGGTGCCACTTAACATTGCAAACGATGTTTTGGTCGTGGGGGTGAATAATCCAGACGACCTAAAGATGCGCGAAGCGCTAAACTTCATTAGTACAAAACACAACGTGCCATATCACATGTTGTTTATGTCACTGGCTGATATTGAACTGGTGTTTCAGTTTTATGCCAACCTCGAAGGTGATGTGGGAGACGCGCTTGAGACACTCGAAACCGAGCTCGATGCCGAGATTGCCGCCAGCCTTGATGGCGTGCCCGAACACGAGCGCGAAGGGATGGATCATATTGAGGAGGACGCACCAGTGACAAAAATTGTGGCAACGATTTTGCGTTATGCGGTGGATGGAAGTGCCTCTGATATTCACATTGAACCAACCCCAAAAAAAGTTGGCGTTAGGTTTCGGGTTGACGGGACACTAGCCACTAGTCTTGAACTACCTAAAAATGTTCACATGGCAGTGGTGGCTCGCGTCAAGATTCTCTCGGCAATGCGGCTGGACGAGCGCCGAAAACCGCAGGACGGTCGTTTTTCCGCGACCTTTGACCAGCGCAAGATCGACTTTCGAGTGTCTGTGCTGCCGACCAATCACGGAGAGAAGGTCGTTATGCGTATTTTGGATACGGGTAAAGGGGTGTTGACACTCGCTCAAAGTGGCATGTCTAAACACAATCTCGACAGCATCAAACGGATTGTAAAAGAACCGTTTGGAATTATTCTCATTTCTGGTCCAACCGGGTCAGGGAAATCAACCACCTTGCGCGGGATGATCGGGGAAGTTGATACTTTGACCGAAAACGTCATGTCGCTTGAAGATCCGATTGAATACAACTTGGACGGAGTGAGTCAATCGCAAGTGCGACCAGAGATCGGGTATACGTTTGCTAATGGTCTGCGGGCGGCTTTACGACAGGACCCGGACATTATTATGGTGGGAGAGATCCGCGATAAAGAAACGGCGCAGCTGGCGATCCAGGCGGCGCTTACTGGTCACTTGGTACTATCTACCATTCACACCAACAACTCGATTGGGGTAATTCCGCGTCTAATCGACATGGGGGTCGATCCGTATCTGATTGCACCGACGCTCAAAATGGCGATCGCACAGCGGTTGGCAAAAACGTTGTGTCCGGGAACAGGAATTGAAGAACCGATTGATACTGGTACGCAACGCCGGTTAGATGAGATGAAAAAAACCTTACCAGAAAAATACCACCACCGTATCTCAACCAGTACTACCATTTTGACCCCTGAACCAACACCAACGTGTGCGACGGGGTATCGGGGGCGAACCGCTATTACTGAAGTGCTCGAGATCACCGAAGAAATGCAAGAGCTTATTTTGAAAGGGGCGGCTGAAGAAGAATTCTTCACCGCTGCGCGTAAAAACGGCTTTATGACCATTCAGGAGGATGCCATGATGCAAGCGCTTGATCACAAGATCCCACAAGAACAAATGATCAGCTTTGGTACTCAGATTGGCGCTGATGAATTCATTGAGACGGATCCGGTTGTAGAGCCAGTCGCTGTCGAGCCGACTGTCGATAACCAAAATATCCCTGACTCCGAGCAGGCTATAATTGAAACTGATGAAGCTCCTACTGGTTGATGATGATGTGTTTTTGCGTGATATGTACGCGATCAAATTTACTGATTCTGGGTTTGACGTAGCCGCCGCCGGTAGTGCCGAGCAAGCGCTTGGTCTGATAGAGAAAACGCCACACTTTGACATTGTCCTGACTGATATGGTGATGCCTGGTATGACCGGTGTCGAGCTGATTCAGCAAATAAACGATTTATTCGCTGATATGAAGGCTTGCTCAATTGTTCTCACCAATCAGGGGCAAAAATCAGACATTGTCGCTGCCAAAAAGGCGGGGGCTGCTGGATACATCATCAAAGCCGAAGCTATCCCGAGTGACGTTGTTACCCAAGTAACCAAAATTTTTAAGAGCAATAAAACCTAATCTATGTCTGGAGCTGACTACCAAAAAGAATTTAACGCCATCATCGTGCAGATTTTGGAAGAAAAAGCCTCGGACTTACACTTGTCGATTGGTTCACATCCGTTGATCCGGGTGTCCGGTTCGTTGATTCCGCTTCTTAAAAAACCAATTTTAAACGAAGTTGACATGGACGCGTTTGTACAGATCTTGATGCGACCAGATCAATATGAGCGATACTTAAAATTCGAAGAAATCGACTTTTCATTTGAAAATGCCGAAGGGGTTCGATTTCGAGGTAACGCGTTTTATCAGCGAGGTACGATGGGTGTGGCGCTGCGACTGATTCCAAATGTCATTCGTAATTATGACGAGTTAAACTTGCCACCTATCCTCGAAAGTTTTACCGAGCGTTCGCAAGGCTTCTTTTTGTGTGTTGGACCAGTGGGACAAGGAAAATCAACCACGCTCGCGGCGATGATCAACACGATCAATAAAAACCGCGCCGACCACATCGTAACCATCGAAGATCCAATCGAGTATATTTACCAAGAAGAAAAAGCCCTGATTGACCAGCGAGAAATCGGGATTGATACCAAAGACTTTGAAACGGCGCTAAATGCTGCGCTGCGTCAAGACGTCGACGTTATTCTCGTAGGTGAGATGCGTAACACCGAAACGATCGCCGCCGCCGTCACTGCCGCCGAAACTGGTCACTTGGTCTACTCGACCCTGCACACCAACGACGCCGCCCAAACCATCAGTCGGATTGTTGACTCGTTTCCTAGCGGGCAGCAAGACCAGATTCGGATCCAGCTGGCAAGTTCGTTGATCGGTATCTTTTCACAGCGATTGATTCCACGGATTGATGGTGGGTTGGTCCCCGCGTATGAACTGCTGATCAACAACACCGCCGTCGCCAACCTGATCCGGGAAAATCGGATCCACGAAATTCCGTCCATCATCGAAACTGGTCTCGAGCAAGGCATGATTGATATGAACCGGTCGCTCGCGCGGTTGGTACAAAATGGTCTGGTGTCGGTCGAAGATGCCTTTACTTATTCTTCAAATCCAAAGGGACTGGAGCGATTTATCTAAACTCGTATGTTATTTACCTACAAAGCAATCGACCAAACAAACATCCAGCGTGAGGGGACGGTAGAAGCGCCGTCGGTGGATGCCGCTATCACCGCTGTTCAAAAACGGGGATATACTTTGGTGTCGATTGATGAAATGAGCAAATCAGGTGGCGCGCTCAATTTTGAAATTGATTTTTTTAACCACGTGTCGCACAAAGACATCGTGATTTTGTCGCGACAAATCTCGACGCTGTTTCAGGCGCAGGTGTCGCCACTGCGGATTTTTAGGTTGCTATCAGCCGAGGTGGACAACAAAATACTTCAGCTGGCGATGAATCAAATAGTCGAAGATCTCCAGGGCGGTGCATCAATCTCACGCGCACTGTCCGCGCACCCAGATATTTTTTCTTCTTTTTACGTTAACTTGGTGCGAGCGGGTGAAGAGTCTGGTTCGCTTGAACGATCATTCGACTATTTGGCTGACTATCTGGATCGGCAGTACGAGATTCAGTCAAAAGCGAAAAACGCCTTGATTTACCCGGCATTCGTGGTCGGTATTTTTCTCGTTGTGATGATCTTGATGATGACACAAGTGATCCCGAGTATTGCGACTATTTTAGTCGAGTCCGATCAAGAGTTGCCAATCTATACCAAAATCGTCATCGCCATTTCAAACTTCTTGGTTGATTACATAGGATTCCTGATTATCGCAGCTGGTGGTGGCGCGTTTGCGTTTTGGAAGTTTTCGCAGACAAGTGTCGGCAGACGTTTGATCGACGAAGTGTTCTTGGCGATCCCGGTACTGGGCGATTTGCAGACAAAATTGTTACTCACCCGTATTTGCGACAACTTGTCGACGATGCTTTCCAGCGGTATTTCGATTGTGCAGGCACTTGAAGTAACGGCTGACGTGGTGGATAACACGGTTTTTCGGGAAATTATCCTGGAGTCACTCGTGGAAGTAAAAGGTGGGCGGTCGTTTGCTGATGCTTTGTCTGAACATCCACAGATCCCGGGGGTGTTAGCCCAAATGGCAAAAGTGGGGGAAGAAACCGGTAGTCTCGCCAATATTTTGACGACGCTGTCGGTATTTTACCGACGGGAAGTAAACAACGCGGTCGACACGATGATCGGATTGATTGAACCAATCATGATCGTGCTACTGGGATTGGGGGTGGGAGTGCTGCTCGCATCGGTGTTGATGCCGATTTATAACATGTCATCAACGTTCTAAAAGTTGTCCACATTTGGGCAAGAACAGCGCCTCTTTGAGGCGTTGTTCTTTATATAATACATATAGTCTTACGTACAACGTAGCGACTAATTTGTTTGAGACGTGCAGCTGACGTCTGAAGCAAATTATTAAACTAATTAACAAAAATTATGCAAAAAATGCTACAACGAGGTTTTACGCTCATCGAGCTCCTCGTCGTGATCGCCATCATCGGTATTTTGGCCGCGGTGGTTCTAGGATCACTTAACGACGCGCGTAACAACGCAAATGACGCGTCTGCCAAAACATCAATTAACAATATCCGAAACCTAGCAGAGATTTTCTACTCAGAAAACAATTTCTCGTACGGTACAACAGATAACTTGATCACTTCACCAGTTACAGCAGCTGATCCAGCAACGTTCTCGGCAACGTTCGATGGATCAAGTGTTTGTGCTGCCACTAGTACACGAGCACTTTTCTTAGCCGCTGAAGATCAGACGAACCAAGGGGGTGAGTGTTTTGCTGATGACGAAGCGTATGCCGTAGAATGGACGCTCAGAAGTGGAAATTTCTTCTGTGTAGATAGTACTGGTCAGTCTGGAGACCAGGATGTATCATCTATATCATCGACCAATTTTGTTTGTGGACCTGGATAATAAGCAAATTTTTTCAGATAACCAAACAAAAAACCGCTCCGGCGGTTTTTTGTTTGGTATACTAGTGGTATGAAAAAACGCAGCGGCTTTACTTTGATAGAACTTTTGATTGTGATTGCAATAATTGGGGTGTTGGCGGCGGTGGTTTTACCGCGCGTGCAGCGCGCAACCGAACGCGGTCAAGATGCCCGGATTATTGCCGGTATCGAAAGTTTTAGTAAAACTGGTATCAGTGAAGAAATTGAAAATGGCACGTTCAACATCGTCTGTGGTATGAACAGTGTTGCCACCGCCACAGCGTTACTTGCGTTGTCAGAGAGTCTGCAGGCTAATTCTGATGATTTTCGTTGCTATAGCGACTCGACGGCGTTTGCTGCCTCCGCAGCCCTCGAGTCTGGTCAGTACTGGTGTGCAGATAGTGCGGGCGGCAAGGGGGAAGTTGCTGGTCCGCTGGCAGTCGGCGCGACTGTGTGTCCGTCTATATGATTGAACAACTTACCACTAGTTTTATGTTGCCGGCGGCTTTTTTCTATGTCGTCGCATTTGTGTTTGGGGTGATTTTTGGTAGTTTTCTCGACGTGTGTCTGTGTCGGTTTCATACGGGCAAATCGATTGGCGGGAGTTCACACTGTATGTCGTGCGGCAAACGCTTGCGTTGGTACGAGCTGTTTCCATTGTTGTCGTTTGCGCTGCAACTGGGGCGCTGCCGAGGTTGTGGCAGTCGTATCCCCGGGCGGCTGTGCTTGATGGAAGTGGCAACGGGAAGTTTGTTTGGGTTGGCACTGTGGTCGGCGTCGAGTGTGGTTGAATTGGGCTGGTTGCTGGTCTTGTTGTTGGTGCTGCTGTTCATCACGGTGTATGACTGGCTGCATTTTATTATTCCCGATGAAGCGACGATCGCGCTCACTGTGCTCACTGTACTGTGGGTGGGATACGAGTGGTTTGCGGGCGTACTGACTTTGACTGATGTTGGAGTGTTGGTCGGCGCCAGTATTGCTGGGGCTGGATTTTTCTTCTTTTTGTGGTTTGTGTCTGGCGGGAAGTGGCTAGGATTTGGCGATGTAAAGCTAGCGATACCGCTCGGGCTTTGGGTGGGGGCAGCTGGTGTGTTTTCGTATATTGTGTTGTCTTTTTGGGTCGGCGCCGCTATCAGTCTACTTATCCTGGCGTACCAAAAATACATACGGGGAAAACAATTCTTACATCTTAAGCCAGAAAGCCTTACAATGAAGAGTGCCGTTCCATTTGCGCCGTTTATGATTATTGGTGCGGGGTTGGTTTATTTTTTCAATCTTGATGTTCTCTCACTTTTCAGTTTTACGATCTAAGCAACCACCGGTTGCCGCGGCTGGTTTTTCACTGGTCGAGTTGATCGTCAGCATTGGAATCATGGTGTTGGTGTTGAGTATTGTGATTACACAACAGGGGTCATTTAACAGTGCAGTACTGTTGCGTAGCCAGGCGTATGAAATCGCGCTAACTATCCGCGACGCACAGCTAAGTGCTATGAGTGCGATCAATACCGGGGGATCGACGGAAGATTTCAGTTCAGTCATCGGGGTGCATTTTGACAAAGCTTCCCCGAACCGGTACGTGGTGTTTATTGATTCTGAGAGTGGTGCCACTGCCAATGCCTTTTACAATGACGGTGAACAATTTGGCGTGTTGGGAATTATCGACAATCGATTTGAGATTATTGATATTTTGAACACCAACGGAAATTCGGTAGGTGGTCCTGGTACCGGTCAGGTTTCAATCACCTTTGAACGACCAGATTTTGACGCTCGGTTTAGAGAGACATCAGGTGGCTCCCTCATTCAAACCGGTCAGTACGACATTCTGATTCAACCAAAAGGTTCTCCTGCCGGTTCTGTTTGTCCGCTGGTACGGACCGTCAGGGTCACTGCTACCGGGCAGGTGTCCGTGTTAGATTGTCCATAGCGCACTATGCAAATAAAAAAACCACAATCAGGATTTACGCTTATCGAA
>Ga0136601_1000356_pt1 | contig 20663 bp, 23 predicted proteins | sample AntRauMFilla2699_FD_181020 | JGI IMG/M metagenome (GOLD analysis project Ga0136601, IMG submission 181020) | Saline lake microbial communities from Rauer Islands, Antarctica - Metagenome Filla 2 #699 | ecosystem: Environmental > Aquatic > Non-marine Saline and Alkaline > Saline | place...
AAATTAGCACTTAAAATTAGCACTTAAAATTAGCACTTAAAATTAGCACTTAAAATTAGCACAATATCTTTACACCGATTTACCATAATATCGCTTCCAAAAGTTCCATCCGCCAAAGATTACACATAAGATCAGGAAGAAAACTATAGATGATACTAATAGCCAGTGATGGGATGCCGCTGTATCGTCCTGACCTCGAGTTTTTAAACTTTTGATGTCAACAAAGTTATCAGACAACGACTTATATGTTATGTGATCACCATTCAACTTAAACCCCAGCAACTTAACATATTCTATTCCCATGTCATATAGTTGAGTCTTTTCTTCGATCGATAGACCGGGAAATTCTTTCTCCTGGATGAGAACATATCCAGATTTTCTCTTTTTACTGTTACCGGGTGATCCCGTTTCGTTATTATTAGCAGTCTGGCCGTCAACAACAATATTAAAATAGAATCCATCGTCGGGATAATAATCACCCACTATGACTGATCGACTGCATCGGTCTAATTGTGACAATCTGGTTGGTAGGTCTCTGGGCAAGTCTTCACCTAGTTTTTTATGCGAGTCTCTAAGCAAACCTTCCCCCGAATTATCCTTATCGGCCTTATCGGTACCTTTCACGTCTTTTAATATATTCATGGGAACATGGTCACCAATGATGATGTCATCCTCACTGGAAATAATACATTTAACTAGGTAACCACCGACTGTGCCGGGCAAGACATTGTCGAAATCATCAATATACTTATCACACTGTTGTTTGACAATTCTATGAATATATTTGTAATAGGGGCTATCATTCAGAGCATAAACTAAGCGGGTCAATCGAATGTAGTCGTTTTTAATGATCAGTGGCAACCTCGTCAACAGGACATTCTTATGAGTTAAGATATTAGTGACAATATCTCTGACATGGTTAAGATCTATCTTACATACATCCGATTTAACATTATCAGGGAGAGACGACACAATGTCGCTTGACTCTATATATTGGGTATGATTAGATTGACCGTTGACCCTTTCGGTAAAATCTATAGGGTTATGAGGACATCTTAAGGCCCCTCTCATTTAAAGAAGCTTATATTTATCTTAAAGGACAAAATATCATCTGAAATGAGTAAAGCTAGTAAGTCTAACTACCTAAGGCTCATACTGATACGCAATGGTCAGAGCACTAACGAGGTGTTGTCGTTGTCGTCTCAATACACCAAGATTAAGGGCATAGAAGATATGAAATACGAACCCGACGATACCTTAACTGATCAGGGTCGAAGTCAGTCACGAAAGATATCCAGAACTCTCGGTCACGAGTTAACTGATGAAGAGTTTGGCTATCCCAGGAAGCCAGTAATCTGGTGTGCCCCATCATACCGATGCATTGAGATGGCGTCCATCATTGCCAGTAATATTAAATGTCACGGGTTCATACATCCAACTATTTACGAATGTTATGGTCAGTATCATGATTATAAAGCGGTTGACAAGGCTATTAATAGTAAATGGATGTCTAGGGATATTAGGGGATTATCCAAACAGTACAAGCTTAAATGTTACAAACGTGGTGATTATGAACCGTGGTATGATACGGTCACTACCAGAGAGAAAAGAGCTACTTTTATGAAAAGGGTAGAGAAGTTTGTTCGTCAAATCCGTGGTGAAGCCAAAGCATTGACTGAGTCTAAGACTATTATTGTCATCTCTCACAAACGTTTTATCAGAGAGGCTTTGAAGATGCTGATCGGAGTATCGGCTAATATATGCATCCGTAATGCTAGCACATCGACACTTGACTTATATCCCAATGGTCATACTACCATTCATGGTATTGGTAATCGTTTATATACTAGCTATTACCAAAAGGATCAGCGAGAATGGTCCTTGATGGGTTGGATAGAGTTCGGCAATACTGATAGAAATGTCAGACAGGCCACCGACAGTCAGGTTTCTGTGTCTTGCGACATGGGTACGCCTGCTGGGTCTGGTGGACCTGCTGAACCTGGTGAACCTGCTGGGACACTTGGCGCACTATCCACCAAGACACCTTCCAACATAACTGGAATAGATTCACCGGCAACAATTACGACACCGGTGGCCAAGGCGCCTAAAAAGACTAGATCGGGCAAACCGGTCAAACCGGAGACCAGTGGTGTTGTCAAGATGGAGATAAACACTGATGTTAATCCCGGCCCGATAACAATCATTGATCACACCACTACTGACGGATTGTCTACTAGAGAATCTAGTGTAGACGGCGACTGTACCAGGACTGCCAGGACTGCCAGAACTGCCAGAACCGCCAGAACCGATGGGCCCAACGAGGACAACGAGGACAGTGAGGAGTGTGACGAGTGTAATCTCGGCGAATGTGACACGGAACCTGGTTCTGGTTATGGTTCTGGTTCTGGTTCTGGTTCTGGTTCTGGGAACGGTGATAACTCTGGGGACGGCGATAGTGTAGATAGCTTGAATGGACGAGGGGGTGACGATAGTTTGGATGGGGCCGATGTGGTGGACGGGACCGATGGGTCAGGTAGTCCATCTCCGTCGAAGCATCGTTATGATATCGTTGATGCTGAACATATACCTCAAGGGAAATAATAATGGGTAAGAGTGTGATATCCGTATGTGGTCAACTTTACCAAATATGTAAGACTGATGGTCAGGTAAATATAGCTAACATGGTAAAAATATCCGAGTATCAATCTAATTGGGTTGTCGACAATATTGCTCGTAATTATGGGCAATATCGTCGTAGCATGGTGGCGCCGGACGAATTAAAACATGTCGTCTAATTCTTATATGGATCCATATAAGATTACAATATTATTCAACACCGACACGCACGCTACGTGTTTGGCGGCACCCAGATAAGACAAATTTTTAAGAAAAAAACGATTGTGTAAAAATTTACTCGACTCAAAATGAAATAGTCATAAACAAACACCTACACTTATCAAAGATGAGCAAATCCAACAAGCGTGATAAGATGGTTATGTCTGACGAACAGTTCAAGGAACGTGTAACTTATCTGGTGAAGACTATGGGTGATTTGTTCCGTATCGCCCGCAAGATGGCTACTGTACCATCGGGTGGCAAGCTCCAGTTTGGCGAAGGCAGCAATGCCGTCACCCTCGACAAGATTGCGTTGAACGGTCTTGTGACCCAGCTGGGTAAGGAGTTCCGTCAGCTCGTTCGCGTTTTCCGTGACAACACTGGCAAGAAGCGCCGATCTCGCCCCGCTGTCAAGAAGACTAATGCCGAGAAGATGAAGAACTCCATCAATAACCCATCTATTGTGCCCGATGCTTTCATTGCTTTGGTACAAGATGGCGATTGGGACGGTCTTGGTGCCCACGTATTGTACCAGAAGGATGGTCGGATGTTGCCCGTCACTTCCCGCTCGATTCTCATGGCGGCATTCCCGGTGTACATGGAGGCCAACGGAGCCAAATACATCGAGACGGAGACCGTAGTGAATAAGGCGGGTGAGGCAGTAACGAAGGATCGGGTGTATTACCGAATCACCGACGAGCTGTATCCCTTCATCGGTGATGAAGTGGACGAGTTGTATCAACGGGAGTCCGCCAAGGCCAATGCCCAGGGCATGATTGAGAGCAAGTCCGGCAAGAGCATGCGTTTGGCTTTCACGCCCGAAAAGTTCACCCATGCCCTCTTGACATCGTTGATCGCCAAGATCGTGAGCAAGGAGCGGTACGGTGTTGATGCTGATGGCAACGAGACTGAGGAAGGAGCTCGAGCCCGTGCCGCCCTGTATGGTCAACACGTAACCATCAAGGGTATCAAGGGTGACGTCGTCGAGGAAGAGTAAGGTATCAGACTTTATCTAACCACACAATCCCAAATAACATATAAAAATATATCAGCTACAGCTGATATAAATGGACCATGGACCCTGGACCATGGACCCTGGACCATGGACCCTGGACCCTGGAGCCTGGAACCGGAAGAACACTGTTGACATAGGTCGTCTACTATGCTGATAGGCATTGATATCTTATGTAAGTTTTGACTTACATATGAAGTTGTCTACATAAAATGGACAACCGGGTGTTGAGGTAGGTATTACACAACTTAATGTTTGTAACAGCCCCAGAACACGCAGATCAGGAACAGGATGACTAATGCCACCACAAGAGAGGTCACCAGGGCGGTGAATTGGTCGACTTCGCCAGTGGGCTCGTCGTGGCGATCCTTCTTCTGAACGAAGTCAGGATTCCATGCTAAAAGGACAACCCATACAATGACGGTTAAGGCTACCATCCAGAAAAGGAATACTCCATCTTTGGCGTATTTGTGCTCGTGAGAATGCATTTTAATTATTATCAGAAGATCTATTTTTCACAAACTTAATATCTTTCTTGCTTTCTGTGTAAAAGTAAGTTTTTGGACCTTAACATTTAAAAACATCAACATATGTAAGGAATCCTTACATATTTTTGTAATTGTTATTATTACTGTCATCTAACCCAAAATAACACAATATGTGTCAATAAGATGGTCAACTTTAACCGATCATATAAATCAATGGTCATATGATTTAGAAAGTGTGCGATAATTGGAATATATATGCTGTGACAACCTGTCCGCATGTCCAAATCCACTCCACACCATGTCCACCTCAATCATACCACATCAATCCACATCAGTTATGTCCACATCATTCCACATCAGTTATGTCCACATCATTCCACGTTGCCCCATATCAGTGACCATACCCGTTCAACAAAATTCTTACAATCGTCAATGGAAATGTATCCATCATCCAATTCTTTATCAGAATTCCAATCCAATGTATGTATTTCCGAGCTAATGATTTTTGATGCCTCGCAATATGACGCTTTCAACTCCTCAAAATATTGTTTGGTATAGCCATCTACTTCAGACTCGACGCCACGCCTTTGTAATCGGCTGAACACTGTGTCCACTTCAGCATCAAGACAAATTATTAACGATGGTTCGGACAACCTCTCATTGGTCAATGTGTCAGTATATACCTGCCATTCATCAGACGAAAATATCCCTGACTTATGTTGCATTAAGGCGAACGAAAAGTCGCCGGTGAGCGAACGATCAATTATAACAAATTGGCCGGTTTTTGCTAATCGTTGGGCTTGCTTGTAAACATTAATTCTTTCCCGGACCATTATCATCTGGAATGTAAAAGCATATTTGTTTCTATCCTTTATGTAAAGATCCAGTAAAGGATTGTCGTATTCGGTAATGAAGGTACACGACACCTTCATATCGTTTAGCATTTTAGCCAAAGATTTACCTAACGACGTTTTACCGACACTAATCAAACCATCGAGAATGAGTATGTGACCTTGGAGACTGCGACATCTCTTCTCGAAATTGGTTTGATTGTCGAAGATAGACAACATATGATTTTGTCTATCTTTGTTCAATGAATATATATCATATTTTCATTGATAAAGCATAGATCATGTGGAAATATATATGAGCTGAGCTCACATATTAGATATAATACTCTCATTGTTCTTCGGCAATCTGTCGATTAATAATGTTCATAATGCTTGTCAATTCGACCGGGTAATCAATGCCATATATAGCCTTATTGGCTGCTGTTCTACCTAATAGAACAGCAGCCTCTGGGCTCAACCTTTCTTCCCCTTGCCCCCCTTGACCTCCTTGCCCTCGCCACAGATTCAAAGCCGCTTTAGCATACGCACTTCTTATGGTGAAAAACTCCGGTGATTCGGTGTCTTCTTTGACTAATAATCCATCTAACGTTGTACCACCGTCGCCAGCTACTTTAAAAGCTAGTGTTGTTTTTTTGGCCGTTTTGGAAGTCCCTCTGGCAGTACCTCTATTGATACTCTTTGTGACTACCTCACCCGATTGAGACATAATACTAATGCCAGCAATGGTCTCATCATCACTACCAAGCTGGTCGGGGAAGAATAATTGCTTGATACCCTGACATATTTTCTTCTTGGTATTGAGTTTAGATCGACCTTTGATAGACTTGTATAACTGTGACGCCTTCAATTCAGCGACCTTGAAATCCATGCAATTAGCTGGATTTATACCGTCCGGATATTCAACGACGGGTCTATCCTGTACTGGGGCCACTTCATCCTCTTTACCTTTGGCTTTGGTCTTAGCTTTAGTTTTAGTTTTAGTCTTGGTCGCAGGTTTGGCTACAGGCACAACTACTACCTCCTCGGCCACCTCTTCCCCGACCTTTTCCCCAACCTCTTCCCTAACCTCTTCCCCAACCTCTTCCCCGACTTTTTCCCCAACCTCTTCCCCGACTTCTTCCCCAACATCGTCTCCATCATCGTCATCGTCGGTTGCAGTATCGTCATCTCCATCGTCATCGTCATCGTCGTCGGTTGCAGTATCATCATCTCCAGCGTCTCCATCATCTCCAGCGTCTCCATCATCTCCATCATCCGTCGCAGTATCGTCATCGTCATCGTCATCGTCAGTGTCGTCTACAAAAACATAACTATCTTCACCAGAATCTTCGGTTTGACCGTCATCTTCTTCGTCGTCGGTACCGTCATCATTATCAGTATCGTCGATGTCATCGTTACCGTCGGTATCGTTAACATCGTCAACATCGTCACCATCGTCAACAACAAGTGTAATTTTTTCGTCGACTGGACTGCTCATATTTGATAATGACAGATAACCTTTAATAAAAACAGGTATAATTATCTGTAATGTCATATCCGTATCATTTTGCATTAATAAGTATTGCTTATTAACGCTGCTTAAGATGACATAACTGTAACATAAATGGATACACTTAAGAAGACCGAAGTATTGATAACAACGGCAAACACCGCTTTACTATTTGGTATTGGCATATATTTTTATCGCCAAAATAGCGCGGTAAAGGGCGATATATCTATACTTTCGGACCATTTATCCAATGCTCTTACTAAGATCGGTGACATGCAGAAATACGAAAGTCATATTGGCCAATTGGCGGCGGCCACCAAAGACATCAATCGATCGGTCACCGAGATGAAAGTCGATGTCAATGACTTATACCGCCGAATGGGTAATTTTATTGATGCCGTCAAAGAGATCCAAACTTACCTTCACTCCAAGGATGAGGAAGTTAAATTTTTGGAAATTGGTGGTCGAGTTGGTCGAAGCCCACCCAGAAGAAGTTATGATGATCAAAGGAGACAATTATATCCTCCCCAGGTGGATCGAGGCAGATTTGGTCGGCTAGATCGGTTAGATCAGGTAGATCAACCTCGAGTTGACAGACGCGGCGGTGATTATCGAATGGATTCCCGTGAAGATATACTAGACATCAGTCGGGACGGTGGAAGGGACGGTGGAAGGGACGGTGCAAGGGACGGTGCAAGGGATGTTGGTCGCTGGGACGACCGACGGGATCCAAGAGATACGCGTGATCCGAGGGACTCGAGGGATCCGAGAGATATGAGGGATCCAAGAGATGAACGTCGCCCTGACCGGTGGGAAGACCGCCGAGATCCTAGAGCCGATATGTGGGACTCCAGAGACTCTAGAGACGATCGGGGACAGAGATATAGTTCACCTCCCGGCAATGGTCCCAGGCGAGTCCAGTTCGAGGAACCAGCGAGATCGACCTCTTCTACTGTTCTAACTCCTACCCCGGGCAATTTATTAGCGTTTGATGGCGAACTCAATGCCGATGACACGGTAGCGGCAGTGGCAGCAGCCAGGAGCCAATCAGGCCGAACTCAACCAGGCCAGAGCCACCAATTAGATTTGGGCATGTGAATGACATAGTCAATGGTTAAGAAGAAGAAGGGACCATGTTAAAGATATGTGAGTTTAAAACTCACATAAATATCTATTATACCGTTAGTCCGTCTTGCACGGACTAATTACTTACTAATAACGAATATATAGCGAGTAATCAAGTAGTCAGGATCCTCGACACGATAGTGAGGGCTGCCTGTATTATGTTTACATTTTGGTCGATGAACTTTACCGTTACAAGGAGCACTAACATCAATCTTGATTTCACATAGTGCCATGATTCTGACTCTATAATAATTTAAATTGTCATAAGTCATGGCGTTAGTATAACCCATCGAAGTTGCATAACTGGTGGCTAAATAAATCCCCGGTCCATAAGCACACACATAATTCTTAGGTTTCAAGCCCTCTCGTAGAATATTATGCCAATTTGAAGGCGCTGATCCATGAAAAGCATAAACTGATGGTAAGTCAATATCTTGAAATCTTCGTTCTTTATCGATACCAGCCATCTTGTAGAGATAAACGTCGCTATTAGGTGGAAGTTTCATGGACAATTGTTGTAGTGGTGTGGTGTCAGTCATATATTCAATGTAACAATTATATGTTGATAATATCCATCGACAGAGTGAATATTGGGTTAAGTCTGTTTTGAGTGTATCGTTCTCAGCCATTTCTTTCAAACATCTCATAGGTGGTAATGTTGATAAATATTGTCTCATCTGGCTGACACTGTATCCATCTGGTAATGGTTTACAGTGTTCGATTTTGCCACAGGTAGCAAAAAAGGCGCAAGAGATAAGTAATTCGACAATCTTGGTGTTATTCATAATGTCATATTCTAAACATGTACCAATACCATAGGATATTGATGTAAAGAGACACAATTCATTGGTACAAGTCATAGGTCTAAAAATCTCTATGTCAAAGGGTTTCTGACAAATAATACACGAAGAAGTGATGTTAGTTACTTGATCAATAAAAAACTTCCTTATTTTGTGCATCTTAATTTCATCCCAATCGATCGGCGACGGCCAGGTTGATGTAATCTTGTTGTTTATGCGAGCTTCTAAAAGTGCCACTAAGTTGAACTGACTAGCATCAACACATATTTTGGCTGGACTATTTGGACTCAAACGAATAATAATCAGAACATCGATATTACTAAAAGGATTAATGTAAATATAGGAATAGTTATCCGCGTCTTCCGAAAACTCCTCGTCAATATTAACAGATGCTGCTTCTACAAATGAACTGGAATCACTTGTAGAATCACTTGTAGAGTCGTCTGTCGAAGTATCGGTAGAGTCGTCTGTCGAAGTATCGGTAGAATTGTTAGTTGCATCATCGTATATCATGATGATGTAGCAAATTGCTGATGCTCAGCACAGTTCATAATATTAAAAACATTTTTTAGTATATCGGTATATCCGCTATTTCTATGCTAAAGCATAGAAATATTATGTTAAACTATTAACCTTTAAATACTATGACTACCGAGTTCGATGTGGACAGATTTGACGAAGATGTTGCTATTTCTTTGGTATCAGCTCATTGTAATGCTAAGGACAGGGTATCCAATCAACGGTTCAACAAATGGGTAATACTCAATCAATCGACACTAAACTATTTATACAATAAATATAAAGACACTATAAGTCTTGACATCGACGAATTCTATCGATGGGTCTACATCTCGTCTGACTGGGTCAATGTTGAGTGATATCCTATTGTCGTATGGTCGCAATTAGTTGATCGAATTATATTTTAACAAAGAACAGGCGGCACCCGCTATGTTGAGACTAAAACATCCAGCCTCAATACCTTCTTCTTTGATTCGACAACAAATGGCGATAAATTTATCGAACATGTCACCCTGATCGCGACCATCACGACCATCACCTGTTTCATATGAATAGTCTTCTAAAAAGGCATTGTCATCCATTGAGTCGTCGTTCTGGGGATCACAACAATCTATTTCCGACATATTTGTATGGTTTTTATATCCATATGATCAGCTTTAGCTGACCATCTATATGTGAGTCACAAGCTCACATATCTCATGATATTTTAACATGTTCACTAAGCATTAATACATAACGATATCAGTGTCTTCATCTTCACCATTCTCTACAGTCTCACCGTCATCTACATTTTCGTCTTCAGCCTCACCTTCATCTTCACCATTCTCTACAGTCTCACCGTCATCTACATTTTCGTCTTCAGCCTCACCTTCATCTTCACCGTCATCTCCCTCGATAGAGACAGAATCAGTGTCAACATCAACCACCTTATTGGCAGTGTCGACACAAGCGGTATCACCCACATCTTCAGTCATCTCTATAGCTAAAAGTTGACCAGAAACAGAATCAGACCCAACTTCAGGTATAGCATCAAACATCTGACTATCAATGACATCAACACTGGCTTCAACCAATCCAGAATGAGTCAACCCTAGTATGGCAATAGTTCCGACCACTCCAAAATACCCGACTATGGAGACTGGTCCGGCTGACCACATCCCTACCCATACACCCACTTTGGCAGCACTGGTGACTATCCGTTTGCCGAATTTCCGAACGATACTTTTACCCATTTATTATGGCCTCGTTATCTATAATGCAATCATCTTGTAACAAATCACTTAAAAAATATTTATGCGATAAAATATGATTGGCATAAATTGTTTTAGCGGTAGATAAAAGTCACATCCGACCAACCAACAACTTCAGCGAATTACCCAGTAATAAACTTGCGATAAACATGTCAACGTTAAATTACAAGGATTTCGATGTCAACAAGATGGGTCTCAAGGAGGTCAATCGTAAGGAGGTCAACACACCTAATGGTCGACTTACCATGTGGTACGTAAAACTTGAATACAATTATGGTAGTCAAAAAGGTGGTGTTTATTTTGAAGGCCCGCCTATGGTTTGCAGCGGCATCAATGCCCGAGCATCCGATCACAACGGCAGGACAAGCTATTCCGTCATGTTTATGCCCGATACCAATCATCAACGAGCGGAATCATCGTTGCCTGGTGATGACACCGACTTCATTATGGCCAACGAACAGACAGACGTGATTGAGTGCATTGACAACATTTATTTCAGGGCCCGTCATATTCTTTACGACAATCGGAGCGAGGTTCGACCAGCATGGATGCAACACTATGACCCTGAACGTCCTATGGGTCATTTGAAGTCGCCTTTGTGGCGTAATCCCGAGGCCCCGAATAAGGATCCGAGTATGTGGACAAACCTTTACTATTTCGTCAAAGATGATGGTTCGGTAAGTAAGTCGACTTTTGTTGGCCTAGACAAGAAACCCATTGATTGGTCGGTCATCACTGGTAAGAACATCCGGATGACGGTCGTCCCTCGTTTCAAGGTTGATCATGTCTTTATCGGTGCTAATAGCAAGGTTCAGTTCAGTCTGGCCAGCGCAGTAGTTCTGGATGTTAGCGAGAGGAGTGAAGCCAATGCTCAAGAGGAGACACTCATGCGCATCTTAGAAGACAATCCTATGCTTAAGGACAAGCTGGCTGCCAAGTTAGCTCACTTACATACCTCTAATCAGGAAGAGATGCTTAACCGAGATCTTGGTTCAGAGGAGGAACGTGGGGGACAGGGTGGTCAACACGGTCAGTTAAGCGAGATGGACGACATCACCGCTCATTTGGAAGGCCGACAACCATCTTCACCGCAGACTCATCAGCAGCAACCTCCGCGCCACGGACAACAGCAGCAACATCAACCACAGCATCAACCAGAACGACAAGAACAACCTTATGTGCCTCAACCCCACATCCCTTCACCTCACGTCCCTTCACCCGAGGACTCGCACGAAGACTTGTCACAAACATCACCTGGTCCGGCTGCGTATCCCGGCATCAGTCGTCCGACACAAGTTGCTCGACCAACCACCCAATTGCGGATCCCAACTCGCCCGGCTGCTAATGTGACTAACATCAGCTAAAGCAATAGTTTAGCAATCATAAGTGTCTATCAGACACTTATGTTTAGTCCGTCTTGTGCGGACTAACGGTATCGGGAGCTTTAGCTCCGATATCTCAACGAGCAAAAATATACATAAGTATATGTATATTATAAGATCACATGATAGGAATATATTCCCAATCAGTGTAGCCCCATTCTTTCAATGTAGTAATTATCTTTTTCCAAGTACCAATATGCCATTCAATAATATTTGAGGTCGTCGGTATTTTAAAGTCTTGTTTTCTTATCGGGTAATTGAGCAAGTGTTGATATCTCAACAGATGTTGTAACAGTCTAAACTGTGAGTTCAAAGTACTCTTACGCTGTTTGGGCATAGCATCATACACACCTTGAGTCAAGTCATAATCAGCCATTATTCGATCACAGATATGAGATATGTCTCGAAGTTTCCATCCCCACAAGTTGTGACAGATCAGGTTGATATCATCATAATATTTACTGTTGCCCGTCTCACACAAAGCTTTGTACATTAAGGCTCTCGACGTCCCTTCTTTCTGACCATACTTATCTACGGGTAACTGTCTAACAATTTCCGATGAAATAACACCAGTTCGACAAAAGTATAATTCAAGATCTTCGTACACTTTGGCCGGCGGCTTGTCGGTTTGTCTACCCTGATATCGATTAAGAACTTTAAGAAAGTTCTCCCGATCTTCATAATTGTTTCTAGAATTACTGACTCTCACCTTGTCACGATGGAACGGCGACCTGACCATCCCTACTTCTTCAATACCACAAACGGTACAAACATTTATGCCATATTCATCCGTAACAGCATTGTCGACTGACTCGCCACAACCGACACATTTGTCAATAACACCTCTATCCCTGTAAATTTCTATTCTAATATACTTTCTAGCAATCATAAGATAGTCACCAATAAGTTTATATCTTTTGATCTGATTGACGGGGTCTTCACTGGATACAATACCTTCAACCGTGTCCTTCTTGGTAAAAGAGATCACCGTTGATATCGGACCCATCTTTTGATATTCTCTCAGACAGGCTTCCGATTTCCTTCGATATTCTTTCTCCGACCGATCATCCTCGATATCAGTGATGGTCTGTTTTATGACATCCATGTCCTTGACTATCTTTTTCCGCTCGCCCATAGTAAGTGGTCGATCAAGTTGATCTTTCATGTCGGCGAGCTCATCGACTAGATCAGCCAGATCTTTATCCTTGCGCCGTCTAAACATATCGATTATATGATTATGAATGTTGATAATGTTGTAATCGTAATTATATTTACCCTCGATTACTGTTGATGTATCAAGTTCATCCTCATCGTCATCATCCTCATCGTATTGCTGACACGATTTTAACGTATCGGTCAAGCTTGATGATTTAACATTACTGTAAGACCTCAGTGTTTTACTAGAGATCATCGATGCATTTCTATCCCGTGATAATGTATATGTTCTCGGTTTTCCACTTTTACCACTTTCGGCCATATTAATATCGTTAAGCAACGACGATATTAGGGTACTGCCATCTATCATCTTATTTTACTATGCCAATGTCCTACTTTAAATATAAAAATATATTTAACTTAAAGGGGCTTAAAGGGATCCGGGGTGACTACGATGAATAAGATAGCATACGGGATAATAGGATGGTAATGATATGTGCAATTATAGCTAGTATTGAAATCATAGATAGTATTGAAATCATTGCTATCAAAAATCTAACATTTTCCAGCCTCCAATATACCGGTGATTCACTAAGGATTTGGTCGCTGTAAAAGTGTAAAAATGGCGTTTGTGAGTACTACCCTTGGAACGTCATCTATCTTTATATGACCACAAACTTACGATAATTGTATCATATAACATGATATCTAATGTATCAAGCTACAGCTGATATACCGATATACGATTATGTTATCTTATATGACCACAAACCTACAATAATGTATCATATATAACTAATCTTACAGCTAGCTGTAAGATTAGTATATCGGTATATCAGCTGAAGCTGATATATTATATAACATTATTGTCTATTAATAAACAATAATATGAATCCGGTCACTGCTGGCATGATTAGTGATAATATATTGGGTCCTTATGTAAGGGACAAAACTAATCGAGATCATCTGTTGCACCAGTCTCGGGATCATGGTGACAGATGTACTTACAACAGCAATAAGGATAAGTATCATAGAGATACTACCAGAAATATCCAGATTGCTTATATACTGGGTGCCATAATATGGATTATAATTGTGTTCTGTCTTAACATCAAACAATGGGATTTCATCATCGCCCTATTTCTAGTTGGACCACTGATAGTGTTTGCTATCAATTACTGGAATTTAGATAACCTGGTTTGTCGAGTGGAACAAGAGATGTTTAAAGGCAACTTCCTTCAGTTCGGCTTTCTTATCACTGTTATCTTAATAAACTGGAACCCACCTAGCAACAATGCCGACAAGGTTTCGTTCTTTAAACTCATAATCGTCGCATTTATATTACTGATGTTGTCTATTGTCGATATATGGGTTGATGAACACACCTTGTCTTTGGTCAAACATATCCGATCTATGTTCCAGACAGCCGCTCTATCCATTCTGGTCGTGGCATTATACATCTATTTCCGATTCCACCAGTCCCAGATTGTAATATAAGGGGAGCTTTAGCTGACCATATAAGGATATCGTATGATTAATGCTTATTAAGCATTAATTCTATTTTAGGTCAACCAGATAGAGATAGATATCATGACCAATATATCTGTTTCTGGTCAACCAGATAGAGATAGATATCATGACCAATATATCTTATTATGGTCAACCAAAATGTTGAGATAGATATCATGACCTATATATCTGATTCTGGTCAACCAGATAGAGATAGATATCATGACCTATATATCTATAATATATACTGATACAGAAATAAGTATAAAGGCTTATAGGAAAACATGTATTGTGATGAAGATCTATCGCATCGACTGCAGCATGATCCTAATTATATCGAAACTGGTAAAGTGTTAAAACAGATCTGTGATAGTGATGTACCAACACCCGACTCTGTCAGTGATTGGGGTCGGGGCACTGTTCACTTATGCTGGGCTGAACCTTATTATGTGACATCCTTAATATTGGAAGGCAGTAAGCCTAACAACATGAACCTGTTATTTTCACAACCACCGGAAGAAGGACGAGTAGCCCAGAATATCGAGCAATTAAGACAAGCTTTTCAGGCTATCTCATCATTAGATAATCGTAATTGGGTCTCAAGTATACCAGAAGAAATGTGGGCATGTCTAACTAATTCTTAACCACCTATATGCCTTCGGTATTATCTATCTTATATGGTCAGCTTTAGCTGACCATCAGATTAATGCCTATAGGCATGATATCTTATTATAGAAGTCTGGCCACTACAATCAGAGATCTGCCATATCAGAGTCACCATATCCTTGGTAAAAACACTAAGGATCCGAGTGCTGGAAAAGTGCAAAAATAGCGTTTCAAGGGTAGTACCTTGGCGAGCTCTTCTATCTTTTTATCTATCTTACTGATATAGATAAGTTACGATATAAGATAGATAAAAGAAATCCAATCACTATCATCAGAAATCTGCCATATCAGAGTCACCCAATTCTTGGTAAAAATACTAAGGATCCGAGTGCTGGAAAAGTGCAAAAATAGCGTTTCAAGGGTAGTACCTTGGCGAGCTTTAGCTCACATATATCTTTTCTTTTTTTCTGTGCTACTAAAGTTAACTTCTAGTTCATGTACTGTTGTCAGCTTTAGCTGACCATCAAATTAATGCCTATAGGTATTAATTTAAAGCATACGAATTAAACGTAAAGCCGTGTTAATAAAACCAGATGACGGATATATCGACAGTCCATCAATTACAGGAAAAAACATACACTATCGTAAATTCACCAGAGGCCCAGTCAGATATTAAAACCATATCGGAATATTTGTCATCACTACGTCATCGGTGGTTGTCGTGGCATATCGACACTGTCAAATACCAATGTCAACAACCTATTTACAAGGAGTTGAAAGACGGCCAGATATACAACACCATGTCTCTTATTCAATGGTTGAGATCTCACGACTGGACCTTGACTTATAAAACCAATAATTTGTCCCCGGTTAACATTATAACTGTGTGGTGGACTCAGATTCATGACATTGTCGACAATACCAACGATGTCGAAGATGCCACCGTAGCCAATGATCTCATTTTCAAGAAATTCGACTATGACGATGCCATCCATCAATATACTATCTTTAACGACGGTCTAGCCAAATTATACGGTGATGTTCAATCCAATTTCACTGAGATATATGGTATAGTCACTGTCCTGGGTCCCAGCAACAAGACCGAAGATAATATTCACCATCTGCTGTTTAAACCAGTGAAATCGTATATAGTCCTAACCGATTTTATGTTGTCGGCTGGACTGGAAGATATTTTGGCCGTGTTTGTCCAACTATATCTAGCCATCAAAATATCCGCCTCGGTATGTAAATACACTAATTATAATCTTACTGGTGACAATATATTTATAGATATACATGATGATCCGATAACCATGACATACAAGAATCCAGCTGATTCGGAAATTATTACCATAAGAACTAGGTTTGTTCCCCGAATAACCGATTATAGTTGTTCACACATCGAAAAGGACGACAAACATGTTGGTGTTACTCATCGATTGGCTGACGGAGTATTATACAATAAGTGCTATTTTGTCGCCGATTTCCATGCTTTACTTACTATTACTTACAACGATACCACTAGAAGAGTACTTGACCCAGTAATTGAAGAGATGTATAATATGGAGGATAGTAGTCAAAATATAAATCTATTTGGCCGTGGCACCCAAAAGGATCGCTGCTTTCCGTATCAGTCTATCTTTAAAGATGCCGACATGTTTGATGATCATATATACACCATAATATCCAAACATCCAGCCATCCAAATAGACACTCAATCAGGTCAACCAATACCAATGGTAAAGACACCCTATAATCTTTATGATATGACGGTAAATCATCACGATAAATCTTTTATTGACCGATGCATTGAACATGCTGATATCAACTTCACCGGATATGGACGAAAGTTAGATCTATATATTGACCAGATCAATACCATATTATCGACCATATCCATTCCCCATATCAAACATATATCACCGACCGATCGAAAGTGTCAACTGGTCAGCGACAAGATTAAACGATTCTGTCGTCAAGCTTCGATATTACAGGTAATTTATCGACAATATCTGTGTCTTCACACAGCGTTGACTTATGCCGGTCAACTGTTATCAGACACTGATGAAGATATCGGTCCAATAGGATCTCTGACTGATGATGTTAAAACTATGATTGACCGGATCAGCTCGAAGTATACCAACTATTGTTAACAAAGAGTATATCCGTATCGTATCCATTTACAATAAGTGTCCCAATAGACACTTATAGGATATTACCACATACCGTTACCGACGGAAAAGATGGCCGCCGGCCGCCGTCATATCACGAATAACCGATAATAATTCCCGATGTGATAGGGGTGCCCCCGGTTTAACATAATGATCAGCTTCATCACCGCCATATAATGGATCATCGAGGATAATCGCATAACTGTTGTCTAGTTTAAATCCGTGCTGTTCTAACAATGGCGGGGCTAATATGCAGGGGTCTTCTGGGGTAGACAGCACCTGGACACGTTTTCGATCTATCATAACCTCACAGGTTCCGAAATAGATAAAGAATGTATTAATTCGACCGAAAACAAATTCTTTGTACATTCTCAGTTCATCGTCACGGGGCCTCGGTTGGTAGATTTCATGAAGAGGAAATCCATATTCCCGTTGAAATTTAGCCAGCCAGAAATCAGGGTTTTGACATAGATTCCTAAATCTGGTATTGATCTGACATAAACTCTTCAAGTCTTTCAGATCACTGTCCATAGCGATTTGAAAGACTATGGCCGTGGAAGTTTGGCTACCCATCTCGGCCAACATATCTTCGAGGCTAACATCTTTTCTGAGTGATTCCATTTTGTAATACAAGATTATATATCAGCTGAAGCTGATATCAGTATGTGAGTTAAAACTCACATATTAAATATGTAAGCTTCAGCTTACATACTGATGGTCAGCTTTAGCTGACCATATAAGATATATTAGATATTCTACTCTTGCAGCTAGCTGCAAGAGTATGATATCCGTATAGGGGACCTTAAGTTCCCTATATTAAATTAATGCACATATATATATTAGTTTTCTTCATAGAAAAGGGTTATCTTTCCGCCGGCCATAGCTATATCATAAGCTACTTGCAATTTTCCCGATAAAGTCGATAGTATATTATTTGCCGGTCTATAGTAATCGACGTTTTCTTGTAACATAGAACTCTCATATTCGTAATCTATAACAAATCCATGTTTTTCTAATACCGGCCTAATTCCCGAACAGTCTCCTTTAGGCGCAAATATTTCAAGTACCCCGTCTGTTATCTTAACACGACAATTTTCAAAAAGCGCGATGATAGTATTAAATTCTTTGAGCACAAGCCTAGAATATAAAACTAATTGATCTACACGAGGAGACGGTCGAAAGATATCGCTTAATTTGAACCCATATTCCTTTTGGAATTTGGCAGCCCAGAAATGGACATTTTGACATATGTCGTCAAATCGGTTAGACTCTTCGCACGCACGTTTCAGATTATCGGGATCTAAAGCTAACGCCGTGTAATAACGCGTTTTGACATCTCCAGCAGGACCTTCCATTTTGTATTTGTGATATTTATTATTTAATGTTAAATTATGGTAATGCTATTTACACATAAAACTTGTTAACATATATCCGTAGGCGACCTTGAGATCTCGTATCAATTCCATGGAGCATATAATTGTGATTGCTCGTCGTGGGCCGGCGACATCGAGGCCGGGGCCGCTGGTGATATATTTTGGGATGGTGGTGATATATTTTGGGATGGTGGTGATATATTTTGGGATGGTGGTGATATATTTTGGGATGGTGGTGATGTTGCTTGGGATGGCGGTGATGTTGCTTGTACCAGTACAGGTGGTGATGTTGCTTGTGATGGTGGTGATGTAGCTGGTATCAGTACAGGTGGCGACATTTGGCCAACACTAGTCCGACCAAGCCGGTACAGACCTTTTACCCTATCTCTATCGTAAGAATCGTCAGAATCATCACTAGAATATCCTTTAATATATTTGTGATAGGCCTCTAATTGGATATCTATGTTGGACAGGATGACGTCTATTCGGGTGGTAGTGGCTGGATCATCCTTATACGTACTTTTAAGATTACATATACCTAACCTGGCTTCAGCTATGCCATTGACTATTAACTTGACGAAAACTTCGGATTTATGAGTAGCCAAACTATTTAAGGTGTCGACGACTTCTTCTGATATTTTCTCGATCTCGGCCACCAGGGCTTTTCGGTTTTCACCCTTACTGAAACGTATTATGGCCCCGAACCATGAGCCGGAATCGACGACCGACATATCACTTATATTTGGCTTTACTCCTGGGGTTATTTGAGCTAGGAAGTTTAATTTCTGTAATAGGCTCTTCAATGCTACCGGAATAGAACGGACACTCTTACCCGACGACATTTTATTGAGTCTTATAAATAGATGAATGAGTTTATATATGTTTTTAAAAATCTTCAACCCTTCTACTGGTTAGCATTGTCTTTTATCACCGGATTCATCGTATCACCTTGGCGTGATGACCTCTTTATCATTCTGTTGTTCTTTATCGGCTACGAAGCAGTATGGTATTACATTTGCCGTCAATGGCTCATGACTGAATGGGATTGGATATCACGGTTAGCTTATATCTGTGCTTATTTGCTGGGCTGGTTAATAGGACGACAATTATTATGTGAAGATGACGATCCCGTATCGTCTTTTAGACGAGTTAAGCGAATATTTGGAAACAAGGATGGTAAGAGTAAGAAGAATAGGAAGAACAAATGAGATAGAGACAGGGATGGTAAGGACAAGGATGGTAAGGACAAGGATGGTAAGAGTAAGAAGAATAGGAAGAACAGTGGACAAAGGACAACATCAAAAAATCATTGACAATATTCAACGTCGTCACGCCATGAGCTGACCATTCTATCTAAGAGAAGGATTAACACAAAGAACAATATACTTTTAAAAGCTAATCTGGCTCCATAATCTGGTAACAGAGTACGAAACATCTCGTCGACCGGTTGAATGTAAAACAGGATGAATAACAATGTGGCTACGACCGGGACAGTTAATATATCGGCCAGTCTGACGAAGCCATTGTCAGTACATGTTGGTTGTCCAAACGCAAAAGTTAATAGTTGTTGTTGCTCAGTCGGAATCTCATCCCGGTCAACTTCGAGATCTTCTACTTTAATTGGCATTTTAACAATACGATATTAAATTAATGCCTATAGGCATTAATCTGATGGTCAGCTTTAGCTGACCATATAAAATATAATAATCTTACAGCTAGCTGCAATAGTATGATATTATTATATCTGATGATCAGCTTATAATTGTTTTGTACTGAAACAGACATGTATGTGAGCTTTAGCTCACATACAATATCGGGGTTGACCCAACTTTGGTCACATAGACTAATGATATACATAACAGGCGGTATCTCTTAGATTAAGGTCATAGACATTACCCAACATAGAGACATCGACAATTTCAGTTTTTCTAAGATAGTTTTATTCTTATCAGACCATGATACCAATGAAGGTTGTCGGACAAATTGGACAAACTACTCACCGTTTTTATAAGAGTCTACTGATAGGGACTTTACTGTCTAATCAGAATATAATTAATGACCATTGTCAATAGACACGATTAAACACGATTTATCGTTA
>Ga0136601_1000359_pt1 | contig 20624 bp, 31 predicted proteins | sample AntRauMFilla2699_FD_181020 | JGI IMG/M metagenome (GOLD analysis project Ga0136601, IMG submission 181020) | Saline lake microbial communities from Rauer Islands, Antarctica - Metagenome Filla 2 #699 | ecosystem: Environmental > Aquatic > Non-marine Saline and Alkaline > Saline | place...
TTTTCGCGGCCCAGTCGTTTCTACATGGTGTTTGTATTAATTTGTTTAAATCGTGACTGGCAACACTATAAACCATTGATCCGCAATCTTGGGAGAACGTTGGTATGCCGTTCATGACAGACAAAACTCCAGAATTAGAATTAAAAGTAACCACCGCTTTACAATTTGATTCGTCTGTAAAATGATCTTCTAAGTTCTTACACTGATCAATGTTACAGGCCAATCCTCTAATACAATGTAAGGAATTGTTTTTGTCTAAAGGATGGGGTCTAAAAACAACGTTATGTCCAAGTCTAACCAGATTAGAAATTGTATTAATATACCAATCACCAATGCTTACGTGAGAATGCGACGCATCGCCTGCAACTTGCCCAATTACCAGAACATACCCAGATTCTTTTACTTTCCAATCTTTCATCTTCCAATATTTGTTAAACCGCTCTGTTGATGTTATGTGTTTATTATTAAACCGAGCTCTACCATTAAGACCGTTAAAACCCAAAGACAACCAATTGTGTCTGTCGCCAAGATATGCCCGTTCCATTACCAAATATGGAACTTTTGCTTGTCTTGCTAGTTCCATTAATCTTCTTTCTTTGTGGGCCCAAAAAGCAATACAATCATATTTTTCAACGTTTACAGCTGTACTATCTTTTGGAATTACGTCAACTCTACAACCAAGTTTTTTCATTCCAATTGCCATTTGTGAGGCATATCGTATTTGATGTTGCGATTTACAGTTATAATATATTCCAATTCTTTTCATAATTTTATTTATTTGGGTTGACATCCACCAATTAATAGTATATAATACAAACATGATTAAAAATAAAAAGAATAGGTTTATAACAAAATGATAAAGAAAATTTACACACTAGAACTAATCAATGGCAAAAACGTTGTTGGCGAATTTGATGAAGTTAACGCCCAGCTTGATGATAGAATTGTTATTCTTGATAATCCAGTTGCAGTATATTTGGTTCAAGATAATCCTGGCGCACAAGCTCAGCCGCATTTTGATCACATGACGCATTTTACAAAGACAAAAACCATTAAGTTCAATGTTGCGACCGTTGTGTATTGTCAAGAAGCCAACGAAGATCTTGCAGCACTTTATAAAAAAGTAACTGGGTCTTCTACTATTATTACGCCAAACAAAGGTTTAATTATCTAAATAAAACTATTGACTGCTATATAAACTTGTTGTATAACAGATTTATAATTTAAAACAAAATGAGGAATATATAATGCAAAGAACCAATCTAATATCTTTTAAGCGCCAAACTGGAGTATCGCATGAAGAAACTGTGGAAACCGCTCTTATGTTTCTTCGTGGCACTTTTGTTGGGGTAAAGATTAAACCGTGGTATATCTCAGAACCAATGTTTAAAGCTAATTCAGAAGTAAACCGTTATATGTTTAAAGGTATCTCAAAAGCTGGTGATATATTAAAAATGACAGGACTTAAAGGCAATATTGTTATTGAGAGTGTTAAGAACGACACAACTGTTTTTGTTGAATTTAGAACGTGCTTTACTTTCACCGAATACTTCTACCACTTCTTGGCGTTGATTCTATTTTCTCCATTGTTAATTATAACAGTCATTGTTGCGTTTACACAACCAAAACATGCAATACCAATAATGGCAACGATCGGCCCAAACATTAAAGCAGCAATAGGAAAGAATTAAATTATGGTTACTATTACGCAATCGAATATCAAAGACGAAGTTATTAAAGCAATTCAAGATGTATTATCGCTTGGTCGAGATCACTTAACCGAAGAAAATCAAAATTTGGAACAAGATCTTGGTGCAGACAGCTTAGACAGTATTGAGGTTGTTATGCACTTAGAAGAAGTGTTCAATATTGAAATACCTGATTCTGAAATTTCAGGCAAAGAAACCGTCGGCGACATTATCAAACTAGTAGAATCAAAAATCAATTAAGGAAATCTGCAAACATGTCAACACACTCTTGCCCCCTTACTAAAGTCCTTTCAGTAAGAGACCACCCAAACGCCGATAGATTATCAATAGTAGAAGTTCTTGGGTATCAGTGTATAACTGGTAAACTTGAAGACGGTTCTCATAGATATAAAGAAGGCGATTACGTTGTTTATATACCAGAAGATTCAATACTAGATGAAGATCTATTGTGTGTAATGGGGTTTTGGAACGAAGAAAAGAAAATTGGGATGTTGTCTGGTTCTAAGGGCAACCGAGTAAAGATTATTAAACTTCGTGGTGAGATTAGTCAGGGTATTTTATACGGTAACGTTTACAAAGAATCAAACGACGTTATTAAACTAACAATTCCACTTGGTTTAAACTATTATATGTCTGATGGTGAAGACGCTTCTAATTTTCTAAACATTACAAAACGTGAAGTAATTGTTCCAGCACAGATGCGAGGCCAACTATCGGGTAATATGCGTGGGTATACCAGAAAATACGACATTGAGAACATACAAAGATACACAGACGTGTTTAAAGATGGGGAAGACGTTGTTATTCTTGAAAAGATTCATGGAACAAACGTTCAAATTGGTATTTTGTCTGGTGATAAGTTTAACGGCAAACCACAAATAGAATCTTTATTGGACAATGGCGATATTATTAAACTTGGTAATCGTGATGTTTATGTTTATGTAACTTCAAAGGGTTTAGGTTCTAGGGGTGTAGTTCAACTAAACGTCCCAAACAACCATGATAATATATATGTAAAAACATTAAACGAATTGTTTATCGACACTGGTATTATTGATAGAATGTTGGGTGATGGAGATCAAACAGATATAATGATTTATATCTTTGGAGAAATCTATGGCGCAGGTATACAGGATTTATCATACGGCGAACAATCACCACAAGTTAGAGTGTTTGATGTTTTATATAATAACATTGACAGTACAGGAAGCACGGAATCGTTTTCATCGTGGTTTGAACTTGAAGAGATGAAAGAAGAGTTTGGTATGCCTATTGTTGATGCGTTATATAAAGGGCCATATTCTAAAGAAGTTGCAATTGAACATCGTGATGGTAAAACTGTAACTGGTAATGGGACTTGTATTCGTGAGGGTGTTGTCATCCGCCCGCTATTTAAAGAAAGAAACGACGTTAGAGGACTACCAGGCAACCGTGCCCAACTGAAATTCGTTAGTCCAGATTACCTTTTACGTAAAAACGCAACGGAGTATTATTAAAGTGGAAAACAAAACGGTTAACAGGTTTGAGATTATTGATTCAAATGGTAGAGCCATGGTTGTTCGTGGCGAAATTTCGTTTAGTGAACAGGACGATGGTAAAACATTGAAAGTGTTCATCGCTGGTAATATTAAAGATTATATAACAACAGATGAAAGAGTTTAACAGATGAAAGAATTAATTCCACAATATCAAGAGGAACTGGACACTCTTAAACAAAAAATGTTAGATAGCCAGGATTTTGCTTTAAGATTCTCAGATAACAAAGTTTTACACGATACGATCATTAAATACAAACTAAACGAAAAATATACTGGAAGTGTTAATGTATCATATAGTAGCGTAGCTGATTTATACCACGGTGTATGCAGATGGTATATGAAAGCTGGATCAAAGATTTTTAATAGTTCTGTTATTGTTAAAGATAACACATATCTATGGCGTATAAAAATAAGCCAATATGACCTCTTTGGCGAAGATTGTGTTAATACTGGTCTAAGTTCAATTAAGGATGAAAGTTGTGTTTTTCATTACGACGCATTAAACGATTACTTTTATGTAACAGATAATGACGTTGTAGAATTGTTTAAGTTGTTAGAAGACTGGTATGCAAAAGCCAAAGATGTTAATAATAAAGCCAGAAAAGATAAACAACGTAAAGATCTAGAAGATCGGCTGGCCAGATTAGATGAACAGGAAAGCAACATATAAATAAATTCATGCTAACTTTTCTAGAAAATTGTGTAATAGACAATCACATTGCTGATGCTACAATCAATAGCATGGAAATCAAGCGCGAGCACATGCCACAGATTAAGGCAGATAACGTACAGAAATTTAAAGATCTATTAGACGCCCATCACATTGAGCACAAAGCCGAAACCGTTCCTTCGGAGGATATAAATTTTGCTCAGTGCAATTTTCATAAAGACAAAATAGAATCAATGATAAAGTCTAAAGAAAATCTTAATAAGAACGGTAAAATATTCGTGTCTTCAGCCAATTGTGTAATAGATGACAACCATAGAGTTATATGTGCTCAAATATTAAAAGAACCAATAGAAGCTATTAGAGTAAACGCAACGGTTAAAGAAATAATTCTTATGTTGAAATCTGCAGACTTTATAGAATATCAGGAATAACTAACACATGGCCACGAGAACGTTAGATTTACTATCCCCAAATAAATTTGTTATTAGTATTGACAAGTTTCAAGACATTCAATACTTTGCACAAGATGTAACTATTCCATCAGTGTCACTACAAAGTGTTAACGTACCAACAAATACTTATATTGATGCGTATGCAACTGGTGATAAAATGAGGTTTGACGATCTACAGATATCATTTCTTATTAATAAAGACTTAGCTGGCTGGAGAGATATAGTTTCATGGATGGTTCAAGCTTCTACGCAAACTGGTGAATATTTAACAGACATAACAATATCTGTTCTAGATAATAATATGAACGAAAATAAAATGGTTAAATTTTATTCGTGCTCGCCTACATTTATATCTGGCATTAAATTTTCAGCGGCCGAATCAGAATTTCAAAACCAGCCAATGGGATCTGTTACTTTTAAATATACACACTACGAATATGTCTAATAATATCATGGTATCTATGAGAATACTCGAAAATAAGTAGTTGATATTAAACACGAATTTAGCTTAAAAATCATTTAAAACGACGTCTATTGGTAATCCATCAGTCGATGAAAAAAGTTACATTTAAATGCATTTTAATGGTTTACATCCATATGGTTCTGTTGTAATATAATTATATTGAAACGAACAAATAACAAATTGAAAGATATATCATGACAATGAACCAACAATTAAAAAATTCAATTATCCCTTCTGTTTTTAACATTTCAAGCGATGATGATTTTGATCCTGCACTAATAGAATGGAAAAATAAAATTGTCAGATATAAAAATCCTGGTGTAAACGAAGGTTCCATGGCTAAAGAATATGATATTGTTATTAAACATACGCAATATGCATACAACAACGATCTTATTCTGCGCGGATACTATATTGATAGAATAACACATGAAGTTATAAATGACTTTGGTACACCGGTACGCCCAGAAAAAGTATATGTCGTATAACGCCAACACAACAAAGCTTCTATGCGCTCTTGTTTTACTATTAAGTATGATATTTGTACTAATAATTTTTAACAAGATGAAATACCATTACGTAGATAAAACATCAGCGTATAACGAATTATACGCAATGACATGAGAAACGAAAGAATATAAAATGAAACGCTCTGATATTGATAAACTATCGTCTGTTGAATTAGAAACACTAATTATTAAAGCATCTCAAGATTATTATCTTGGCATGGTATCAATGGACGATATCTTATTTGATTACTGTTTAGATAAACTAGAATCAATTAACGCCAAGAGTGAAGTCCTTAAAGGTGTTGGGTTCGGTATATCTGTGTATGGTGAGAAGATTAAACTTCCTTGCACAATTCGCGAATCTCTCCCAAAAGTTAAAGATTTTAAAGACGTTCATAAAGACTGGGATTTATATATTCTATCACAGAAGGCTGATGGTATGTCGTGTATCTTAGAATATGAAAATGGGTCGTTGATTTTAGCTGCTACACGCGGCGATGGTGAATATGGCGTTAACATCATGGAAAAGGTTAAACTAATCCCTGGTATTCCTAAGACTGTTGATGATAAAGGCAAATATGAAATTAGAGGCGAATTGATTATTCTTAACTCTGTATTTACTAAAGATCTGTCTGACGAATATGCAACTCCAAGACATGCTGTTTCTGGTATTATAAATGCAAAGTCATTAGACAAGCTGGAATATGTTACGTTCGTGGCTCACGAAAAAACTCCTATTACAGATAAATTTGGTATGAAGAGCTTAACTCCATGGACCGTTCGTGTTGAAAACCTTGAAGAAAAGCTCAGAACGGTTTGGAAATCTGACTCTGATATTCCAGTAGACGGCGTGGTATATGTTAATGCAAACAACAAAGACCAAGCATATGCGTTTAAGTTTGAGACCGAAACAACGGAAACAACTGTAACACAAGTTGAATGGAATTCTCATAAGGGCGGTAAACTAATCCCAATTATTCATTATGAAACTGTTGAACTATATGGGACGAATTGTTCTAAGTGTTCTGGTTTTAATTATAAGTTTATTTCAGATAATAAAATTGGTGTTGGTTCTAAGATATTATTAACTAAGGGCAACGAAATTATTCCTTATATTGTTGAAGTTATATCAGGAATAGAAGAAAATTGTACGCCTTGGCCATGGCAGAACTTTAAAGTAGACGGCGTACATGCATATTCAAACAACCACAACACAGAAGCCGAATCACTTAGATACTTTATGAAAACGTATTATACGTATGACGGGTTTAAGAGCTTTGATAAACTCCAAGAGATCTTTAATATTTACACGTACGAAGACTTGGTTAAAGTTAGAGAACTTGATGATCAGGAAATATTAGACAAGCTGAAAGCAAACAGTTTAATTTCAAGCGCAAACACGTTGTTATCTGTTTTAAAGAATAAAACGATATCTGGGTCTATTATATTCTCAAGCCTTGGTTTTCATGGTGTTGGTAGAACCGCAACAGCTTCTCTTAAACATTTTTATCATGATTATATTAAAGCCATTACGCTAGGCACCGATCTAGACGTTGATGAAATCGTTAGTAGCTCGGGTGTTAATATTACAGTTGAAAAGGTTCTTCAGGATAAAGAGTATCAAGACATCTTGTTGTTTGTTAACGAAAACTGGGATGTTATTATTACAGAAGAGTTCGATGAAGATTCTGGAGAGGATCTGCCAAAGTTTATTATTACAGGTAAGATGCCGTCTGGAATGACAAAGAAACAAGTTGAACAAAAAGTTCGCGGCAAAGCCACAATGGTTAACAACTTATCGGATGCTGACTTCCTTGTTATTGATAATATTACTAGTCAATCGTCTAAGGTAAAGAATGCTAGAAAAAGAGACATGATTATATTGACAGAAAAACAATTTTATGATAGAGTATTGTAACATGAACAATGATCATCAACATAATAAACTAGAAAAGGCATATGTTGAATATTCCGAGTTAAAGCCACACTTACGTGACATGGTTGATAAACACAGACAACTGGAAAAACACGTTCTAAGTGGGTCATGTAGAACAGAATTCTTTCATTCGGTAGTAAAAGTTATTGAAACATTTAAAGAAATTGACAAGTACTATTGTCCTGTTGAGTTGGCCGATGGTGATGAAGAAGATATCGCTAACGAAGCACTAAAGGAACTGTTAAAGTCATGAAATTTATATCACGATTAATAATAACGTTTATGACTGTTGCTGCATTATTATCTACAGGTTTTGTTTTAGTAGTTACGGGAATTTCCTTTGTGGTTTGGGACATAGGAGCTTATAACGTTGTGTTTAATTTAATAACATTTCGTATAATGGTGTTATCATCAATTGTCATGACTTTATCTATAATGGTTAGTCCTAAAATCTAATAGATTATAAATATAATCCCTACCAACAAAGACAATAAAATGAAATACCTAGCTGGATATTATTTGTGTAAATCGCTATATGAATATTTTAATAATATAGTGTTGCAGGTAGCAGCAGCAGAAGAACACCAACCGCAACAAACTATAACAAGGGTACTTAATAATGACAAGCAAAACAACCAACCAGTCGCACGACGATGACACGATTATTATATACTCGTCTCCTAGCTGTATGCAATGTATCGCTGCGTGTAAAATACTTACTTCAACTGGTAAGAAATTCGAAAAAATAGATATTACAAAAGACGAAGAAGGCCACAAGGTTGTACAAGATCTTGGCTATAAACAGCTGCCTGTTATCGTCAAAGGTGATATTCACTTCTCTGGTTTTAATATTGACAAAATCAAAAGTCTGTGATATAATACACCATACCAGCAAATTGAAAGCGATTATATAAATGAACATTAAGAAAATTGACGTCATATCCGCGCCAAATAAAAACACAATAGCGTATCTAGCAAACGAGAGTTTTTCAACTCCAGTCGAAGATTATAACGGCATTAAAAATTCTGTTTCATATCTTATTAAGAAAGACCATTGGTCGCCGTTGGAGTGCGCTAACATTGTTTTTGAGCTTACAGTTAAGAAAGAAAATCTGTGGGTTATCATGAAACACAGATCTCTTGTTGTTTTGCTACTAAATAACGATAGTCATTGCGAAGGCGACGACGTACAGCGTATAGCACTATCTGGTAACATTCGTGATTTGATTAACTTCTACAAAGCAAAACGCAATCATGCTTGTGAAGAAATTGCTGAAATTGCAACGGGTATTGAAGAGGCAATGAAATATATTATAGAGGATTAAAATGAATTTAGTAATTAAAAGAAATAAACAGGTAGTAGCTTTCGACGACAGTAAAATTGTTATTGCTATCCTACGCGCAATGGGTTCGTCTGAGACAAACGAAGACGATAATAAAACAGCTATCAAAATAAAAAACAGAGTTCTAAACAAACTAAAAACTTGGGGTACAGATACGCCACATGTTGACGCTATCCATACGTTGGTTGAACATTCTTTAATGGATGCTAAACTATATAACGTAGCAAGATCATATATTACATATCGTGATGCAAACAAACCAGATATCTTTAGACCTAGAACGGCAATCAGACCTTATGAGTATCCAGCCCTAGTTGATTATATTTCAGCCATTCGTGGTGCTTACTGGACACACGAGCATTTTAGTTATGTTTCAGATGTTCAAGATATTAAAGTTCTAATGTCTGAAAAAGAATCAGAAGCTGTTATTAGATCTATGCTTGCTATTTCTCAAATTGAATCAGCCGTTAAAGAATTCTGGGGAAAAATTGGTAACAGACTACCAAAACCAGAGATTAAGAAAGTCGGAGCAACATTTGCTGAATCTGAAGTTCGCCATGAAGACGCATATTCTGAATTGATTGCTAAACTTGGTTTGTCGGGACGTTTTCTAGACTTAGATAAGGTTCCTGCTATTAATAAGCGTATTCAATATCTAGAAAAAGCTCATAGAAACATGAAGGCAACAGATGATAGGGATTTCTTTGAAACGATAATTCTATTCTCTACCTTTGTTGAAAACGTATCGTTGTTTTCGCAGTTCTTGGTTATCATGTCTTTCAATAAACACGATAACAAATTAGCTGGAATGTCAAACGCAATCGAGGCAACATCAAAAGAAGAAAAGCTTCATGCGCAATTTGGTTTTGATATTGTTAATATTATTAAAGAAGAAAACCCAGAATGGTTTGATGACGAACTTATTGAATATATTAAAGAATTAACATATGATGCTTTCGAAGCCGAAAAGGAAATTGTAGATTGGATTTATGAACTAGGCGATCTTGAGTTTGCTCCAAAGAAAATAACAATTGAGTATATTAAGAAACGCTTAAATGACTCTCTTATTGCTATTGGTGTTGATCCCGTCTTCGGCTTGGACATGGAACTTCTACAAAAAATTGAATGGTTTGACGACGAAATCTCAGTAACGAAGATCAACGATCAATTCCATAAAAAATCAACAAACTACAACAAATCTAAAGCATTCGCTGCTGAGAACTTATTTTAAGGATAAAACATAAAATGACAAACACGAACAAACCATTTGCGTGGGTTAATGACGACACTAAAGAATTCTTACAACGTGGATATCTACGTGAAGGGCAAACAACGCAAGATCGCGTTAGAGTAATTGCTGATAACGCAGAAAGAATATCTGGAATAGAAGGATTCGCAGATAAGTTCTATGACTATATGTCAAAAGGATATTATTCGCTTAGCTCTCCAGTATGGTCTAACTATGGCGCCGATCGCGGCTTCCCGGTTTCATGTTTCGGTTCATATTTTGAAGACTCTATGGAATCAATTATGTATACACATGCTGAGATTGGTTTACTTTCAAAATTCGGCGGCGGCACATCTGGTTATATTGGCAATATTAGACCTAGAGGTTCTGAAATTAAGGACATTGGTAAATCTACAGGTTCTGTACACTTTATGGAGTTGTTTGATAAACTAACAGACGTTGTATCGCAAGGCTCGGTACGTAGAGGGTTCTTTACACCGTATCTTCCAATTGATCACGGCGACTTTGATGAATTCGTTGAAATTGGAGCAGACGAACATCCTATCCAAACTTTAACTGCTGCTGTTACTGTAACAGATGAATTCATGAACAAGATGATTGCTGGGGATAAAGAAGCTAGACGTCGTTGGGCAAAAGTTCTTAAGAATAGATCAGAGGTTGGTTACCCATACATTTTCTTTACTGATAATGTAAACAACGCAGCTCCTCAAGTATACAAAGATAATGGAATGAAGATTCATGCGTCAAACATGTGTGCAGAAATCGCCCTATCGTCAAACAAAGACGAATCCTTTGTTTGTGTCCTATCTTCTATGAACATTCTACACTACGACGATTGGAAAGACACCGATGCTGTTCAAACACTAACAATATTTCTAGATACTGTAGTAACAGAATTCATTAATAAAATTGAGGCACAGCCAGAAAAAACACGATTCTTATTACAACGAGTTTATAATTTTGTAAAGAATCAACGTGCCTTGGGTCTTGGTGTTCTAGGCTGGCATTCGTATCTAATGAAAAACATGATTGCGTTTGAATCAAAGTCTGCTACTACTTTAAACACTAGAATATTTAAGCACATTCAAAAGGAATCAACGAGAGCATCTAAATGGATGGCTAAAGAATGGGGCGAACCTGAACTAATGAATGGTACTGGTTTACGTAACTCAACGTTAATGGCAATTGCACCAACAAAATCAAGTTCTTTTATATTAGGGCAAGTGTCCATGTCTATCGAGCCAGAATTTTCTAATTACTATATTAAAGATTTGTCAAAAGCGAAGTCAACATTTAAAAACCCGTATCTTGAATCCGTTCTTAAATCACACAATAAAAACGACGTAGAAACGTGGCAATCTATCAAAGACTCTGATGGTTCTTGTCAGCATTTAAAATTCTTAACAGATAATGAACGTGCTGTATTTAAAACTCTATATGAAATTAGTCCAGAATCTACAATATATCAAGCAGCAGCAAGACAGGAATTTATTGACCAGGCTCAGTCGTTAAATTTGTTTATAGACCCTGAGACTCCAATCAAAGATATTAATACTTTATACATGTTGGCCTGGTCTTTAGGTGTTAAAACTTTATACTACCAATATTCCTTAAACGCTGCCCAGTCATATGCTAGAAAGAAATATATGGAAGACGGTTGCTCTTCTTGTGAAGGTTAGTTATAATGGCCAATATGAATGACTATACAAAAAAAGAACTAAAGTATCATAAGCTTTATATGGACATAGCTTATAGAGTAGCAGAAATGTCGCATTCACAAAGATTGAAAGTTGGCGCCATTTGTGTAAAGAATGGCAATATCATATCAAAAGGCTGGAATGATATGCCGCCTGGATTTGATAATTGTTGCGAAAATAGTCAAAATGCAACAAAAAAAGAAGTTCTTCATGCTGAACAGAATATGATAATTAAATTAGCAAAGTCTACAGAAAGCGTTGCTGGTTCGGTTGTATATTTAACTCATTCGCCCTGTATTGAATGTGCTAAATTAATGTCTATGATGGACTTAGAAGCTGTGTATTATAAAGAAGCATATAGATGTTCTGATGGTGTTTTACATATACAAGCGTCTGGTATTAAAATAGAAAGACTGTGGGCGTTATAAACTTAGTATAAATATTATATAAATTAAAACCAAAATATAGGAATTTTATATAATATGGCTAAGAAAAAAACCAAAAAAGAACTAAAAGCCGAAAAACTTTTGGAAGATGCTAAAACAGTTGAAACAGAAACACCCGAAGTTGTTGCCGTGGATATCGATGAACCTGTAGTTGAAACAGATGTAGTTGATATCGATGAACCTGCAGTTGAAACAGATGTTGTTGAAACAGAACCTGTAGTTACGCCAACTGATGATATCGAAAAACAAGAAGATGTTGTTGATACTTCAACTGAGGTCTATCACCAAGCATACATGAGACGCATTTCTAAACTACGCCGCGAAGGTAGAACAGTTAGAAATCCTAATGGTGCAAACGTTAGTGATAGATAACAATTACAATAAAGAATGCTGGGCTGGTGTTGATTATTCAATGTCATGCCCAGCACTCTCCATAATAGACAAAGACGGTAACCCAATATCATGGTATTATCTTACACAAGATAAAAGATATGTTGGTACATTTGATGATAACATAAATGGTGCCTTAGTTGGTGGTAAACATGATTTTAAAACTGATATAGACAGATATGATTTTATATCTAGTTATTTTATAGAAGTGTTGTCTAAATATAAGAAATTACAAAGACTTCAGCTTGAAGGATATTCAATGGGCTCTCGTGGAGGCTTAATTTTCAACATCGCAGAAAACACTGGAATATTAAAGTATAAGTTAAAACTTGCAAAAATAGAATATGATATACCTTCGCCAAAGACTATAAAGAAGTTTGCGGCTGACAATGGTAATGCAAACAAAGATATGATGTTTGAATCTTTTAATAAAAAGTTTAATAACTCTATTGACATCATGAAGAATATAGGTTATACTAAATCTACAATCGGCAATCCAATATCGGATATAGTTGATTCCTACTATCTAGCTACTTACGGTCTTCCACAATAAAAAAATAAGTGAGATTTATATTATGAAAAGATTATCCTTTATTACTGCTATATTAATAGCAGGAACATTCTTATCAATTAAAGCCGTTGATTCTGTTAAAGCAAGTCAATCTGAACGTGATGATTGGTTGAAAGAACAAGTTCCAGAGATTTACCCAATAGATTTAAATATCATATATGTTGAAGCTCCTTCCGAGGATTTAGAACTATCAAACAAAGATAGAACGTGTTTGATTAGAAACGTTTTCTACGAAGGCCCACGATATTTTCCAGGCGCCGAGAAGAAGTTTAACGTTTCGTCAAACGAATACATTGAACGCATATATAAAGAATGGATCAGAATTATTGGAGTTACTCATAATCGTGTAAAATCAAGTAGATACCCAAATTCTTTCTGTGCAGTAATTAAACAGTATAAACAATTTTCATGGACACTAGAAAAGAAGAAAACTGTTACTCCAATTTCTAAACTATACAAAGACGACGAATATGAATTAAGAAACTTAGAGGCAATATCTTTATTGATTGACAAAGTTCAAGAGAATGGTTACAATGACATAACAGATGGGGCAATGTATTATCATACGCACTACGTTAACCCCAAATGGAATAAACATAAAGAAGTATCTGTAGAAAGTAAATGGCATGTTTACTATACAGAGAAAAAGAGTTAATAATATAATATGCACCCGTAGCTCAACTGGATAGAGTCCTCGCCTTCTAAGCGAGTTGTTGCTGGTTCGAATCCAGCCGGGTGTACCAGCTTCTATATAATACAATGTTAAAATGGTTTAAACATTCATCTATCAAAGTATCACTAGAGTTTAATCCAGTACAATGGATATTCATACCTATTATATTCAATAGTTTTAATACTAAGAACGCTGAATACAATCATGTTCATATTGATTGTAGATGGTTGTTCTTAGCTATTAATATTATAGTTGATGATGGTAATTGGTAATAGCTTGTAATAAATACTTGTTATATATCAAAATAACAAGGAAACACAAGTGGCATCATACAACAAATTCAACTGCTTTGTAGAAAACATGGCAGAGGGGGTTCACAACTTAGGTTCAAACACCCTTAAAATTCTACTAACAAATTCAGCACCGTCCGCTAGCAATACCGTTAAAGCAAATCTTACCGAGATCTCTGCTGGCAATGGTTATTCTGCTGGTGGTATTCCAATCACAATTACCACAAGCTCTCAAACTGCTGGTGTCTATTCTATAGTAGCAACCGATGCTGTGATGACGGCGTCTGGCGGTTCTATCGGCCCATATCGTTATGCTGTTCTATATAATGATACACCAACATCTCCAGCAGATCCTCTAATTGCGTGGTGGGATTATGGTTCGTCTATTACATCAGCTGATGGTGAAAAACTAAATCTAGACTTTAATCCAGCTGGCTTGTTTACTATAACATAAGGTACTAATGTTGTATGCCTATAACATACCTTGATTTTAACGATGCAACTATTACAAGCTACTATGGGTCTCAAGATGCTGGGTCATACTCTATACCGTCTACTGTTGGTTTAGATATTACCGGTAATGCGTGGAAAAAGGCTGTATTTCCGGCTCCGTTTGATGTTGTATCAGATACCATACTCGAGTTTGAAGTTAGTACATCTAGTACATATGAACTTCTGGCCATCTCGTTGGACACGGACGACGACTTCAACACACCAGCTTTACCTTATAACTTTTTAATATCAGGAACCGATTCACATCCACAGTTTAGTGATACATATAAAACATATACGCCTGGCTCTGGTTTTGTTAAAATAACAATACCAATCGGAACACATATTGCGGCTGGTGCGTATACACAGTTGTGTTTTGTTTGTGATAATGATGCAAACGCATCTATGGACGTATCGTATCGTAATGTTAGAGTTTACAATACCTCAGACTCAGACCCAGACCCAGACCCAGACCCAGACCCAGACCCTGTAGGCGGTACATCGTATGTTGGTCATTGGAGAGATGAGGCGGGCACACAGTTTCCAACAACATCATATACCGGTTGTGATTTCTCTACGGAAGTAAAAAACGATGTTGCCGCCGCACTTTCAAAACCAAACGACTCAACGGTTAGGATTGGGAAGGTATTATCGCCGGGCGAAGGCAAGCTATTTACCGCCAACATAAAGGTAGATACAACGCATGATAATAGAGCAGTCATCAAAGCGAAATTGGTGCTAACGTCGGGTACAGGCGATCTATTCACAACATTCGCCTCGTCATATTCAAGAAATACGTCAAATAATACAATGTGGGTGCGGGTTGTAGGATACTTGACTAATTCCTCTGTGGACGCCGAAGTACAAGTACAGTGGATACGTGGAGGATCAGGAACGCCGGCCGGCGCAACGGTAAGCTCATATTGCGATCTTGTTGTTGCGGATATGAACTACGACGACATTGGTATATATTCTAACACTGTCGGCGGTGACTCTTTAGGTGGCACCACTCGCAATGTAGTTCAATTAAACAACACAATACTAGAAAGCAACGTAGCTTCTATTCAGCGCTCTGGTAATACTATTTCTATAAAGAACGACGGTAAAGACTACCTAATATTAGGCACGCTTGGTTCCAATACAGAATCAACACGAACACAGCGCCTTGCTAACATAAATTATGATGGTGTCCCTGCTGTGGACACAACGTCGTATGTATACAGCAGAGATTCGTCAAACGAGCTAACCGGTATTGCTCTTCAAGATGTCTATAGAAAGCCGGTTGGCCCAGATACAAACATTAAATTGGAGTGTTTTAGAGGTGTAGGGGTAGCGGCTGATGAGGGCGGATCCGATGTGGACGGGTCGTGGTCAACAGCAGCGAACGAAACGATGATAGCAGTAATAGAATTACCGACATCATCAGAAACGTTCAAGTCAACAGATAGTGTTGGTGCTCAGACTGTATCAGGCACTACTACCAATATTAATATATTTAGGGATGTTATACATGATGGTAGTGTAACAAGAGTTAGCGATACAACAGCCGTGGCAAATAAAGACCATACAATGGTGTGTTTCTCTAATATTTTTGCCGCAAGACGAGTAGTAGGATCAGGAACAAGATCAACAATCGGTTCCAGAATTATAATTAATGGTATAGGCCAGTCTGTTGGTGAACATGGAAACTATATTCGTGGTAATCAAGGGTCTCAAGATACGTTTGGTGGTTCTTTTGCGGCTGGTAGCATTTACAGTATTGCAGACACTGACACTATATCTGTTCAAACTTTTGCCGCGGGAGATGGCGGCGCCGATGACGACACACAACCCGGTTCATCTGGTATTAGTATTATTAATCTCGATTCGACAATAGCAAGTGAAACTTCTGTAGACGATAAAACCTTTACCCTAGAAACTTCTTCATATTCATATTCTGGCAATGCCACAAACATATTACACGATGCTATAATAAATCTTGGGCAATCATCATACTTATATTCTGGTAAAGCTATAAACTTCAACATAGACAAACCGTTTGTGTTGAGCTCAGGTGATTATGGTATATCAACAAACTCAGCAAATATATTACAAGATAGAATATTAAACCTAATAGACGGTTCAATCAACCAAACAGGAAACGAATTATTATTCTCCCGTGTAAATTCAATTAAACTAGACACTGGTGTTCTGTCTCTAAGTTTAAAACCAACAGATATACTATTAGACAGGGTACTACAATTAAATCAAGACACGTATGAAACTGCTGGGAACGCCGTTGATATTTTTATTAAACTGCCTTCAGGATTAACATGGGTTTCTCCGTCGTCTGGGTTATTAGACACAATAGCAGATTCAAGCGACGGTGTTGAGTATGAGTATACGTTTGAAGTGGATAATTCTGGTCTTGATCTACAAACGTATTTCGAGGTTGTTTCTGGTATTAACACAATACCACGAGAGTTTGTTTTTAATCAAATTAGTAATAACGAGTTAAAGTTAACGATCGGCCCGATTATTGAACCGTCGTTCACATATGCGTTAGATGTTCCAGAGGATTTCTCGTTCAACTCAGAAACTAAATCTGGCGGGAACTATCAAGAATATCTTGATTATGTTGGAAACGGCCATGTGTTTAATTTTACGCTAAGGGCGTGGGATGATACTGAAGACCCTAGAGTAGATTATATAGATAGAGATTTTAGTATAAATGTAACGTCAACACTGTCTTCGGCTCGTGATAATTTTATAGAGATCATTCTTAAAGATGCTTTACTATTTGACGGCGATGGAAACCAAATTACATCAAGAGAATATGTTACATATATGAAGAGTCTTGGTTATTACGTGTAATTATGTATAGAAGAGGGATATAAGATATGGGAATTCCAGTTACAAGACTAGGAGACCTCTGCACAGGACACGGCTGTTGGCCACCAAGGCCATGCGATCAAGGGTCTCCTAACGTTTTTTCTGATGGTATTAAAATACACAGAGAAACGGACCATTGGGCGACACATTGTTGTGTTTCGTGTCACGACTCTGTTCTGGCACGGGGTTCATCTAAAGTGTTCGTGAACGGTTTGCCGATTTCAAGAATCGGCGATCCTGTTGCGTGCGGTTCAGCTGTTGCAGAAGGTTCTCTAAAAGTTTTTTCAAACTAAAATTCCTATTGACATTAGTGTTAACACAATATATAATACATATATTAAATACGCACGCCCATAACCGTTGAGGAATATACAAATGAAGTCTATAAAATTAACAAACCCAATTAAAGATAAAATCGTTTCTATGATAATGGAAGCAAAACAAGAAAAATGCGTAAAGATGCAAAACGACATGAATACGTTTTTTCTTGATGGGTTTATAGAAAATATGATGACTAAAACCGACTTGGAAAAATTCAATTCGTGTGATAAAAGTTGGTTTAATCCCCGCCGTTCCTTTTCAATAAAATACGAGGGCGAGTATATTAGTTTTTATACACCAGAGAGATCAATTGTTCTTCCGTATTATCTAGTCCACGGTGTTCAAGGCCCGTTTTCTAAAGGTGATAATAAATTTATTGATGAATGCGTAAAGCTACAAGAAGAACTTAAATTGTTTACAAAAGAATTGAACAAGACAAGATATCAAGTTAGACTTACTGTTAGTTCTTTTAATACGTCAAAACAACTTAAAGAGGGCTGGCCAGAAATTGCCAACGTTGTTGAACTTTTAGAGAAAAGAAGTGAAGATGCCGCCGGCCACAAACAAAAACTCCCAATGGTTGTTACTAAAGCACTAAACAAAGAATTGGATTTACCTATTGACTTGGTGTCTAAAGCGGGTTAATATACAACCAACAATCGTTAGGGAAATTAGATGTTTAAGCTAAATGGTCAGTTAATTAAATCTTACACCAAAATCAGCCAGGATGCGATTGATCCAGCAAAAGTGTTGATAGACGCAATTCTCAGACTAATATCTTTAGCAATTGCGTCTATTTACAGCAAAGACATTTCAGACCAATACAAGGATTTAAAAGACAATGAGCAATCTTAAACATCAAACACTCGAAGAGTTAAAACAGGCCAGAGTATCATCTGTTAAGTTTATCAACAAACTAAAATCACGTATTAGAAACGCTAAGCAAACCCTATCTGGCGAAGAAGCTAAACTTGGTTGGATTAACAAGTATATCGAACTTAGAACACCGAAAGCGATTATTACACCAACGTATATGTATGGTGAAGAAGTTTATGATCAACTTGTAAACGAAAAACATAATTCTGTTCTAAATGGTATTGTGGGTGAAGAAATATATAACATATCGTCTTTATAAGGGTATAGAAAGATGTTCGTTGTTCTTGAATATGATTACTATACAAGTCTGTCCAGACCACCAATAATTGTTGACTACAGTAGATGTGAACACAAACTATATAGACATATGAGATGCTGGCTAAAAGAACAACCACGTTCGTGTATAAACTTTATGTCTCTAAAAAACAAAACTGCAGAGAGTCACGCTATTATGTGGCCCACGTACAAATACTGTGTAATTAGAAAAATTCTAAAGGTTGGAGGAAATGGTGGTAGAAGAAAATAAAAAGTTAATAGATGCTCTACACGCTGCTTATCAATACATCAACGCGTCTGAGGATGAATTAAAAGAAAGTGGATTAACTAGACATTACTGGGTTTCAAAGTTTCATGAATTATACCCGAAGGCACTTAAACAAACAGGACTAACAGACTGCCCGTTTTGCGGAGTTACACCATTAATATTCACAGGTAAGTATGACAAGTATTCGATGACAACGATCTCATGTGAAAACGATGATTGCGCGATGGTTGTTAGTATAGATTTAACTGGTGATGACCCTGAACAAGAAGCAATTGAAAAATGGAATAGAAGAGTTATATAGTCTAACATTTACCATTGATAACGAATGTAATGTGATATATAATGATAAAATATAAACAAGGAAAACAAAGATGGCCGCCATCTTTTTTAAAGGAGAAATAGAATGAAAACAATCACTACGGTTATATTACTATCTGCTTTTTGTGCATGCTGTAGTACCACTTCACTAGCCCAAACTGTGTCTGTTGGAGTAAGCGCCACGGTCGTTTCACCGGGAACAGTCGAAGAAACAATTGAATATGATTTGATTGGTTTGTCAGAAGATGATGACTATATTACAATTATCAGAGAAAATGATTGTTTACATTCTTACGACGCTGAAACTAATACATATATAATTGATTGCTAGACAATGGACATGGATTGGAAAGAATGGCCAACATTTGATTTTTATAAATGGATGAATAAAATAGACAAGAACTCTGTTTGTGAAATCGTTTTAGGCGATCAGACTATTAAGCTGGATGTTAATACTATGCACGCAGAGAATGATCAATATTATATAAGTAAGATTACAACAAAACAAGAATGTGTTGAGTATACCAATATTAAAGGTGAATTCAAACTACTAACGCTGTTGTTAGACAACGTGCCACAAGTAGAATATCATTTTGGTGATCTTGTTAACCTGGACATTGGTGACGCACTATCTTAGATATGGGTGTTGACGGTGTCTTGTTTATAGTCATGAGAAGCAAATTATCTGGTATTACATACACAATTAATAGATAGAACGAAACCTCATAATACTTTTCATATAGGAGATTTAAAATGATTAAAGTAACAGAAGCACTGAAAGGAACAGACCATGAATAACACTAAAGAAGAAATACAGAGGGCGATTGATGCTGTTATTTCTACATTGGCCGAATGGGCGGGGCAGAAATCATTAAGACTTGAGGGTTCTTGCTCAAGATTTGAAACCATCAAAGCAGCGCTCGAAGCGTACGCCGCCAACCAGTGGCAACCGATTGAAACCGCACCGAAGGATGGGAGTTTAATATATCTATTCGGTAAAAACGTATCGGGAAAAACCCGCCGTATTCAAGCCAGATATACGCAAAAACATAAAGAGATTGCCGAAGATTGTGACAATACGGAATGGTTAGATGAACTGGCTGATGAATATTATTATCCCGAAGGTTGGTATGAGATTAGTTGGTGCAATGATGATTACCATATGTACAAGGTGCATGATTATAATATCCAGCCAACCCACTGGATGCCACTACCACCAAGCCCAAGCGATAAGGGGGTGGAGTGATGGGTGTTGATTTATATTAC
>Ga0136601_1000360_pt1 | contig 20613 bp, 18 predicted proteins | sample AntRauMFilla2699_FD_181020 | JGI IMG/M metagenome (GOLD analysis project Ga0136601, IMG submission 181020) | Saline lake microbial communities from Rauer Islands, Antarctica - Metagenome Filla 2 #699 | ecosystem: Environmental > Aquatic > Non-marine Saline and Alkaline > Saline | place...
TTTGCAAAAAAAGATGAGAAGTCAAACGTGAGTACTACCCTTGAAACGTCAAAATCACACTTTTCTAGCGTCAAAATCCTTAGTGTATTTACCAAGGATTGGGTGTCGCCAATATGACAGATTTCTGGTATCGGATTATTTCAGCCTGTCAAAATAAATCCGGGTCAGATAGAATAGATAGATGTTAGATATATCTTTTGCAAAAAAAGATGAGAAGTCAAACGTGAGTACTACCCTTGAAACGTCAAAATCACACTTTTCTAGCGTCAAAATCCTTAGTGTATTTACCAAGGATTGGGTGTCGCCAATATGACAGATTTCTGACATGTCAGAATAGATATCTTCACATTCATGATAAGTGTCTGTCAGACACTTATTAGATATCAAGCTAAAGCTTGATATATTAAATATGTAAGCTGAAGCTTACATACTGATGGTCAGCTTGAGCTGACCATATATAAGTTGGTTATAGATATATATACTATTTATCTTGTCATCGGTCCAGAACCATAAGTAGCCATGGTTGACGGGTTATATGCCGAACCGTAAGTAGTCGTCATCGGTGGTTCATACTGAGCAACGGATCGGAAAGATTGTCTGGTCAGAGGTCGAGGGGAATTAATACTAGGTCCCAATCGACGGGTGGGTGGTAAAGGTCTAGCCGGTTGAACGGGCTTGAGTTTGGGAGTGACACTCTGTTGGAAGACGATAGTTGATTTTGGTGGTGGTATGACGGCAGGAGCCATAGTGGGTCCGGCTTTGGCTAAAGACGAGGCTGGGACACACTTAACCTTTCCTTTGGCCCCGGACTCTTTGGGAACTTTGGTCACCATAGGCTTTTCGAAACACGCACTGCTCTTCTCGGGCTTACTGACCATCTTTGGCACAGGTTTAGTTACGGGTACCACTCTTTTACCAGTAACTACCTCCTTGTCGCCGGCCTCGTTCTGCCTAACAACGGCCACACGACGACCATCGACTTCGCGAACGGGCACGTATCCTTCCGGGCATGAAGAACGCATAGTATCCATGGTTCCCGTGCCTCGACCCATCTTTTCTTCGCGTTCCTCTTTTTCCTTATCGACGTCTTCAATGATCCACCATATAATACCAATGAGAATGTGGACACCGCCGCCGGCAACGAGCAGAGTGTTCCACCACTCCCATTCTTTCCGAGCAGCGTAAATTATCAGACCTACTGCAGCTAATATGATGCCGATGATAAATAACCAGAACCAGAATGTACGTAAGATAGCCATTAGTTTTATGATAATATATTTTTAGTGTGATGACTTCTTCCCGATCCTATCGGATAGACATATATAAGAATATATATCGTCTCAACAAACAACGTTATTAATGTCTTTAACATATGATCATGGTGCTAGTTGGTCGATATGGGGTGGATTATCGGCGTCATTGGTATGTATAACCGCTATTGGATATTACTGTCGCCTTCGAATCAAGAAAATAATAAAACCCTATGTGATGGAACATCTAATCGAATATTTACAAGAAAATCAGACCCCGTCCCACAACTATCAACTAAACCGGTCCAAGAGTTCGGCTACCTTACATTTTGTTCACAATGGCAAAGAATGTAAAATTCATATACCATACAGCAAGAAATTGGTCCGACAAATGGCCGCCACTAAAGTCTGGCTATCACTGGATGAAGATGGTAGTGAACGGATCGATGTGACCCAAAAACCCGGGATACCATATCTCCTGCTGGCTGAAGATATGGGTGGTTTATATTACATCGTTATAGATAAGGATGGTAATGAAACTATTATTGATAGGGACGGCTTACCTTTTGCTACGAAATAGAGTCCCCCATATATGTGTCTATTAGACACATACTAATTATATACTTGTGATTGTTAGGACCACTGATCACTGGTCACTGGTCACTGGTTCAATCCCAACAATTTGCGATATTTACCGATCCTGATATCAATAACCCGATCTTCCACCCACATGTTCGGATCACAATAATCGGATGACGTTGACAAATCACTAAGACTTTTGGCCCCACTCTTACCCATACTTGTACCAATTTTGTCCATACTTGTACCAGTAGTAGTAGTATTGGTAGTGTCAACAGTTTTAATTTCATCCAATACATCAGGAACATAAGTCTTGGTCTTGGTAACCTGACCATTGTCAAAACGATATTTGTCTAACCATTTGACATCCCGTTCGGATGTCACGATGTGCTCTATTTCGGTGCGGGCATCGGTCACGACTTTGCCTATCATCTGGGTATCGTCATCATCTTCTATCGACGAATTACTCAACTCACTGTTGTCGGACGGTGGTGACGCTTGTGTAGCTGGTACCAGTTTATCAGGATACATAGAATTTATATTACCTTTATCCGAAGTCATTTGTGTCGTCTTAGTCGGATATGATCCCGGTGGAACTTCTGATTGTTGTTGTGTCGGTGACTGTTGAGTCGGTGATTGTCTTGTCGGGGATTGTCTTGTCGGTAATGGTTGTGTCGGTGATTGTCTTGTCGGTGATTGTCTTGTCGGTGATTGTCTTGTCGGTGATCCCTGTCCCCTTAATATGTCGGTGAGAGTAGGACCAGGTGATGATAGTAATGTGCTATATTCTTTATAATTGGTCTTAACGATACCACTATCGGATAAACTACTATCTGACCAGCTATCGGTATCATTGGTATCATCAGTATCATTAGTATCACTTGTGTCTTTGGTCTCGCTACCATTACCATTACCACCATCAGTATTGGTGCCGCGACCACCTTTACCCAAATTGTATTTACTCAAGTCGAAACCGTCAATATAAGACAATATATCGTCGATAATAGTGACAATAGATGGAATGGTATGATTGATGAGGAAATCGTATCGCTCCATAACCTCATTGTCATCACTATAAGTGTTCATAATATTAACGAAGCCGGGTATAGCTTCTTGTAATTGGTCGCGAATAACGGTGAGCTCATATGAGTTGAACCATCGGTCTATGATATGATTATTAAGTTGTATCAGTTCTTCTTCACACATTTTAATACCGTCAGACCGACTTTCTTTGTACCATATCCTTCTACCGATACTAGAATAGACAGTGCTATTTTTAGACACAGTTGTCCTTTGAGCGAAGCATGGTTTATAATCTGGCTCAACCGATGATATAAAAGCTAGAAAATCAAGTATGTTTTTATAAAATGTGGCTTTATCATCTGGTTGACTATCGTCAATTATTGGAACACTATCGCCGGTAGACATGTTTGTAATGGGACAGAAACTTTATGTAATAATTCAATTACATACGATGTATTTGTATCGACCATCATCCTCAAAATAAATACATATATCTTCATCGTAGCGATTGATATATTCTTCGGTTGGCACCCATTTGCCAGTGAGAAATTCAGTCAAGTGTTCTTGTTCAATGTCCATAGTAGTCGATTGACCACCATACTAGTGCATTCCGACTTCAAATTTATATGTGAGTTAAAACTCACATATCTTATATGGTCAGCTTTAATTTGTCCGCACAAGGCGGACAAACAGTATGTAAGCTTTAGCTTACATATTAAGCTGACCATCAGATTAATTAGTCCGTCTTGCACGGAATAACGGTATCGGGAGCTTTAGCTCCGATATCTAATATTCTTTTACCCACTCCATACCTTTGAACCAGAATTTGTTATCGGTGAGCGGTAGTATAATTGTGATATCAACATCTTGCTTGTCGTCTAAACTTCTTCTACCACCATCTTGCGATACAACAATATGGGTGACGGTGATCGTGATTTCTCCTTGCCAAAATTCATAATGACCAGTTCTAATCACTTCATCAGTGAGCACACCTTGGTCATCGAATCCGACTTGACTCCAATATTCGTATTTGTAGCCACCATCAGCCTCAAAACAAATACTTATGTTGTCATACTGGTAATTGGTACCTTTTTTCAATGGCACCCATTTACCAATGAGAAATTCAGCCAAATGTTCCTGTTCAATGTCCATCGGAGTCAATTGACCACTATTAATGTATTATAACTTCAAATTTATGTAAGAAGGTAATAGGTAATATACCTTCGCACAAAATGATTATTTAATAGACGGGTGGTCATGGGCCGACACCGTCACGACAGTCACGACAGTCAAACATGTCGGCTAAGTTCTGGTGCAAGAAATGCAGCTGTTATCGACCAACTATCAGGTGTGAACCATGTTACACCACGACAAAAGCATCAAGTGATCTGATCGTATCCCGAATCCGGATGTTGATTAGGAATGGGGCTATCAGTCATGATACTGATTCCACGATAGCTGCTAACTACTGCAAGACCTGTCAAAAGAAAATAAAAGATACGTCTAGACATATCGGCTACTGCCGTCGTTGTAGTCGTTGCCGCCGAACTCAAAACTCTCATCCCGATTCCCGTACAATAAAAAGCTACTTTATCTGTCAATGTGGCAAAAAGACCCTGCGGGTAAACGATCGATTGATGTGTCCAACTTGCATGAATTGTGGTCGCGACAGCCTTCGACATCGTTACGATTATCTGAATATGATTATGTTGATCAAGGCTAGGGATCATCCCATCTTTGGTAATCAACTACTACTGATGACTATCATATCTAAACTTGGCTATGGCTATTGCAAAAACAGGTTGTGCTGCCGTATTGGCAGGTTGAACAAGGAAGGGTTATGCTGCAACTGTGTGGCTACATTCTGTACAGAATGTGATTGTTGGTTGCGACCCGGTGAAGTATCCGTTTGTGATAATTGTGCGGAAGACTTGTCGTATTATATAGATGTAAGGGAGGACCGACGTCGTGAAATGTTGGCTGATGGTGATCAATATTAGTGATCTCAATACCTTAAAATATGTGAGCTAAAACTCACATATATAGGGACATAGAACCGATAGATGTGGTCGGAGAACATCTTATCCCAAAAAATGAAAAAATATTTATTATTCTAGTCGGTACTTGACTCCCTTTTCAATCATGGACAAAATTATCGTCAGGACTATGGTCGGTATGCCAAAATTGTTCGATGCTGATTTCAACCAGCCTCTTGCCTCTCTTAAGGAGACTATTGCCGACTCGGTGGGTACGCCACCGGACAATCAACTCCTCCGACAAATCATGCCTGCCGGCACTACCATTCAGATCGGTGACATGCGATACCCCGATGGTCGCATCGCCCGCATCATGACCAACGATGCCTGGACTTTGAGCAGTTATGGATTGGTCCCTGGTGACACCATCGCCATGAGCATTACTTTCTAATGGACTAGATCAGACTACTTAAAAAAATAAGATATATGTGAGCTATAGCTCACATATCACTACCGCTATCGCCTACTTACACTATTACTTACCACTATTACTTACACTATTATTTACCACTATTACTTACCACTATTACTCACCAGTAGCAGTAGCAGTGTCAATAGGCTGAATTTTTATCGTTATTCTATGACCTAATATATCAAAGCCGGTACTTTTAGACAAATTCTCTATAACCGATAGTACCGTCTTGATAGGTAGACTATAAGCTCGCCGTTCTATCGCGTCAGGTATCCAGGTATTGTTAGCATCCGTGTCTAATATTTCAGTCTGAATAAATTTCTCAATGACCCGATCAGATATATAAGAAATATGTTGATGGTCACCATTTCTTTCTTGTTCTGGTTCATCCTCGTCTTCTTTACCTTTGCTACCTTTGCTACCTTTGCTACCTTTTCCTTTGACTCTTGTAACATCGGTAATCATGTCTTTCATCTTGGATTCTAGTTGATTGTAAGCAGATCGCCAGTGTTCGACTTCCTTGTTACGGGCAACAATGGCTCGGTCTCTTGCCATTTCTTTAGCCACATGATGGCGAAGTTCATCGCGTGATATGATACCATCATGATTATGGTCAAGATCGATATCGTCAACATCATGACGACTACTCTTACTCTTACTCTTACCGTGTTTTCGTGTCTGTCTCATTTGGTCCAAGTATTGTTCTATCTCCCCCTGACTAACAAAGTTGTCGTGATTCTTGTCTAATCTATCTTCAAGTTTAACCAGTCTATCTTCTAATTCCCTAGCCCGAGCAGTATTGCGGCTGCTACGATTACCCATTTTAGGTTAACGTATATTTTATATGGTCAGATACAGTAGTCATGGTCAACAGTGATATGCATTAATTGTTGTTTCTTTTCCGCCAAGGCTTTAATAAAGTTCTCTTGGAAATCATCGAATATATGATTGGAAGCAGGGACCTCGACCGCCGGTCGGGCATTCTTGAATTTACACTCTAATCGCTGTTTTAGTTCTTCGATCAGAGAAACATGTTTACCGTGACATTGATTATCTATGGTATTTTCCCTAATCAGAGCATCTTGAATGTTATCGGATAATTGCACCGATGGTACCGTCGGTATCGATTCTATCGATGGTATCGATGGTATAGAGTAAGGTGGTGGTACTGGAATGGCGACAGCTGGAGAAGACATCGAATGAGAAGTGAATGGTTGAGAGGTCGGTGGTATGGATATCTCCTTGATTACGAATTTCATCACCTTTGATAGTCGGTAATCATTGAATAGATATCCAACGTCTGTCTGTTTTTCATATACTATGACAGAGTAGCTATTACACTTCAACACATACCCGGTAAATTTGGGGTCAGCTAACATAGTATGCTTATCAAAATCCTTATTTTCAATACTTATGGTAGACTGACCTTTGTCATTGAAATAGTTTTCGGCCGTAAATCTGAGACTGGTCGAAGCCAATGAAAAGGTGGCACAGGTAGACAATATGTTAAAATCATCCCAATTTTGTTTTTCTGTTACACATACAAGATAAAGGTGATCCATATGGTTTGTAACTATGTTGAAATTCTTTTTTGTCGGTAAATCATGCCGAATAAGATATGTGTACTAACAGCACCATTTTAACCGGTTATCGACCATTAGCCGGGTCTTCCAGCGATTATGTCTATACCTATACATATATCTTTATATGTATATTATTTGAACGTTAGTATTAAAAACAGATATAACTTTAACAAATGGCTAATAATGGCCGCCGTAAAAATATCAAGGTCGTAGGGCGTCGACTTAATAGACGATCTATACCTACATCTAGTCGTCGTATTGAATCTGTTGGTACACGACGTTCAGGATCGAGGAGTGATAATGCGACGAACAAATCGCAAGAGTCTGATGGTCGACAATCAGTGACCGATAATGTGTCTGATACCATTGGTGTGGCAACGTTACCGATAATACCCCCCAGATCTAACAGTAGAATAAGGCGAACTGTTCGTCGTCGTAGGTCCACTAATGCCAGCAGTACCAAGGATGACCGTGATGATCGTGATGACCATGATGACCGTGATGATCGTGATGACCGTGATGATCGTGATGACCGTGATGATCGTGATGATCGTGATGAGCAAGATGAGCAAGATGATCGTGATGACCATGATGACCATGATGACCGTGATGACCATGATGAGCGTGATGACCGTGATGACCATGATGAGCAGGATGTGAAAGATGGGCAGGATGACCTTACCACTACCTCTAGGGTCAAGTCACCACAAGATCAAACTCCTATAACTATAAATGGTCAAGTTTTAGACAGGAGTGGTATACCGACAATCCCTATTAAATCACCACAGCGATCTGTTTTGAACATTAATAGCACTAATGACATTAGACCAGTTCGATTAAGACCAAATACAATAAAGTCTCTTCCAGAAATTAACGGTAAAGTTATCTCTATATCAAATCCTAGAACTCCCGAACCGGAAACTCGATCAGAATCGGGGGCAAGGTCAGTATCAAAAGTCATGTCACCGGAACTAGTATCATCACCGAAAGCCGTGATATTCGAGGCAAAATCATCGTCGGGTAAAAGGTCATCGTCGGAACCAGTATCATCGCCTGAAGTCAGATCGTCGGAACCAGTATCATCGCCGAAGGTCAGATCGTCGGAACCAGTATCATCGCCGAAGGTCAGATCGTCGGAACCAGTATCATCGCCGAAAGTCAGATCATCTGAATCATTGTCATTACCGGATGTCAGGGCACCGGAACCAGTATCACGATCATTATCGCCGGACGTTAGGTCGCTGGGGGCAAGATCCCTGACAAAATCATCAGGGTCAGAAGCAAAGTCATCAGCAGTAGTCAGTGTATCATCGAAAGAAGGTAGACCTAGGATAGAATTAAGATCATTGACAGAAAGGGTGTCGGGTGATGTTGATCCTGGCAGAACTTTTGGCGATGATAATGTCGATCAGCTCAATGTCAGACCTTTATCGAAAGAGCTACCAGCGATAAGAAGTTTTAGCAGTATAACATCGCCAGGAAGAAGTCCCCCGAAACAGTCGGAACTATCTTCATTATTTATGTTTGAACCAGACATTCAGGATGGTGGTAATGGTAATAGTGGTAATGGTAATAGTGGTAATGGTGGTAATGGTGGTAATGGTAATGGTAATAGTGGTAATGGTAATAGTGGTAAAATATCGATACAAGATGGTTATCGCGGCAGAAACGGCAGAAACGATCCACCCTCACCTTTCGGTCCACCGGTTACAGTCAAGAGTCCAATATTACAACCTAGTGTTGATCATAAATATACAGTCACCAAGGTTGTTGATGTTGATATTCAAGTAAGTTCTTCACCTAATAAATTATATTCAAGAGATATTATGTTTGAAGGTGGTAGTGAAGAAGATGGGACTGCTACCAGTGATGATGATGATGAGGATGATAAGGATGATGATGAATATGAGAGTGGCGACGGGACTGATTGTAGTGATCAAGATGAGAGTGGTGATGGGACTGATAGTAGTAATCAAGATGAAGATAGCAATAGTCAATCATATCGGTCTAACACCGATATCGCTGGAGCCAGTACTAGTGTTGATTCTATAAAACATGAGATCGAAAATATAAGAAGAGAACTTGACCAACAATACCAACAATCTTTTCGTCTACATACCGAGAGTGTTCAACGACAAGTAGCTGAGGACAGGGCCCAATACGAAAGGCGACTTAACGATTTAAATACCGTATACCGTAGCCAATTGGAAGACGTCCAAGCACAGCAAGCACAACAATCACGTCAAGGACAACAAGCGCAACAATCACAACAAGCCCAAGTTGACCGTGATCATCGAGCCCGACAAGGTCGACCAGTTCAGCCAGTTCAGCAAGGACGGAGTGTCGAGAGGGATGTTCATGTTGACAAAACTCCTCGTAAAAGAACTATTAGAAGGATAATAAGAAGACGAAGAACCGAAAAGAGTCCGTCCTCCGTCAAACCATCAAAGTCGACGCAAGGTCAACAAGGTCAACCTGGTCAGCAAGGTCAAGGTCAACAAGGTCAAGGTCAACAAGGTCAACAAGGTCAAGGTCAACAGGGTCAAGGTCAACAAGGTCCAGCTCAACCGTATATAAGTGCTGTTAATGTGCCCAGAATACCGGATTATGCCTCTATGACCAAAGATCAACAATATGATGCTTGGGCTAATTTTAGGGTCAAGTATGGGGTTTTGAGGGAAGCCCATCCGGAGATGAAAATAATAGAACCTGATACTTTGGCTGACCTCCGGGAAGTACATATCAATTATAATAGGTATAAGCTGCAGCTATATGTACAAGGTAATGTCGGGACTTACAAGATCTACCTGATTGTTCTTTTTGCCACTATAGAATTAATATCAGTGAAGGTATTTGGACTGGATGCTAGCGGTTTTACTATCGATCAATTGATGACAATGGACCGATACAACTCACTGTTGATAGAGATGGGTGAGGAAACATACGGTGGGTTCGGTAGTGATTGGCCGGTAATGGTTCGTATTTTCATGATGGCTATGTTTAACGCTATTGTATTCGTAGTCATCAGAGTTTTCGCTACCTATCTCGGTCCAGGATTAGGAGATATACTCAAATCGATAATAAGAACGTTAATGTCCGGTAGAAATATCCCTATCGGTAATATAATAAATCCATCGGGTGAAGACGGTGAGCCCTCGATTAATCCCGAATATAAAAGTGGAGGTGATACTGTCAGCCAATTAGCCAGTGCTTTAAACGGTAATGGTGGTGGTCTAGGGTCATTATTAAACACCTTTAGCGGCTTGTTTACTGGCGGAGGTAATAATGGTAATGCTGGGACTAACAAAGAGACTGGTGGCCGAAAGAGGGCCAGTCGAAGACCCGCTTTCTCAGAGTAAATGTTCTAATGATAAGTGTTCAATCGACACTTATTTGCATTTAGATAATTCTGACACTATTTCAGAAATCTGTCAAATCACTGTCGCCAAATCCTTAGTCTTTTTACCAAGGATTTGGACGCTGGAAAAGTGTAAAAATGGCGTTTCAAGGTACTACCCTTGGCGAGACTTCTATCTCAAATATCTGTTTACGAAGAATTAGAATATCTTTCGTGCTATCTTTCCATTCGACTATAGATATTTCTGACACTATTTCTGAAATCTGTCAAATCACTGTCGCCAATTCCTTAGTCTTTTTACCAAGGATTCAGCCGCTATAAAAGTGTAAAAATGGCGTTTCAAGGGTAGTACCTTGCCGAGACTTCTATCTCAAATATCTGTTTAACAAAGAATTAGAATATCTTTCGTGCCATCTTTCCATTTGACCATAGATAATTCTGACGCTATTTCTGAAATCTACCATTTTGAGGCGATCGAATCCTTAGTCTTTTTACCAAGGATTTGGACGCTGGAAAAGTGTAAAAATGGCGTTTCAAGGTACTACCCTTGGCGAGACTTCCAACCAACATTTTACATCTTACATCTTTCATCTAATTAACTTTTTGTGACGGTAAGATATAATATGGTAAGCTAAAGCTGACCATCAGATTAATACCTATAGGCATTAATTTAATATATCAAGCTTTAGCTTGATATACGGATATACTACTCTTGCAGCTAGCTGTAAGAGTAGTATATTTTAATTAGTCCGTCTTGCACGGACTAACGGTATGTGTGCTTTAGCACATATATCTCATATGTGAATTTTAACTCGCGTATTACAGTATTTGTATAAATGAACAACGCTGAAATATAAAGTGGTGGATAAACACACTGTTACCAGCATCATCACCAACATCATCACCAACATCATCGTCGTATCATTATGTTTCATGCCCCCAAAATACCAAAAACACAAAAGCCTGACAAAACACCATTTACCCTGCATAATCCCCATACCTTGGATCTGAGATGTCGAGCTTGGCCAAAGGTTATACGATTTTTAAGCATTGATCCAGGGACTGATAATTATGCTATCAGGGTGGAAGAGCGATGCATCGATAAGGACACCTTTACCAACACCAGTGTCAAGACATTATTATCGACTAACAATCACCTGAAAAGGAAATACCAGTCACCATATGAAGATGATCAAAACTATCTACCACTGTATCGGATTCTCACTGATATTCTCGACGAGAATCTGGAATTATTCTTGACATGTCATATAGTAGTGGTCGAGCGCCAAATGCCTTTTAACTACAAAGCTAGTCGAGTGATGCAGCATACCCTTACCTATTTCTTTGTCAAGATGAAGGACAATTATAATCTACCCTTAATCTTGGAAGTTGATCCCAAGCTGAAAGGAAAGGAGTTAATGGCACCTAAAACCCTGAATAGTCGAGGTTTGAAAGAATGGGCCATCGAAAAAGCTAGACATTTGTTTATGTTGAGAGGTGATAAGCTAGGTCTAGAATTGCTGGAGACGGAGAAAAAACAAGATGATGTGGCTGATACTGCTTGTCAGATCGAAGCTTTATGTAGCTATTTAGGCTACCCTTTGACTAGTGAAACAGGAACTCAGACCGCTGACTCGTCCGAGCCGTCTAACTCGTCTAACTCGTCTAACTCGTTTGAGCCGTCGACATCTGACCATTCGACAATTATGTGTAAGAAATACGAACCGTTACCCTTCACCATGAAAGAACTTGATTCTGCGTCTAACCCAAAAGGATTAGTAGTGACACAGTTGAATATCGTATCTATTAATGGTAATGTTGTTGGCGACAATAAAGGTAAGGGTAAAGGGGAAGAAGGAGAGGGCGCAGAAGGATGTGAAGAAGAGGATAAAATCATAACCCTTAACATTATACAATAACAGTAATATAATATATCAGCTTCAGCTGATATACCGATATACTAATCTTTGGTTAAAGTTGTTGATTATAAATCCTGAATTGATCGGGAGTCATGATGAGATGATGCTCGTCATCGATAACGGTATAATATCTCGGCACAGGTATATCAGTCATAGCATCGTCATCAGCCATGATATCAGATAGTCGATCGACAGTTTCACGATATCCGTCATAACCATCAAACAGCTCTACCAAATAATAGGTTTCACCGTTAAAATTTAGCCGCAAGGCTGAAGGCTGACCCTGTTCCATACTAACCGGTTCTAATAAATCTAACATTCTAATGTCGAGGTGTCGATTGTTAGCTGATGGTAATGCTTCTGACCAATAATCGAACGGGAATTGAGGATAGGTGAAAGATCTCGGAATCTCATATATATCTTCATCAACAGTGTAATCCATGACAATTTCAATCGCTCGACCGTTCCGCCATAAATGATACATGAGTGGGTCTTGGATAACATCGCCCGGATTGATAACCCCGCCAACCTGTTCGACTTTATTTGCAGCGATATTGGCCAGATCAATAGGATATTGGTCGGCATCATCAATGTTTACCTCACCCTCAACATTAATAAGAGGTATTTCTTGAGCGGTGATAACTATTAACTTAGCTTTTAGACCCAATCGATATAAATATCGACGCTTACAATCACCACGACAAACCTTGCCATATCGTTGATACAGCCGCATTTGCCAAAAAGAATCATCATTGCACATATTAGCATATTCTCGATTTACCCTACATAAATTTCTTAGATCAGCATCAGACAAGGATAAGGCGATCTTGTATTTAACATCCCGGATAAGGCTCATTTTATATGGTCAGCAAAAGCTGATCATCAATATGTAAGCTTCAGCTTACATACGTATATATCTTATACAATATAGAAATGGACAACATCGACATTAGCGATAAATTTGGCATTGCTATGAGAATAAACACTCGATCACTGGCTAGTCTATGTATGAAAAATACGGATTTCAGTGAAATATGTCGTAATGAGGATTTCTGGCGAGCCAAATACCAACAAGACTTTGGTCTCAGGGACTATCGAAACCGCCCAGTCACCGGATCCTGGTTAGAAGATTATAAACGAGGAGAAGACAGGTTGGACGACTATAAACAGGGACAAGACGAAGATGAACAAGATGACGATGATCTGGTACAAATAAGTGGTCACCTCACCGACGAAGGTGTCGAATGTCAGGCTTTACGTGGCGATGATGGTAAACTATATACTTTGACCGGAGATATCGGTGAATATAAAGTCGGTGATCGTGTTCAAGTCCAAGGCAATCGAGCCCAAATATCTTTTTGTATGCAGGGGATAACTATTGCTGTTACCGATATTAAAAGTCTGTAAGATATTATACCATTACAACTAGATGACCATATAAGAGATATGTGAGTTTTAACTCACATACGAATATCATAAAATATTATGTTGACAATATAAATATGTCATCGACCCGTCACCAATGTCGGAAATGTCTTCATTATCACGATAAGCGTGAATCCGGTAAGGATGGATGTCGGTGTCATCGGTCTAAAAAGCATAAATGTCACCGACGACATCGATGCCATCGGGGACCACAAGGATCTCAGGGACCACAAGGACCACAAGGATCTCAGGGACCACAAGGTCCTCAAGGAACGCAAGGAACTGGAACTCAAGGACCACAAGGACCCCCTGGACCCCCTGGACCATCATCCGGACCTCAAGGACCACAGGGTCCCCAAGGACCTCAAGGATCCCAAGGATTACAAGGATTACAAGGATTACTAGGACCACAGGGTATCACCGGACCACAGGGACCTCAAGGACCACAGGGTCCCCAAGGACCTCAAGGATTACAAGGATTACAAGGATTACAAGGATTACAAGGACCACAGGGTATCACCGGACCCACCGGCCCGGCCAACTTACCGATAAATAATACCGTTTTCGCTGATCCTATGTTTGGTAACGTTCTCACCGCTCAAAGAGAAGATGAAGCCGCACCTTTTCCAACCTTGGCATCATCGTTAGCAGCTGCTTCACCGGGCGACACAGTGTACGTTCACCCTGGCCTTTACAATGAGAGCGGGTTAACCGCCCGTGACGGTATTAATTGGTATTTTGAAGAAGGGGCCCAGATTGCCACTACTGGTGATATCTTTATTGCTACGGCCGGTCAATCTTCCAATATCACTGGCTATGGTATATTCTCTACCGATGGAACTATTCTTCGCTTGGACAATGGTGCTAATATAAACTTTGAGGCTCAAAGCCTGGAATCAACCCAACCAACCGATCCCATGTTTGACATCCTTAACGACTCTACTCTTACATTGAGAGCCGTTGATGTCACCAGCAACGGAACTATCATCAATGTTTCTGGTACAAACAACACTATCATTTATAATGGTATTAATACAGCGGTCACTGGTTTAGCTGTTAACCTCCGAGATACATCCAGTGGTGTTTTAACCTTTTCCGGTACCACTCTGACCGGTGGTGCTGCTGATGACGGCCTTTTCCTTCTCAGTAGCGATGATTTCCCTACAACAATTGCGGTACAAAACATGACCAGTGACACTCCTAATACCCAAGCTATACGATTGATTACTCCAACGGCCACCAACAGCAGCACTATCCTTAACGGCACTTTCCAAAATATCTCGGCTAATGGTGGTATTTTATATACCGAGGGGAATATCGCCCCAGGCTCCAATCTGTTAACCCAGTCGATTGCCAATTTAAGAATTGGTGCAATCGACATGGGCGCTACCGGTGTTCCGGCCTTTAATCTCGGTCATGGTATTGTTGATCTTAATATAAGTAGTTTTTTATATAATACCGTTCAAGCAACCGGGACGGATTCTCTATTTGTTGTCCGCGATAGTGCCTATGTTAGTGCCGTGTTCAATATCGTTGCAGTCACTGAGTTACCGTCGACCAGCCCATATAATTTAATCGATATACAGGGCGGCACCGTTCCAGGCGAAAACAGTACCCTTAACATATCAATACATGAGAATTTTAATGTTGGTCAACTCATTACCACCACCAATCCATCGACGGTAACATTGAATATCGGTCGATGTACCTGTTTCGTCCCCGTCAGAAATCCAGTAATATCGATGGCTAGTAATACTACTGCTGGGTTCAATAATTTAACATTTGGCGCTCTTACCGTTATCGACATGGTCGGCGGTGCATTATTTAATGTTGTCGAGGTTAATTCTGGTGGACTGACTTTCAGGCCCACATCTTTCTTTTATTTCTGCCCTAACAGCGTTGGTATCTACACTGCGCCAAACACTGATCTTGTTTTTAATTCCCGCTTTTACAGCTCCGATTCTGTTGACACGACCATGCTTAACCTCGAAGGTCTCAGTTCCGTCGTCATCGATAGAGTTTTAGTTTCACCAACCGGTACAAATAATTTCTTAACTACTTCGGGTTTCTGCACTATTAATGTTAATGATGTCAGTGTTACTAGCGATGATGGATACTGCTTGATGGCCAGCGGTGGCGCTGGCCTCGTCGGTAATATATCGAACGTGAGGACAGGTGGGGGTTCGGCCGTTATCTCCGGCACTACAGGTAATGTATTATTAACTTATAATGAGCTGAATACTGGTGGTGCCAACCCAACCGTTGAACCTTGTATTACTTGTCGTGGTACCGGCGAAACATGGCTGATTGGAAACGTTATTAACAGCAATAATAGTATGTACACTTTATACGTCGAAGGTCCGCCCGGACCAGGTGGACCATCTGTGTATATCACATCTAACAGTATTTTAGCCGATAATAATACCAACACTATTTATTATGAATCTTCTGGTAGTTTATATATAACGACCGGCGATTTTCGAACCAATGTTTCGTCAGGTCCGTGTGTCCGTATCGTGGACGGATTTACCAATTTCCGAGGAGGCGATTATAGTTCTGATGGATTTATGCCATTTTTCTTGGTTGAAGGTGGTTCTTTTTCGGCCGATATTACTAATGTTCGATGTATGGGAACGGCTTTAGAGAGTGGCACCAGCGACGTCGTGTTGTATCAAGTTGTTAGTTCTTTAACAAACGGTGCTACTGGTACCAATCCAGCTGTTCGCATTACTGGCGATGGTTTTTACACAGTCGGTGGTTATATGTCAACTCCTGGAGCAACTGGTGTATATATTGAAGGACCGTCAGTCCCATCAATTGTCCGGATTAATGGGGCGACAATCGTTTCGGCTGCTTCATCCATTGATACTGATCTTGTGGCATTATCTGTCCAAGTCTATCCATCCATTACCAACAATGCCGTTGGTGGATCAGTGACAACATTCCCGGCCGGAGCTCTGTTGATTGATTCAGCGATATCGTAAATTTTTACGGAGACTGGAACCAAACGATATGTGAGATAAAACTCACATATTAGCTGACCATGTATTAGGATATCCGTATGTGAGTTTTTAACTCACATATTAGATATGAATATCTTTGATATAGATAGACAGGTCGCCGAAGTTACCGACGTCAACATCGATTCTCATCGGGGTACCGGGTTCCATGTATATCCTAACGGTGCCGACACTAGATAAATTGTTAATCTTCTGTAAGGCTTTGATTTTAACAGTGTCGATGCAAATATTAGTTATCTCGCCGGCCTCACCGATATTAAGAGTAGTTATCGGATTATCGGGTCGGCGGACAACTACATTGGAAATGTTCTTTAACGACATCTTCAAGTCAGACAGATCAGCAGCATGAGACTCATCTTGATCTTCACATTGACCAAGAGTGTCAATAAACATCTGTTTGTTGGAAGCTGACATGGCCCTGAACCTGATACCCTTGGGGAAGATGTGGGCTTTAATATAAGCACAACGGATCGACACAAAGTTGGTACACATCTTATTGAATTCGGCTTGAGATACGGTACAGATAGGATGGCCTATCCCTTTCTTGTATATCGGCATGTCGTATTCGCAATATGATGGTTCGACAGTGTTGATAATATGGAAAGGTGGGTCCTTGTTGCTCTGGGCACTGTTGGTAAAGATTTGAGCATACATCTTACCGTCCTCGGGTAACTTATGCAAAACAACTTTATCTTTCTTGCCGAAGGCTCGGCTGATATTTCTAAGCTCACTCATGACAAAACTTAAAGTTATCTTATTGGTCGATGAATGGAACTCGTAATTAGTTAACTTATATGCCTGGATTCTGACCACGTTGAGCATTGAATCGTCGGAATTGCTCTGGTCATAATATATTCCGTCGGGGGTGAAACGGAAAGACCCTTCATAATTGCTTAACCTTAAGAAATCGATGAGATTTCTGAAAACGAAGCTATCGTAAAATTCTATTCTGAAATTACTGCCTGTATCAACGGTTTCACACGTCACATCAGAATGATCATCAACACAACTATCCGTCGACATTTTAAATGATGAAGATATCATTTAAGGACGTGTACGAGGGGTTAATATCAGATGACCGTTTTAGGTCTATCTAAACTGTATGTAAGCTTTATCTTACATATCTGTGGGACAATATCCAAGATATCGGAGCTAAAGCTTCCGATACCGTTATTCCGTGCAAGACGGACTAATTAATGTATATTAATTTACTCCTGGGGTGACACCTCTCTTATTCTCGTTCTTATGGCTGTTATAAATGGATGATCATAGGGGAATAGTGTCTTAATTCGATCTTCATCCACTAATCCGATCAACTCATAATGGCCCGGCATGTATAATAAGACAACACTGTCTCTATTCTTAATGTATAATTCACTAGCATCACCCATGACATAAACATCCTGAGTTATCAGATTCAATACATATATATCTTTATCGATCTGATCAGATATGAGCTCATAATAAACATAGTCGACCGATTGACTGGACTGAAGTTCCCTTATCATGTTAGACAACTTATATTCGGGGACATTATCACCAAACTCTTTTAAACTTCCCCTTGACAGTTGTTCATAATAGGTAAGACTTTCTCGATCTAATGGGTCGACCTTGTCGGTGAGAAGTTTGGCCAAGTCTCGTCTTAAATTGATAACGAAGGTTTGACGATCGATAGCCCGTCCATCGATGACGCCGGTTTTATATTCTCTAGAGAAAGATAAACACAGAGCATGGAAGAAACAGTGTCCATCGCCCGGGACGGCTATCCTTACCATGTCGGGATAATCGAATCCCTGAGTCCATCTAATATTTTCGACCATATTACTAGTTAAAGCTTGAACATCTTGGGGATTACTTCTGGTAGCTTTGTTTGATCTGGTCGGAGAACTAGCTACGACCAACTTATGTTTGCGGTTGCCTTTTCGGGCCTTTATTGAATCAGGGTTGGTACTAACGGGAACAAGATCCATTTATTATGTATATATATTGTTTAGATACGTGTATGCCGATACACCACTCTGAAGCATATTCGTATGTGAGTTAAAACTCACATACCGTTAGCACTAACTATAATGCATTGATGGTACTTCTAATCTCATCAATGATTTGGTCAATATTACCACGATGATAATCTTTGGTCCAACCAATTATAGTTTCAAGAGAAGTTTTAGCAGTAATATCCATAGGTGATATATCGGAGCCACCAACATCAAATACCGAGTAATAATCCCGGTATTTAAACCCACCACCTGCTATTTTTTTGCTGCCGTTGAACGTCACGTGTCGATTCGGAATCGATAAACTATCCGCCGCTACTAAACCATGTAGAGAGGACGAGACGATTTTTTCACATGACATTATATTTTGAAGGACCACCATCGGATCGGCCAGTATATCTATAAACAAGACATCTTCTGCTGATAATAAAACATCAAGATTGGTTTTAGCATAGCCAACATCTATATAATGAGGTATTACGCCCAGTTTATACTTTTTATCAGGACACATATCATCACATAAATCTCTCACTAACAACCCACCATCACCAAGTTTTATCGATTCTTTATCGACTGACCCTTTAAGCGTGTTTAAAGTTAGTTTTCCCCGGACTGCAATAATTTTACTCTCTTTATTGATAACTTTCGGGCGACCAAACATTGAGCCGGTGGTCCATATTAATTTATTGGCCCCACTTACACATTCAAGTATCGATCCGATACCGATTAAAGTGGAGTTTTGAGACTTATTAACCTTTTCGACTTTTAACCCATGGTGTTCAAGTAATATAGGTGTTAATACGTCTCCAAAATTTTTCCCCTTTGCACACGGGTGGGTCCATACCTTAACCATTTTAGATGATATAAATAATATATCAGCTTCAGCTTGATATACGGATATACTACTCTTGTAGACAAACGGTACGTGAATTAAACCTCAAGTTATCTTGAAATTTCGGTCATCTGATAATATTCACCTTCTGGATCCATTCCACCCGATGGGATGCTCCGGCCTGATTCGGCAGCGTATACATATTGACTGCTTGTCGAAGGTTCGGGAGAAGGTTGGGTGGCAGGTTCGGCAGCCCGAACATATCTTTGGCCTTCAGGATCTACTTTAGGCGATGCTATGGTCATACCGGATTCGGTGCCAACCGCATATTGACCAGCTCTTCTTACCATTTCCTGTCGACTGTCTCGGGAGAAAATCAGTCGTACCAATGACCATAAAAACAAAATAGTGGCTATTACTAACAAGGCAATATTTACCCATAACATGGTAGTAGCTTCACCACGAGTAACGGCCATACAGCTTTCTGTCCGGATTCGGTTAAAATAGATGACATTAGCTATCGAAAAGCCGACGAAAAAGCCTGCAATTATCATGGTGACGATCTTAAACCATCTGGTTTCAGTCTTATCACTCATTTATATGTTGTGATATATTTAATATGTGAGTTAAAACTCACATACTGATAGAAATTTATCGTATGATATCTTATATGGTCAGCTTTAGCTGACCATCAGATTAATGCCTATAGGCATTAATTTTATCGGCATTAATCCAGAGTTATCGAATATATATTAACCAATATCGTAAGGTCCGCTAAGGTCAGGATAAAGATGGTCAATCATATGGCTATTGATTGATTTCATCCAACCATTCGACCACATCATCATGACCATTTTCAGCGGCCTTGTTATATGCATAATCGTCAAAAACGTGAATGTTAACTCCACCCAAGCTATATATCCATTGAGCCACATCTAAATGTCCGTTGGCGACCGCCTCTCTGAAAGCGAAATCATTGACAGCGTGAATGTGAGTTTTAACTCACATACTGTTTGCTACAACCGTTAACCCGTTAACCGCCATCATAATGGACATAACGATAAATCGTGTTTAATCGTGTCTATTGACAATGGTCATTAATTATATTCTGATTAGACAGTAAAGTCCCTATCAGTAGACTCTTATTCTTGTTTTATTTGACAGATTGGTCGAATAAAT
>Ga0136601_1000363_pt1 | contig 20529 bp, 21 predicted proteins | sample AntRauMFilla2699_FD_181020 | JGI IMG/M metagenome (GOLD analysis project Ga0136601, IMG submission 181020) | Saline lake microbial communities from Rauer Islands, Antarctica - Metagenome Filla 2 #699 | ecosystem: Environmental > Aquatic > Non-marine Saline and Alkaline > Saline | place...
TTATATGCAATACTAATATATGTTTTCTAGAATTACTTTGTTTTTAAAAAGTTTTGATTGGATACTGTTTTTACCAGTACTGCTTTTATCACTATTTGGACTTCTAGAGATTTATAGTATCGCTTTAGGACAGGAAACTTTGAGTTTGCTTAATTTCCAAAAGCAAATCTTTTTTATAGTTATTGGGGTGATTTTGATGTTTGCTGTCTCTTTGATTGATAACTACTTTTTAAAAAGTATTAGTAGGTATTTATATTTTTTTGCTATCTTGATCTTGGTAGCAGTCTTATTTCTAGGTACTGAAATTAGAGGAAGTACTGGTTGGTTTTATATTTTTGGCTTTGGTATTCAGCCTGTAGAGCTAGTTAAAATAATATTATTACTTTTTTTAGCTGATTATCTTTCAAAGCCAAGCTTGAGATTTAAGGGTTTAAATCATCTGCTTATTTCAGGTTTTTTCACAGCCGTATTAGCTGGTCTGGTGCTACTGCAACCTGATTTTGGATCAGCTTTCATTTTGGTATTTATTTGGTTCTTTTTACTCATGGTTTCTAATTTTAACTGGAAATACATCTTAAGTGTAGTGCTAATTGGTATATTTATATTTGCTAGTTTGTGGATGTTTTTGTTTAAGGACTATCAAAAAGACAGAATCATGACTTTTGTTAGTCCTAGTGAGAATAATTTGGATGAAGGCTATAATGTCTCTCAGGCTATTATCGCGGTTGGTTCAGGTGGTATTATGGGAAGAGGGGTTGGTTTTGGCTCACAATCACAGCTTAAATTTATTCCTGAGGCTCAAAATGACTTCATTTTTGCTGTTATTGCAGAAGAACTAGGCTTTTTAGGTGTTTTTCTATTACTTTCCTTTTTTGTAATTATTTTTACTAGATTAGTTATTGCTACCCGGAAAATTAACAATGATTTTGGTATATATTTTGTAATAGGTGCAATGGGCTTGATTTTTATTCAAATGTTTATTAATATTGGAATGAATATAGGTATATTTCCTGTAGTGGGAATTTCATTACCCTTTGTTAGTTATGGGGGTAGTGCTATTATTTCCAACTTTATACTACTTGGAATTTTAGAAAATATCATAACTCAATCTAAGTTAAAGTATTAAATAAATTAAAAATACTAAGATTATTGCTGAAAAGCACTAATAAATAATAATAAAAGATATATGAAATTAAATGCACAGCCAAGAGCTAAGAAAGAAAAGCTTGACCAAAAAACTATAGCTGCAGTAGTATATGGACCAAGTATTGATAGTAAAAGCATTAAGCTTGATAAAGTAGAGTTTGAAAAAGTCTATGAAGAAGCTGGTGAATCAAGTTTGATTGATTTAATTCTTGATGAGGAAAAAAGTGTTAAGGTTATTGTAAAAGAAGTACAAAAACATCCCTTTAAGAACTTAATCTACAACGTTGACCTTCATCAAGTTGACATGAGTCAGACCATTACCACAGAAATTCCATTGGAATTTGTTGGTGTATCAAAAGCTGAAAAAGAAGAAGGTGCTCTTATTATGAAAAACCTAGATGCAGTAGAAGTAGAGTGTCTGCCTGCTGACCTTGTTAATCACATTGATGTTGATTTAAGTTCATTAAATGAGTTTGGTGACACTATTTATGTAAAGGATCTTAAAGTTCCAAATGGAATGGAGTTGCTAGAAGAGCCTGACGAGGTTGTTGTTAGTGCTATTGAACCAAAAGAAGAGGAAGTTGAATCTACTGAAGGTGAAGGAGAGGTTCCTGTTGAAGGTGGTGAAGCTGAAGAAAAAGAAGAAGCTAAAGTAGAGGGAGAAGAAGAAAAAGAAGCTGGTGAGGGAGCTAAAGAAGAAAAGGAAGGAAAAGAATAGCTAATTTCTTGAGAAAAAACATTAATCAAAAAAATTATTATGCTTAAGAATATCAAAAAAATATTTTTAGCTATAAAAGAAAAGTGGCCACAACTCTCTTTGGGGGTTTTGGCACTTTTTTTATTTTTAGCCCTTATTATTGCTATAGCGCTATCATCCTCATTCTTTAATGAAGGTATAAACGTTTTTAAGCCTGGTGATAATATATTAAATTTTCAAAGAGATACAAAGGAGGAACCTAAAGAATATAAATGTGAGGATTGCTCTATTAATCCCTTAACCGGAAAAGAGCAGGAGGAAGAGTTTGCTTTCCCAGTAGCAGTGGTAATAGATAATCATATAGATGCTAGACCACCAGCAGGTATATCTCAAGCGCATATCGTCTATGAATTGCCTGTAGAAGGCGCTATAACGCGTTATTTAGCTATATATGATACAAGCCAGGATATAGATGAAATTGGACCTGTTAGAAGCGCTAGACCTTATATGTTAGATTATGTACAAGAGTTATCTTCTTTATTTGTTCATGTTGGTGGATCTCCTCAGGCTCTAGTTGATATTGCTAAAAACAACATATTTGATCTTAATGAGTTCTATAATGGCAGTATTTTTACCAGAAATGAAAATAGACCAAAACCTCATCATATATTTATTGATTTTGATAATATTAAAGATTATATTGAAAAGCAAAATAAAAAAGATCCTACTTTTTTCAGCTGGAACTTTAAAGAAGATGTCAGTGATATAGATAGTGAGAGCGATGATTTAAATACTAATATTAATATTGATTTTGGACCTGAAGCTTATGAGGTAGAGTGGGTTTATGACTTTGAAAATAATACTTATCTTAGATACCTAAATAACAAAGTGCATGTTGATGATAAAAATGTTGATATAAAAGCTAATAACGTGATAATACAAAGGGTAACTAGCAGGGTGTTAGATGAAAAGTTAAGGTTGAGACTTGATGTTATTGGTGAAGGTGAAGCTGTGCTTTGTTTTGAAGCTAAGTGCAAAGAAGCTACTTGGGAAAAGGATAGCGCTAAAGCAAGAACGCGTTATTATATAGATGGTAAGGAAGTTAACTTTAGTATTGGTAATTTCTGGATAGAAGTACTTGATCAAAATGCTAGTCTTGATTATTAGGATCAGCTTACTTTAGATTAGCTATAATTAATTTTAGCTATAACTAATCTATCATTCTTACTATAATCCTTAATAACATCCATCTTTGTATTTGAGAAATTCTTGTTTATTTCTTTTACTAGATCATCTTGTTGAGCTGGATTTATTTCCATAGCAAGTATCAAGTTATTATGGTTTTCTAGTTTTAATTTAATTTGTTTGAGCAGTTTGAAGTAATGACTAAGACCATTATTTTGTGAGTATAGAGCTGATTTAGGCTCTTTTTTTATACTCTCCTCCTTCATTTCTTTTTCATTTAAGTAGGGGAGGTTGGCTAAAATATATATGTTTTCATGTTTATTTAAAGTATTAGCACTTATTTGAGATAGTAAATCACAGTGTTTAAATTCAACATCATTTGAAACTTTATGCTTTTTAGCATTTTTTTTAGCAATTATAAGAGCCTTTTTACTGACATCGGTAGCTAAAAAGTGATAATTATTAAATAAGTCTAAGTTTAAGTTTTTTATTAAACTTATAATTAAAGCACCAGAGCCAGTGCCAATATCTATAGTTAAAGTATTATTAAAGTTAAAGTCTTTAAAATAATCAATAAATAATTCTGACTCAGGGCGGGGAATTAGGACGTTTTTATTTACAATGAAACTTAGGTTATAGAAATGTTTTTCTTTGAGAAGATAAGCTAAGGGTGTATTTTGTGTTCTTTTTTGGCAAAGATAGGCTATTTTTATGGCAGTGAAGGTGCTTACCTTATCTTCTTTGTGAGAGAGAATATAAGCTCTATCCTTTTTTAATATGTGAGCTAATAGTAGCTCAGCTTCAAAATCAGGCTTCTCAATGGAAGCCTGTTTTAGTCTAGTATTACAGTAGTGGAGTAGTTTATGAATTGTCATCTTCTCTATTTAATTCTTTTTGTGCTTGTTTAAGTGAGTTTATAATATCTTCGATATCACCATCCATTATTTTTTCAAGTCCATGCCATGATTTTTTAATCCTGTGGTCAGTGAGTCTATCTTGAGGGAAGTTGTACGTTCTAACCTTATCACTACGATCACCTGAGCCAACCTGTTTCTTTCTCATGCTAGAGTCTTGCTCTCTTTTTTCTTCTTCTTGTTTAGCTAAAAGGCGAGATCTAAGAACTTGCATAGCTTTATCTTTATTTTGGTGTTGAGATTTTTGATCCTGACAGCTCACAACTAAGCCAGTAGGGATGTGTGTTAGTCTAATAGCTGATTGAGTAGTGTTTACACTTTGACCACCAGGACCAGAAGAACAAAAGGTATCAACTCTAACATCAGCAGGACTAATCTCTAAATCAACTTCTTCTGCCTCAGGTAGCACAGCTACAGTAGCAGCAGAGGTATGAATTCTACCACTTTTTTCAGTTTCAGGAATTCTTTGTACTCTGTGAGTACCAGCTTCATATTTTAAATGAGAATAGACATTTTCCCCGCTAACTGAGATGGTTATTTCTTTGTAGCCACCAATACCAATTGGGTTAGAGTTTAAAATCTCACTTTTAAAGTTTTTTCTTTCACAGTATCTGCTATACATTCTAAAAAGATCAGATACAAATAAAGCGGACTCATCTCCTCCAGTACCAGCTCTTATTTCAATAATTGCATTCTTAGTATCATTAGGGTCATCTGGGTTTAATTTTTCATCAAGAGCATCTTCTAGTTTTTCAATTTCATTTTCTAAGTCTTTGTTTTCTTCTTCAGTCATTTCTTTCATATCATCATCTAAATCTGAGTTAAGCATATTTTTGTTTTCCTCTAGTTGCTTTTGCTTTTCTTCTAATGAAATAATGATATCATAAAGGTCTTTCACTTTAGCGTGTTCTTGTGAAACCTTTTTTAGCTTATCTGGGTCTTGATTAATTTCTGGATTAGATAACTTAGTTTCTAAATCTTTAAATTTCTCTTTTATCTCTTCGAACATGTTTATATTAGCTGATATATTAGATTATATATTTATAATATCATTGATATATTTATATTATACATTAATATTAGCTTTTTTTATAAATATATGCAAAAAAACAGTCTTTTTAAATATTTCCTATATAAAAATATTAAATAAAGACTGCCTTTTTATTTTTCCTCTGCTTTTTTAGCTGCTCTTTTAGCTCTTTTTGCCTTCTTACCTACTCTAGATTTAGATAACTCTTTTTGAGTCTCTCTTTTAGCTTGAAACTTCTCAACTCTTCTTGCAGAGTCAACCAGTTTTTGCTTACCAGTGTAGAAAGGATGACAATTAGAACAAAGTTCAACTTTAATCTCACCAACGGTAGAACCGGTAGTGAAAGTATTACCACAAGCGCATTGCACTTTGATTTCTTGATTGTATTGTGGGTGTGTATCTTTTTTCATATTGATTTTATACAAATAAAAAAACGAATTCTTTCGCTTAGTTATTATATTATCACCTATATTAAAATTAATCAAGAGCTAGTTATTAAATAAAGTTTTTGTTATAATGACAATATGACAAAAATTAATAATATTGCCAAAAATACATCATATCTAACTTTAGCGCTGATAGGTCAAAAGATAATATCTTTTACCTATTTTACTATTTTAGCTAATAATTTAGCGCCTGAGCAGCTAGGTAAATATTACTTAGCTATTTCGCTCACTACTATTTTTGCTATATTTATTGATCTTGGTTTAATTAATGTTTTAACCAGGGAAGTAGCTAAAAGACCTTTTGAGTCTAATAAGTTATTAGGCAATGTTTTAAGCTTAAAGATTCCTTTATCTGTAATAGCAATAGGAGCTGTGATTTTAACTACCTACCTACTTGGTTATGAAACCCTAACTAAACACTTGGTTTATATCTCTTCAATTAGCATGATACTGGATTCTTTTACCACCACCTTTTTTGCTGTAAGCAGAGGACACCATAATCTTATCTATGAAAGTGTTGCTTCAATACTTTTTCAGCTAATAGTTATGAGCTTTGGTTTATGGGCTTTGTATTCTGGTTATGGACTTTTATATATTATGTTAGCTCTGGCAATTGCTAGTTTATTTAACTTTATTTATTCTTCAATAGTTCTTAGCTTTAAAATAGGAGTGAAAATTAGTTTACAATATGACAAAAAGTTCTTTTGGACATTAATTAAGTTAGCACTACCTTTTGCTGGTTATGCTATTTTTCAAAGATTGTATACTTACTTAGATTCTGTCTTACTTTCAATTTTAGCTAATGAAATGTATGTAGGAATATATCAAATACCTTTTAAGATTATCTTTGCACTGCAGTTTTTGCCACTAGCTTTTGTAGCCTCACTTTATCCCGCCTTAAGTCATTACTGGGTACACAACAAAGAACAACTGCTAGTTTCCTTTAAAAGAGCTTTAAACTACTTAATGATTATATCAGTACCAATAATTTTTGGTACTATTGTTTTAGCTGATAAAATAATAATGTTATTTAATAGTGCTTATAGTGAGGCTATATTACCACTTCAGATTATAATTATAGCACTGCTATTTATTTTCTTAAATTATCCAATTGGCTCATTGTTAAATGCTTGTGACAGGCAGAAAAAGAATACCTTTAACATGGGCTTAACAGTGGTTTTAAGTGTTGCTTTAAACCTTATCTTAATACCTCTGTTTCAGGCTGTGGGTGCCGCTATTACTGTCTTAGTTAGTAATATGTTTATGTTTTTCTTAGGACTTTATTATAGTAGTCAAATAATGGATCTTAAGTTAAAATCAAATATATTAGTTCTTTTAAAGACCTTAGCAGCTGCTACAATAATGGCTTCACTAGTTTATATCTTAAAGGGTTATTTACATATAATATTTCTAGTGCTAATAGCTATAGTAGTATATTTCTTGTTTATATTTATTTTTAGAGCTATAAAAAAGGAAGATCTACTTAGTGTCTATAGAGCCTTAATTAAAAAAGAAAAACTATAAAAAAACTATGAAAATAGTTATCACTACATTAGAATATCCTCCACATCAAGGTGGGGTGGCAAATTATTATTATAACTTAAAGAAACACTGGCCTGAAAGTGAAGAGTTTTTAGTGCTTAGCAATAATGATAATAAGTTACTATGTAAAAAGAAGCTTCCTTTAAGATGGTTAAAGGCGTTGTTTTCTGTTTATAGTTATTACAGAAAAAAGAAAGCTGATTACTTGTTAGTTGGCCAAATTCTACCTCTGGGCACTGTTGCTTTAATATTAAAGACTTTTTTTAATATTAACTACGGCGTAGTTATACATGGCATGGACTTTAGCTATGCTATTAAAAATAAGAGAAAGGCTTTTATAACAAAAAAAATACTAAAGAATGCTAAAGACATTATTTCTGCTAATTCTTATACAAAAGACCTTGTTATTAGGTTTCTACCTGAAATAAAGGATAAAATTAAGGTTGTTAATCCAGGTGTTGAGGCTGGTAGCGCAGATATGAAGGTGCTAGAAGAGCTGAAAAATGAATATAATCTAGATAATAAAATAGTGATATATAGCTTAGGTAGACTTGTTAAAAGAAAAGGTTTTGATAGTGTTATTAAAGCAATAGACAGCTTAGATAAAAGCATTAAAGACAGACTTGTTTATGTTATCTCAGGTAGTGGTGTAGAGGAGGATAATTTGAAAAAGCAAGCAAAGAATAAAGAGTTTAAGGTTGTTTTTACTGGCTCTATTTCAGAGACAAAAAAGTGGTCATGGCTTTATTTATGTGATATATTTGTAATGCCTTCTAGAGATATTAGTGGTGATTTTGAAGGCTTTGGTATTGTATTTTTAGAGGCAGCACTAGGTAAAGCTCCATCAATAGGATCTTTAAGTGGAGGTATAAAAGATGCAATTAGTGATGGTAGTAGCGGTTTTCTAATTAAAGAAGATGATATTAATGATTTAGCAAGTAAAATTAAAGTTTTAATAGAAGATGAAAAATTAAGAGAAGAAATGGGAAGCTATGCTTATAGCAGAGCTAAAGACCAATTTACTTGGTCTAAACAGTCTAAATTATTCTATGATATATTAAATAAATAAAATTATGATATCAGTTATTATTCCAGTATATAATCAGGGGAAAAAACTTGTAGCTACTCTTGAGAGTTTACTGAAGCAAAGTTATCAGGACTTTGAGGTTATTATTGTTAATGATGCCTCCACTGATGATGTTGAAACTAGAGTTGAGAAATTTATTTCATCAAACACAATTAAACAAAAGATTCTATTTCTAAGAAATCAAGCAAATCTTGGTGCTCCTGCTTCTAGAAATAGAGGATATAATAATTCAAAAGGAGAATATTTATTATTTTCTGATGCAGACGCTGTCTTAAAGCCTAATGCTCTTGAAACAATGGTTTTCACTTTAGACAACAACAGTGATGTTGATTTTGTTTTCAGTTCCTTTAATTGGGGTAGGAAAGTCTTTAAATTGGAGGAGTTTTCAATTGAGAGATTACAAGAAGGTCCATTTATTCATACTATGTCGATGCTCAGAAGGGAAGCTATGCCAGAAGGTGCTTGGGATGAAAGTCTAAAAAAACTACAGGATTGGGATTTTTTCTTAACTATAGCTGAGAGTGGTAAAAAGGGTTTGTTTATTGATCAAGTGCTATTTACTATTAAACCAGGTGGAAGCATTAGTTCTTGGGTACCTAGTTTTGTGTATAAATTATTTCCTTTTTTACCAGTGGTAAAGAAATATAATAGAGCTGTAGAAATTGTTAAAAAGAAGCATAATCTATGAATTTAAAGTTTAAAGAAATTATCAATAAAAGATTCTATTATTTAGTTTCAGTACTACTTTTAATTGAATCTTTATCTTTTTTAAGTTACTTTTTTCCATCTCTTAGAGAAATTAGCTTTTTTGTTATAGCTTTGGCTGTTGTTTTTTTAGCTATTAAAGATTTGAAATACGCTCTGTATCTAATAATCATTGAGCTTATTATTGGTTCACATGGTTATATTTTCTTTAGTGAGATATTCAACTTTGAAATTTCAATACGTATTGCTATGTGGTTAGTAGTGATGGTGGTATGGTTTATTAAGTATCTAATTTGGTTGAAAAACTATCTACAAACTGCCGTTGAAGACAGAGAGAAAGGAAGTGTTTTCTATTTCTTTGCTTACTTCCCAGCCTTTTTACTACTAGGCTTATTTATATTAATAGCTACTATTAAAGGGGTAACACTTAGCAATGATTTAAGTGTATGGTTTAGTGATTTTAACTCTTGGCTTTATTTCTTAATACTTCTACCTTTTATCTATGTATTTAGAAATAATAATATTAAAGGATTAATTAGGGATATAGTTACAGTATTTTTAGCAGGGGTAACTTGGGTTTCCCTGAAAACATTAATACTACTTTTTTTCTTTTCTCATAATCTACCTATAATAGAACCTTTGTATGCTTGGAGTAGAGCTTATTTACTGGCAGAAATTACAGCTTTAGATAGTGGTTTCTATAGAATATTCTTTCAGTCTCATATATATAACTTAATGCTTATCATTATAGCTTTATTTAGTTTTAATGATTTTAAAAAAGTATCCAAGAAACAAAAATATGCACTAATAGCCATATTTAGTCTTTCCTTATCATCAATACTACTGAGCTTATCTAGAAGTATTTGGGTGGGTTTAATATTAGGATTTATAGTGTGGTTTGTTTATATAATAAAGAAATATGAAAAGAAATTGGTTTATTATAATTTAGCAAGACTCTTAATTATTAGTATATCTGCAGTGTTTTTAATTGTAGCAGTAATAAATATACCTTTGCCAGGATATAGTTCAGATTTTAACGCAGGTAAAACCTTTAAAGAAAGAGCTAATTTAAAAGATAAAGATGAAGCTGCAATTTCTTCTCGTTGGTCACTGCTTGAACCAATGTCAAAGGAAATACTTAAGTCACCAATTATTGGTCATGGTTTTGGAAAAGAAATTACCTACATCTCTCAAGACCCTAGAGTATTGGAGAGAAATAGTAGCGGTGAATATACTACCTCAGCCTTTGAGTGGGGCTGGCTTAGCATTTGGCTTAAAATGGGAATATTAGGACTACTAGCTTATATATGGTTATTCTATAGGGTGATATCAGATGCTTTTAGGGATAAGCATAATCAACCATATATTTGGGGATTAGGTTTAAGTTTGTTGGCACTGGTAGCTGTGAATTTCTTCACTCCTTATCTTAATCATCCTTTAGGTATAATGTACTTAATATTAATTAGTTTAATAGTATCAAGTAATAAGGTGTATTATTTAAAAAATTAAAAACATGAAAAAGTATTCATTAGAAATTATAGTTTTTATTAGTGGAGCTATGATTATGATATTAGAGCTGGTTGGTTCAAGAGTGGTTGCCCCTTATGTGGGGACCTCAACTTTTGTGTGGACGAGTTTAATTGGTGTTATTTTAGCTAGTTTAAGTCTGGGTTATTATTTAGGTGGTAAAGTTGCTGATAGAAACCCTAAAGCAGAGAAACTAGCTTGGATTATCTTTATTGCTTCAGCCCTGATAGTTTTAACCTGGATAATTAAAGATCAGGTTATGCTTATGAGCTCCATAATTTCTGATAATCGCCTTAGAGCTTTATTTAGCGCTACTGTATTATTTGTTCCTGCTAGTTTATTTTTAGGCATGGTTTCACCTTATGCCTTTAAATTAAAGCTATCTAATTTAGATACTAGTGGGCAAACTGCTGGAACTTTGTATGCACTATCTACACTTGGAAGTATTATTGGTACTTTCTTGGCTGGCTTTTATTTAATACCAAGTTTAGGCACACAGAAACTTTTAATACTTATAGCTTTAGCTTTAGCGCTGAATACATTGCTTATTAAAGAAGGGAAGACTTGGTATCTTAGAGCTTTATACTCACTTATTTTGTTTGTATTACTCTTTTTTAATTTTAATACTGTTGATGTGCAGGCTAAAAACTTTATTGACTTAGATACAAAATACAGCAGGGTCTGGATATATGACACAGAGTATAAAGGTAAGGAGACTAGAGTGCTTTTAAGGGATGATAAGTTTCACAGTGCTAAGTACTTAAATAGTGATGAGCTTGTTTTTGATTATACTAAGTATTATAATTTAGCGCTGAATCTTTTAGCTCAGAGTGAAGAAACTTTAATGCTAGGTGGCGCTGCTTATTCTTATCCTCAATATCTTTTAAAGAATTATCCTAGCTTAGGTGTTGATGTGGTAGAGATTGACCCTCAACTAACTGCTTTAGCAAGAGAACATTTCGGACTAAAAGATCATGATAATCTAAACATATATCATGATGATGCTAGAATATATATTGATAATAATAAAAAAGACTACGACATTATTTATGGTGATGCTTTTTCTTCTCATTACAGCGTGCCTCACCACTTAACAACACTAGAGTTTAACAATAATATATATGATTCATTAAAAGAGGAGGGTGTTTATATTATGAATATTATTTCATCTATTGATGGTCCTAAGTCTGATTATTTCAAAGCTCAATACTTCACTACAGCTAGTGTTTTCGATGAGGTGCTTGTTTTTCCAGTGGTAGATAAAGATAATGAGCAATTAGTGCAAAATATTATACTTTTAGCATATAAAGGTGAAAAAACAAGAGATGAATTAATTACTAATTTGGAAGATACTAAGTATTTAGATAGCTTATATATGGTAGATGACAATGATTTTAAGATGATATTAACGGATGATTATGCCCCAGTAGAATACTTTATAGGTAAAATTAAGTAAGTATTGATATATTTATAATTATATTGTATAGTTATAACCAAATAAAAATTATCTAAAATACTATGTCTGAACAAATTATTTCGCAAGAAGGCTATGATAAATTAAAAAAAGAACTAGACTACTTATTAACAACAAAAAGAAGAGAGATTGCTGACAGAATTGAAAAAGCTAAGGAATTAGGTGACTTAAGTGAGAACGCAGAATACAGTGAAGCTAAAGATGCTCAAGCTTTAAATGACTCTAGAATATTAGAGATTTCAAGCACTTTGAAGAATGTAACTGTTGTAGACAGCAAGCATTCAAAAAATGAAGTAGGTATGGGATCGAGCGTGGTTGCTAAAACTGGCAGCAAAGAGAAGAGCTTTAAGATTGTTAGTTTTAATGAAGCCGATCCTTTGGAGGGGAAGATTTCCAATGAATCACCACTTGGTGTTGCATTTTTAGGAAAAAAGAAAGGTGATGATGTGATTGTTAGAACACCTAGAGGGGAGATTAAATACAAAATTCTTAAAATAGAATAATATGGAAAACAAAGGTACAAGCGAGAGAGAAGATAGATTGAGAAAATTAAATAATCTACAGGATTTAAACATCAATCCTTATCCTGCCACTTCAAATAGAGATACAAATATTAAAGAATTTGCTGATAATTTTGATACACTAAACACTGAACAAAAAGAAGTAACTATAGCAGGCAGAATTAGATCACTTAGATCTCATGGAAACTTAGCTTTTATTAACTTAGAAGATGAGTCTGGAAATGTGCAAGTAGTTATCTCAAAGAAAGAGTTAAATAATACAGATGACTACAAACTATTTAGCAAGAATATTGATAACGCAGACTTTATCCAATTTAGTGGCTTAGCTTTTGTTACTCACAAAGGTGAAAATAGCCTCTTAGCTAAAGATTTTAAAATATTAAGCAAAACTCTTAGACCTGTACCTGATTCTTGGTATGGATTAAAGGATGAAGAAGAGAGGTATAGGAAGAGATACTTAGATATATTACTTAATCCAGAAATTAGAGATATGGTTAGAAAAAGAGCTAAGTTTTGGCAGTCTATGCGCCAATTTATGCTTGATAAAGGCTTTTTAGAGGTTGAAACACCAGTACTTGAAACAATGCCCGGAGGAGCCGATGCAGAGGGTTTTGTGACTCATCATAATGCCTTAGATATCGATGTGTTTTTAAGAATTTCAACTGGTGAGCTTTGGCAAAAAAAACTAATGGTAGCTGGTTTTGAGAAGACTTTTGAAATAGGTAGGCAGTTTAGAAATGAAGGAATGGATGCTGAGCACTTGCAAGACTACACTCAAATTGAATTCTATCTTGCTTATGCTGACTACAATAAAGGTATGGAGATAGTAGAGGAGATGTATAAATATGTAGCTAAAGAAACCTTTAACACTTTAAAGTTTAAAATAAGAGGATTTGATATAGATCTTGGAAAGAAATGGGAAAGATATGATTACAGAGAAACTGTTAAAGAAAAAACTGGTATTGACATATTAGATAGCAATGAAAAAGAAATTAAAGCAAAACTTGATGAATTAGGTGTAAAATATGATACTAAGGGCTTTAACATCACTAGAGCAATAGATAATCTTTGGAAATACTGTAGAAAACAAATTGCAGGACCTGGCTTTTTAGTTGGTGTACCTATCACTGTTTCTCCATTAGCTAAGAAAGATGACAAACATCCTGAAATAGCTCAAAGATTTCAACCTATTATCGCTGGTTCTGAGCTAGGAAATGGTTATAGTGAGTTAAACAACCCTCTTGAGCAAGAACAGCGCTTTAAAGAGCAGCAGAAACTAAGAGAAGCAGGGGATAAGGAAGCGCAGATGCACGACAAGGACTTTGTGGAAGCTTTGGAGTATGGAATGCCTCCTACTTGTGGTTTTGGTACTAGTGAAAGGCTGTTCTCATTCTTAATGGATAAGTCAGCCAGAGAAGCACAAATATTTCCACTTTTAAAACCAAAGAAATAATTTCTTAATTATATAAAATAGTTAAACACGATAAATGCTAGTATTAAATTACTAGTACTATTCGGGGATCGTCTAATGGTAGGACGCCTGGTTCTGGTCCAGGTAATCGGGGTTCGAATCCCTGTCCCCGAGCAAAATTTTTACGAAAAAATATCGCTAATTTTAGATAAGTTGAGCGGTGTTTTTTTATGGAGGGAAACGGGATTCGAACTTTTCATATATTTTTTAGTGTGATAAGCTTAAATTATAATAATTAGTAAATAAATATGAAAATAAAGTTTTGTTTTGCGAATTTAATTGTATCTACGATGGAACTTTTTTAAAAAGATGATTAAAGAAGTCAGTGTGAAAACAGTATTACTGAAAAAGAATGGAGTAAAAAACATTTCAGAAGAAGGCTATATTTAATGTTTTGAGTATAAAAAAACCCATCGGGTTCGCTTGAGTCAAATGACTCAGAAGCGCGATGGGTGTTGATATTTAAATAATACACTATTTTTTAAAAAAGAGCAATACTTTTAAATTATGACAGATTTATTAAAAAAATATATAAAACAGCCAAAAACTATTGATGAGCAAGTTAACATGCTTATTTCCAGAGGTTTGGTCGTAGATAATAAGGATGAATTAAAATATTATTTAGAGAATATAAGTTATTATCATTTATCTATTTATTTTAAATATTTTCAAAAAAATGATAAGTTTTATAAAGGTATAAATTTTAGTGATGTTTTGAGAGTGTATAAGTTTGATAATAAATTGAGATTTTTATTATTAGAATTATTAGAGAGAGTAGAGAAATCATTTAAATGTAGATTAGCTTATGAGTTATCAATTGAGAGTGATAGCGCTCATTGGTATTTAGATGAGAATTTTTTTATTAGTACGGAAAAGCATAAAGAGATAATAAAAATTATTTCTTGTGAAGTGGCTAAGAGTAGTGAAATAAGTATTACCCACTATAAAAATACCTATAATAATCCAAGCTTACCTCCCATTTGGAATGTTGTTGAAATATTGTCTTTTGGGCAATGTGTAAAACTTTGCAAGTCTTTAAAAAGGGAATATAGAAATAAAATTGCTAGAACCTATGATGAGGATGAAAAATTTATATTAAGCTGGTTACATTGTTTATCTCTTCTAAGAAATAATTGTGCTCATCATTCTAGGCTTTGGAACAAGATTTTTAATCTTACACCTAACAAAAGACATAATAAATATAAGAGTTATTTTTTTCCAGAAAGCAATAATCTTTTATTTGAATATTTAATTATTTTACAAATTATGGTAGGAAAAATTAATCCGACATCAAGTTGGTTAGATAAGTTAAAAGAAAATTTAGATGAGTTTAAAATAAATATAAAAAAGATGGGCTTCCCGGATGATTGGGAAGATAAATTTTTAGAAATATTGAAACTTTAGAGTTAAAATATTAAAATTCCCTAGTATTTTCATATAAGAAAATTCGGAAGCAGTCCCTATACTCGAGCAATTTTAAATAGCACTATTTCAGGGGCTATTTTTTTGTAAGGTGATTGAATTTTAAAAAAATAATGATAATATTAAGGAAAAAGAAATAATAATATGTTTAATACTGGTTTAGACTATAGATTGAGTCAGAATCATTTAAAATAAATGGATACTAAAATGAGTAAGAAAAAAATATTGGTTGGATTTATCGGCCAGGGTTTTATTGGTAAGAACATGGCTAATGATTTTACTTCTCGCGGTTATGAGGTTATTCGTTATGATAATGAAAAGCATGTTGATAATAAAGATTTGATTAAAACTTGCGATTTTGTTTTTATAGCTGTTCCCACCCCCAGCACTCCGGATGGTTTTGATGACAGTATTCTTTGGGAAGTAATTAGATTAGTAGGCGAAGAAAAGACGGCGATCATAAAATCAACTGTTAAGATTGGAACGACAGAAAAAATACAAGCTAAACATCCTAACAAATATATTATTCATTCTCCAGAGTTTCTGACTGAGAAAAATGCGGTTAATGATACTAAATTTCCCCCAAGAAATATTGTTGGTTATACCAAAGAGTCAGAGAAAATGGCTCAAGCAGTTTTAGAATTATTGCCCAAATCCCCGCATAATTTTTTGATTGGAAGCAAAGAAGCGGAACTAGTTAAATACATGGGTAATAATTTTCTATTTTTTAAGGTTGTCTTTGCTAATGCTATTTATAATTTAGCCAAGCAAAAGGGTGTTGATTACGCAGTTGTAGCGGATATTGTTGGTTATGATAATCGTATTGGGCATAGCCATCTGAAGATTGAGCATGAAAGCGGACACGCAAGCAAGCCAGGACGTGGAGCCGGTGGGCATTGTTTTATTAAAGACATGTCAGCTTTTATAGAGATGTTTAAGGAAGGGGCAACTAAAAGTCCACAGGATAAGGCTACGCTGGAATTTCTGGAGGCAGCTACTAAATTCAATAATCAATTACTGTTAGATACGGAGAAAGATTTAGATTTATTGGCTGGAGTGTATGGAGAAACTAGTTATTAAATTTATGAAAAAATATTAGTGACAGGTGGCGCCGGATTTCTTGGTTCCCATCTATGTAAAAGATTATTAGCAGAAGGGGACGAGGTCACTTGTCTTGACAATTTTTTTACAGGAACCAAAGAAAATATTTTGTCCTTGATGGATAATCGGCTCATACGCAAAAGTATCAAATCCCAAACTTTTACATATATGATATAATAGAGAGTATTAAGTAATTTAATCTCTATTATATGAACAATTTAGAAGCAGTCTACTCAGTATTTTTACCAAAAAATACAATTAAGAATTTTGATATCATAAGTATTAAAGATGAAAATGAAGAAATACAAATAGTTTTACAAGAAAAAAATAACCCTCCAGTTGAAGGAGCTAAGCCAGAAGGATTTAAAGTAATTCATGTTTCAGATTTTCCAATTAGGAATAAGAGAGCTATTTTAATATATAGACGTAGATACTGGAAAATAAAAGGACAAGAAGGACTAATAACCAGTAATATTCCACTAGTTTATACTGGGACAAAACTTGAGCAAGCCTTTGCTGAAGTTTTAAAAAAAAGAGGCGGAAATGATGTCTGCTTCCTTGGTGAGTATAGCGATTTCATACCGACTGGAAGCTAAAGTATTTGAAAAACAATATAAAGATCATTTAAGTGCTTTTAGAGACTGGGATCAATTAAGTCATTCTGACAAATGGATTCTTGTTGAAAAAAACATTGGAGCCTATTTAAGTATAGATGAAGTAGCTCTAAGTAGAGGAGAACTTTATACGATTATTACAATAAGCAAGCTAAGGGCAAAAAAGGCTCCATATTAGCGATTGTAGAAGGCACTAGAGTAGCTGATGTAGCTAAGGTTTTAAAGAAAATTAAGCTAGAAGAAAGAGAAAAAGTAATAGAAGTAACATTAGACATGTCACCGGCTATGGAGGCGATAGTTAGAGAATCATTCCCTAGGGCATATTTAGTTACAGATAGATTTCACGTTCAACAGTTAGCCTCTGAGTCTATACAAGAGATTAGAATGAGCTACAGAAGAAAAGCTATTAAAGAAGAAAATGATGATTTACAAAAAGCTAAAGAAAATAATAGAAAGTATATAGCTAGAACATACTCTAACGGGGATACAAAAAAACAACTTTTAGCTAGAAGTCGTCATTTAGTATTTAAACCTAGTGGTAAGTGGAGTAGATCTCAGGAGGAAAGATCAAAAATATTATTTAAAGAATTTCCTAAAATAGAGAAAGCCTACAATTTATCAATGATGTTTAGAAATTGCTATGAATTATCAAAAACACAAAAAAAAGCTAGAGAAAGATTTAATAATTGGTATAACAAAATAGAAAACTCAGAGATTAGAGAGTTTGATATTTGTGTAAACACAGTTAAGACTCATGAAGATACTATTTTAAATTACTTTATCAATAGAAGTACTAACGCTGGAGCAGAATCTTTCAATGCAAAGATTAAAGGATTTCGTTCTATCGTTAGAGGTGTTAGAGATAAGAAGTTTTTTTTGTTCAGAGTCTTCAAAATTTATGGGTAAAGATTTGATACTTTTGCGTATGAGCCGTTTAGATAGAGAAATAGTCAGATTAATTGAAAATAATGTATTTTATATAGGCGCAAGTGCTGGAAGCATTATAGTGACTCCGAGTATTAAGATTGCAAAACCTTGGGACCCTAACGATAAAGGGCTTGTTGATTTAAATGGCTTTAATTTAGTCAATTTTACGATAGCGCCGCACTACACAAAAGAAGAAGAGGGTAGAATAAAAGTAATAGAAGGAGATTTAGATTTTGATGTTATAAGGATAACTGATAATCAAGCCATTTGGGTGTTAGATAGTGAAACTAGAATAATAGGGCAAACAATGTGCTTAAACAAAGAGGCGTTTAATTTGATTAAGGATGGAAACAAAACTATAGAGTCTAGATTGCTAGACAGAAAGAGGAAATTATTAAAAGTTGATGATATTATAGAGTTTATAAATAATAACACCGAAGAAACATTTAAAGCTAGTGTAACTGAATTACTGCATTACAAAATTTTTAGAGAAATGTTTGATAATCACGATCCTTCTGAATTCGGCGGAAATAACATAAAACATTTGATTGATAGCGTGGAGGCAATATATGAAAAGAAAATGAAGGAGGGCAATTATGAAGTATTAGGTATTAGAGTGCAAATTTTATAAAGTATTAATCTTCTCTTAATTTTTTATACCCCCGTTAGGACTTCGAGCCATTAAGATATTAATACTTCCGTGGTATTATAAATATATGAAGAATAAGGAAAAATATGATTATATAATAGTTCTATGTCCAGAAGTGAATCCTGAGGATAAGGGGGTTTTTGAGGATTTTAAACACGGATTATACCTTGGAGGAAAGGTGCGCATGGAGGCTGCAGTTAAGTTATATAAAGAGCACAAGAAAGTAATATTAATTTTAGTTGCAGACTATAATGAAGAGAAGAAAGGGAAGAGTAATTACTATAAAGAATCTCAGAGAACTGACGATATGCAGAAATATTTATTCAGAGAGGGCGTGGCCAAAGAAAGCATGGTAGTAGTTAATTCATTGCCTTGTACTCGGCATAATCTAGTTGCTGTTTTTAATATGTTTGAAGATAAGTTTAAAGGTAAAAACGTTGCCTTGCTGACAAATCAATATCATTTTCCAAGGAGCTTGTTGTTCTGGTTAGATTTAAAGAAAGTTGATAGGTATAAAAATATTTCTTCTCGCCCACAATTAGTATCAGCAGAAGACATCATAAATGATAAAGCTCAGCATAAAGAGAAAAAGATGTATGCAGACCGCCTTAGGAGTGAAGAGAAGGGTATCTTAGATTTTGTGTCAGGAAATTATGACGATAGATGTATTGTTAGAAAAGAATACCAAAAGATTGCGAAAGAAAGAAAAAGCGAATTGTTAACACCTAGTGAAATAAAGAATTTAAAGTAGCATAATCAGGCCTTGTCTTGATGAAGAAGGTTCGAATATGAGAAGCAAAGGAGAGCTTAAATTTAATTATTTAAGTAAACAAAACTTTAAATCCCTAAAACCATTATAACTTAAGGCTTTTCTTTACTTAAGACATTTTTTATAAAACACTTCTTGGATTGGCCATCAAATTCTTACCTAATCTTAGCACCATCAGTTCGAACTTCGTCTACGACACCGAGCAGCATAAAAAATAGACCGAGAGGCCTATTTTTGTATATAACTTATTAAATCAATTTGAATATGGTATAATAAAGCTATAAAAATAAGAAAACTCTTTGAAAAAAATAAACAATTTGAAATATTTAATAATTTAATATAAAAGTATGGATGCAAAAAATACTCCAATACAACATATAATAGTAGGTATTTTTTCTTTATTATTAATCGCTATTTCTAGGTTTTTACTTGAAACTCCTTGGTCTACATCACTTGGTAGAGTTTTATTTATTCTTTTATTCTTGATCTTAATTATTGGTCCAATAATGAGATTAAAAAAACCTACAAAAAGTTCATCTCCTCTAGCTACTCCATGGAGTTGGAGAGGTGAGCTAGGTATTTGGTTTGCTATAACAGGCTTAGTTCACTTTATAATTATCGTAGCAAATAGGCCTTTTTCGAATTTAATAAAAATTGGCGATGGAGGTTTTGGACTAGCTAATCTACTTGGATTGATTGCCTTAGTATGGGCGTTATTACTTGCTATTACTTCTTTTGGTAAAATAATTTCATTTTTAGGTTTGAGTTTATGGAAGTGGCTTCATAGCTTTACTTATGTGATATTTTATTTAGTTTTTGGGCATTTCATTTATTTCCAATTTTTTTCAACTTACGGAAAGCTAGGCCCTGATTGGTTTGGGTATACTGCTGTAACTATGGTAATTATTGTAGTAATTTTACAATTAATTGCCGTCATATATAGCTTGATTTACAGGATCAAAAATAAAAACAAGAAAATTCCTTAAACTTTACAGGTTCGAACTTCATCTCTTACCTCGAGCAAAGATATGAAAGTAGGCTGAAATGCTTATTTTTTTCAAAGAATTAGAGTAGATAATAGGTATGGTAAAGTATTTAAAAAGTATTGTGAATCTATTGGCATAGAAGTAATTGTAAATGATCCTTATACACCTAAACAAAATGGTAAAGTAGAAAGGTTCCATAAAACCTTAAAACGTGAATTCTTCTGGAAATATTGTTCTTTTCATGATTCAATAGAGTTAATGCAGTATAAATATAACTTCTGGCAAGATTACTACAATAGAGAAAGAAAACATCAGG
>Ga0136601_1000364_pt1 | contig 20471 bp, 17 predicted proteins | sample AntRauMFilla2699_FD_181020 | JGI IMG/M metagenome (GOLD analysis project Ga0136601, IMG submission 181020) | Saline lake microbial communities from Rauer Islands, Antarctica - Metagenome Filla 2 #699 | ecosystem: Environmental > Aquatic > Non-marine Saline and Alkaline > Saline | place...
AGCTTTTTTAGATGCTTTTTTGGAAGTTTTCTTAGAAGCTTTTTTAGAAGCTTTTTTGGAAGTTTTCTTAGAAGCTTTTTTAGATGCTTTTTTGGAAGTTTTCTTAGAAGCTTTTTTAGATGCTTTCTTTGATGATTTTTTAGAAGCTTTCTTAGAACGTTTCATTGTTTTCTTAGAATCTTTTTTGGATGATTTTTTAGAAGCTTTTTTAGATGATTTTTTAGAAGCTTTTTTAGAAGCTTTTTTGGATGATTTCTTAGCTACTTTTTTAGAATCTTTTTTGGATGCTTTTTTAGAACGTTTCATTGTTTTCTTAGAAGATTTTTTAGAAGCCTTTTTTGTTGCTTTTTTGGATGATTTCTTAGAAGCTTTTTTTGATGATTTCATTGTTGTCTTAGAAGATTTTTTAGATGCCTTTTTTGACGATTTCATTGTTTTCTTAGAAGATTTTTTAGGTGCTTTCATTGTTTTTTTAGAATCTTTTTTTCCACCTTTGATGGAACTTGCTTTAACGAGTTGATTAACAATATCGTTTGTATTCATAGTATTATATATATGTAAAATAAAAAAATAAAAAATAGAAATTAAAAATAGAAACTCCCCTTAAAAGTGAATTTACTATATTAAAAAATTGAAAAATAAAAAAATAATAAATAAATTTTTATACATAAATATTTTAAAATGGATTTTAAATTAAACGAAGAAGAATTATTTAAATGGAATGCTAAAAGTAATTTTATTAATATATTTAAAATTATTAGTACTGGGAACGATATAATAACATTTAAATTTATTAATCAAGTATTTACTATTTATACAAATCCTAAAATTAATATTAAATATGACGAATTAGATTATCATTTTAAATTTTTAAAAAATATAAATAAATACATCACTAAAAGAAATCCAAAATTAAGTGAATTATTATTAAAAATAGAAGATAAATATAGTCAATCGTCTAAAAAACTAAAATTCTTAGATAATATGGATCTTATTAATATTAATGTAGATAACATTGATAATATTAATCATAGCGAAACAAATAAAGAATTAGAAAAAATCGAAAATAAAAAAAAATTAAATAATTTAATATTAGTTCACTATTCTCTTGATCAAAAAACAGCTTGTGAACATTTAATAAATGAACGTTTAAAATGTAATATAGATAATATAAAAATAAATATAAAAGATTTATTTAATTGGTCTATTAAAATGAAAATTAATAACATTAATATTAAATTTAATATTGAATTTAATGAACAATATCCTTATTATCCACCAGCAATAACTAATCAAGAACCATATTTATTAAATAATATAAATCAACGAATTGCACATTTAAAAATGCTCCAATTTAAATATTGGACTCCAACACGTTCGATAAATTATATTTTAGAACGAATAAAAAGTATATTAAATAATTTAGAATTAAATATTTATAATTTAACACCAAATATTAAAAAATTAGATAATATATTGATAAATTTAAAAAAATTAGATGTTGATAATATTAAAGATGATAATTTAGATAGAACCGAATATGAAATATTTTTAAAAAAACCAGATAAAAATATAAAAAAAATTACTAAAAATAATTTTAAAAAGGGAACAGGTTTTAGTTGTTCAAATTCAAAAGGATGGGATATTAATAAATATTTAGAAATTCAAAAAATTAAAAATATACAAATTATAGATAATTTAGAAAAAGTATTATCATTATTATATACCGACGAAGATTATTTAAATTATCTATTAGAAGATACCATTTTAATAAATTTCATTAATGATAAAATTCATAATGTTTCAATTATAGATATTACTAAATATAATCAAACATATATTCTAATATTTAATATTTTAAAAAAATTAATAAAATACGAATGTTTAATAACAGAGAATTTATTTAATAATATTAAAAAATTAAATAATAAAGTAATCGAATATAGTAAATTTTCGGAATTAACAAAAGTATTAGAATCAATTTTATATGTATATCAAAATTTAAAAGATAATTTTAATAAAGAAATAATTGAAGAAACAGATAATAATTATAAAAATAAATTATCAAAATATAAATTTGATAGTTGTTTATTTAATAAGTCTAAATTTGATCATTCATTAATAAATAATTCTAAAAAAACTATAAAACGCATCGCAAGTGAATATACCACATTAATGGATAGTTTGGAAATAAATGAATGTTCGTCTATATTAATTAGAACACACGAACAAAATATAAATTTATCAAGAGCTTTAATAACAGGTCCAGAAGATACTCCTTATGAAGACGGTATATTTTTATTTGATATTTTATTCCCAGAAAATTATCCTAAAATACCACCAAAAGTATTAATGAATAATACAGGTAATTGTAGATTTAATCCTAATTTATATAATTGTGGTAAAGTATGTTTATCTATTTTAGGAACATGGCAAGGCAGTAAAGGTGAAGAATGGAATGGTTCTATTTCTAATTTAAATCAAGTCTTATTATCAATTCAATCATTAATTTTAGTTGATGAACCTTATTTTAATGAACCAGGTTATCAAAGTTCGATCGGAACAGATGCTGGTATTGAAAAATCTAAAAATTATAATATACAAATACGATTATATACGATAAAATTCGGTATAAATTATATTTTACAAAATTTAGATAATTATACAGAATTTAAAGACTTTATTATCGAACATTTTAAATTTAAAAAAAATAAAATAATTAATAATGTTGATAAATGGTTATCAGATATATCAAATACTCATACATTATATAAATCATATATTGAAGCTCAAACAGAAATGAAAATTTTATTAAATTTTTTATAAAAAATTGATAAATTAAAAGTTAGTATATAATAATTTTGTTTAGTTTTATAATTAAAACTAAATAAAAATGGTTAATTTCGATAATATTACTTTCAATAAAGATCAAATTGATATCGTTATTTATCATAAAAACTGTCATGATGGTTTTGGTGGTGCATATGTAGTATGGAAATATTATAAAGATACTAATAATAATCGAGAAATTGAATATTGTCCCGCATATCATAATGATGAACCTCCAGATGTTACAAATAAAAATGTCTTAATAACCGATTTTTGTTATAATAAAACAATTATTGAACAAATGATTAAAGATTCAAATAGTTTATTAATTTTAGATCATCACAAAACATCTCAAAAAGCTTTAGAAAATATTGATTCCAAATATAAAGTATTTGATATGAATTATTCAGGAGCTTATCTAACATGGTTATATTTTAATGATAAAAAAAAAGCACCACTATTAATTGAATATATTCAAGATAGAGATTTATGGGTAAATAAATTAGAATATACAGAAGAATTTACAACATATATGAATACATGTGATTTTAATTTTGAATTATGGGAAACATTTACAGATGAACATTTATTAACTTTACTTAAAAACGATGGAAAAATAATGAATGTATTAAAAGAAGCATTAATAAAAAAGATTGTATCACATTATACACTTAGTTTTGAAGAAATTAATAATAAATATTATTTTGTTGTATATTTGAATTCTAATTTATATCGTTCAGAAGTAGGAAATATTTTAATTACAAATTTTAAAGATGCAGATTTTTCAGCAATTTATTCACTTGATAATTATAAAAATAAAACTTATTTTAGTTTAAGATCAACAGATAAAAATTATGATGTTTCTCAAATCGCAACTCTATTTAATGGTGGAGGTCATCGAAATGCTTCTGGGGTTTGTATTGATTATGTATCATGTACTTTAACAAAAAATATAATTGATAATAATCTCTATAATAAATTATATAATATTGAATTTTCGGATATTTTAATCAATGATAAGAAATATTTAATTACAGTATTAAAAACAAGTTCTTATAAAAATGAATTAGGTAAATATTTATTACAAACAAAATATATTGATCAAGATAAAAAAATTCAAAATTGCTCATCAATTAAAAATAATACTAATTATCACCATATTAGTATTGTATGGAATCTTATCAAAAAAGAAAATAAATTAAATATTATTATTAATTTTGATAAAGACTTATCTGTTAAAGATTTAACAAATATTAAAACAGTCTTTTATCAAAATTCAATTGATTATGATTTTAATCATATACCTTTATTTATTAAAAAAATTATTAATCTATAATTATTTATTAAAAATATTTTTAATAAATAATAAATTAATTAATAATTATGCATCCATAAATCGTGGATCACCTTGTCTAGGTACATATTTAATAATATTATTTTTTAAGAATGGAACAAATATGATACTTTCATTTTTAACAAGTTGTAAAACCATTGTTCTATCTCTTAAATGGCGATTTGGATTTTCTTCAGAATAAAAATTATACCCATATATTAATGATTTATGTTTATTAATTTCTTTTATGTTTTGACTTATATATAATAATTTATTATTAATTCTTATTTTAAAAACTAATTTAGCAAACTCCATTACTGTTGCATTATGTTTTCTTTTATTTTCTATTTCACTATAATTAGTTTTTTCTATTTCATCCCACGTTAAACCATTAATAAGATCTTTGTAGATAGTTTGAACTTTACTAAATAAATCCATAAATTATTAATAATTTATAAATTTTATATAACTATATTTTAATAAATCAATTTTTATTAATAAAAATTGATTTATTTACTATTTATTAAAATAATAAATATAATTTAAATAAAAATTAAAGTCAATTATGATTACAAAATTTAATATTAAAATTAAAGATATTCGACCAGTGGTTGTTTATAAATTAAATACAGAAAATGAACATTGTGGTATTTGTAAAAATCATATTTTTAGTCAAAATAAATCATATGTAATTGGAGCATGTAATCATACATTTTTTAAACAGTGTTTAGATAAATGGTTATTAAAATATGATACATGTCCAATATGTAATATTCCTTGGAAATTAAAATCAAAATCATCAACAAAAACATCAACGAAATAAAAAAAAATATTAATAAATTAGATTATTAAATAATTTAGCTTAAATAATTTAAATTATTGATTAATTTAATTTATTTAAATAAATGAACAATTTTAATTCCACCACCTTTTATTATTTCTGGTTGTTTAATAGTATAAGAAGGTTCTCTATTTGTTCTTGAATAAGGTAATTTTTTAATAATATCTTTTAATTGATCATTAGATAAATTACTACATAACATTAGAATTAATTTTAATTCATCAATAGTTGGCAAATCTTTATATTTTCCACTTTCTTCAATAGAAGCAATACGTTCAATTCTCATAAAATCTATTTGTTCTCTACATTTTTTATTACGATCTAACCATAATGTACTTTTAGTATCAATTGTTGAGGAACATTGCGAAACAATATTAAAATTTTCTTTATTAAAACCTCTATCAATAGCATAAGTTATAAATTTTTTTGCAATATCATAAGATATTATAGAGCATTCGTCAATAGAAGATTTTTTAAAAGATTCTGCTTTTTTATCTAATGGAACAATACAACCTTTTTCTTTTTGATCTGTTGTTTTTGAACATTTAGCTCTAAATGATTCATAACGTTCTTGAACATCATCATAAGTTGTTTCATAAACAACATCTAATTTATGATTAACTTTTTCATGAATATTATAAAACCATCGTGTTAATGAATCTCTATTTTTCATAGTATCTTTATCTAATTTAGTACAACCTTCAGTAATAAATTTTTCATATGAAATACGACAATATTTACATGGTAAAATATTTTTAATATTAGTAAAAAAATTTAAATAATCTTGTTTTTGTTGTTCTGTCGGTTCTATAGGATATCCAAAAGAAACACAATGTAAAAATTTCCAAGCAGGAGGACCCCAAATTTTAGTTATTAAACCATTATTACTATTATCCATTATATAATTATATAATATTAAAAAAGGTTTTTTTTTGAATAAATTAAATTTTTAATTAAATGAGATTCAAATTCTCTTGTTTGTAATTCTTGATCTGTTTCTATATAATTTTTAAATATAAACGCATTAGCTTTTTTAATATCTTTATTAGTATTTAATTGAATAAATTCATAATTAATATCATTTTTTTGATAATCGATAGGTTTAGTTTTTTGATTATCAATTAATAATAAAAATCTCTTTGAATCAAAACTCATTTTTAAAATATTAAATTTATTTTCATTTTTAATATCATCCCATAATGTTTCATAAGTTATATCTTTTTTAATTGGCATTATATTAACTAAAAATAATTTATTTTGGTTATCATCATGTTCATAATTAATAAAATCTTTATCATTAATTGTTAGAAATTCTTTAATTAAATTATTAGTTATATTATAATAACATTGATTAATAAGATTACCCACACATGTAGTATATAAATTTTGTTTATTATTAATTAATTTTAAGAATATTTTTTGAACTGTTTGAACATTCTCTTTAGAATTATAATTATTTTTAATTTTTTTATCAAATAAATAATTATAAATTGTAATAAAATTTAAATTTTCGATCTCTTTAAAATCTATATTTTTACATATTGAATATACACATATAATACGATTTTTATTAATAAAATTATTAATTTTTTCAATTAAATTATCTTTTTTTAATCGATGAGCTTCATTTAAAATACAATTTAAATGAAAATGAATATTATAACCAATAATAAATTCTTTTTCATCAATTGCTTTTTCGAATTTTTTTAAGATTTTTTTAATTTTAATAGGTTCTTGATCTTGATCTTGTTCATTATTAACACTTGTATATTTTTGATTTTTATTAATTGTAATATCAGCTCTAATATAATCTTTAATTTTATTAGCAATAAAAGATAATCTTAATAATCTACAATTATCATAACATTTATTATTAGTATAATAATCAAATCTTTTATTCATTGATAAAATTTCTTTATTTTTATCTTTATAATCAGGTACATCAGGTAATCCAGTTGTTTCAATATGTAAAAATAGAATATTGTCTTTATTAAAATCTTTCATTTGATTTTGTGCCATAACTTAGTTTTAATTTAATGATAAATTATTGAATTATTTAAAATCAATTTTTTAATTGATTTTAAAAAAATTGATTTTAAATTATTTATTTGAATAACTATAAATTACAAATATAACTATAAAAAAATGAAAGAATTATCGATTTATAAAAATTTAGATCAAGATAACATTGATTTAGAACATTTAGGAGATTTAAAAGAATTATGTTTAATCAATCAAAAAGAGAAAAAATTTATAAAATTACCAAAATCATTAATTAGATTAAATTTAAATAATAATTTAAAACAGTATAAAACAAATTATTTAGTAAATTTAAAAATATTAGAAATGATAAATAATAATATCAAAGAATTAAATATTACAAATCCCAAATTAGAATATTTGAATGCTTCCGAAAATTCAATTAAAGATGTAAAACATTTACCAGAATCTTTAATTGAATTAAAATTATCAACAAATCAAATTACTAAAATAGAACTTCCAAAAAATTTACTAATGATAAATTTAACATCAAATTATTTAAAATCGATACCCCAAATGCCTAAAACAATACAAACAATAAATCTATCTTATAATTTAATTAATAAAATAGAAAATTTAGAACAATTAAATGTATCAAATTTAAATTTATCATCAAATGAAATTAAAAAAATAGAAAATATTCGAAATACAAATTTAAGAGTATTAAATATTACTCAAAATGAAATTAATGAAATTAATAATTTACCCGAAAGTTTAGATACTTTATTGTGTTCAGCAAATAAAATTAAAAAATTAATATTAAATAAAAATTTAAAAAATATATTTTGTTGTGATAATCAATTAGTAAATTTAGATTTACGCGGAACAAATTTACATATTTGTAATTTTAATAATAATCCAATAGTTCAAATTCGAGTTAATAAACAAATGAAAAATTTTCAATTTAATAATTCAAAACAAACATTAAAATATATTTTACCAATAAAAAATGTATTTGATATTACTTGGAATAAAAATATATTATTAAATAGTGCAAGTTTAATTATTACGGGATTTTTTATTAAAATCGTATATAAAATTAAAAAAAATAAAAAATAAAAATTGATAATAATATTTATTATTTAATAAAATTATTAAATAGTAAATAATAAATTAATTATTAAATCGTATGAATCAAGAACAAATTAATGATGTTACGAATAATCAAATATGGAATGACTTAAAATATAATGATAGAATTATAAAACAAACACAATATTATATTTTAATACGAACTATGTTAAATATAAATGTAAAGTGTAGTTTTAAAATATATTATATTTTAAATAAATTAAAAAATTTAGATTATGATAAAATTACTTTTTCTTATGATTATACAAAATATGATAAAAAGTTAGATAATATTTTTTATAAGTATTTTAATTATGATGTAGATTGGGGATTTAATTTAAATAATAACTTTCATAAAAAACCAGAAACATATATTGATATTAAATTATATATTTATAATACCCAATACACATTTACAACAAAAAATATAATAATGAAATCTACATTAACTCTAAAAGATCTAAAAAATGAATTTAAATTAACTAATTATGATTTATATTCTTTATCAATATATTTAACGGATACAATGAAATTAAAATTATTTAATAATACACCAATAAAATGTTTTAAAAAACTAATAAATAAAATACCATTTGAAGTTATTAATCGAATAACTAATAAAAAAAATAAAATTTATATCACAAGTATAATGACAATAAAAGAAATTAAATTAATAATATGTATATATGTATTAAAAAATATAAATTTAAAGGATCAAATACAAATATATCAAAATACTAAAAGGTTATTTGATCAAGAATATATTTTTGATTTTAATGCTCCTTTAATTTATCAATTATAATTTTATTAATTAATAAAATTATAATTTAATCATATTTTTAATTTGATGAATATCTGGTCTAATATCTGGATTTATATCACATAAAATACTTACAATAGTTGAATATTTATTATTTTTATTTATATTTTTATTTTCTTTATTTAATGATTTAATTAATTTAATACGTTCTTTATCATTTTTATAAGAAAAGAACATATCAATAATTAATATACCAATACTATAAATATCTGTTTTATATGTATATTTAGAACCTTGTAATTGTTCTGGTGAAGAATAAAGTTCTGTACCTATATGTTTAGTTAATATATTATCTATAGTTTCTTGTGTAAGTTTTTTAGTATCAAAATGAGATTTATTTTCTAAATTATGAATCCATTTACTTAAACCAAAATCACATATTTTCGCAGTTAAATTATTATCTTCATATTTAATTAAAATATTTTCTGGTTTTATATCACGATGTATTAATCCCTTTGAATGAATATAACAAATACCTTCGATGATATCAATAAATAATTTTTTTTTAATAGAATCATCAACATGTTTATTATTATTTAACCAATCTCTTAATGAAATATCACAAAACTCCATTTGAATATATAATATAGGTTCATTATCTTCGAAATCTAACCATGAACTATAATAACGAATAATATTTTTATGTTCGAGTTTTGATAAATAGATAGTTTCTCTAAAAACTTCTGTATCAAAACTATCTAAATAAATTTTTTTAATAGCATAAATATGTTTATCAATTATATTATATGCTTTTTCAACAATACCATAAGCACCTTCACCAATAACACCCATAGATATAAAATCTTTTTGATATCTTGATTTAGTATTATCTTTATTATTAGAATCTAATGAAGATATAATTTTATTTCTTATATTTTTAATATCATCATTTAAATAATCTTTATTTACTATTCCAAGTTGTTCTAAATTATCATAAATCATTTTACTATTTTTAATATTATTTTTTTCAACAAAGTTTTCTAATAAAGAACAAATTAATATATCTTTTAATTCATCTTTTGAATAATTTTTAAGTTTTGAAAGATTATTTTCTGAAAGATTATCTTTTAAAAGATTATTTTTTGAAAAATTAAATAATGTTAAATCTAAATCCATTTTAATATATTTAATTAAAATTTCAATAAAATTTAAACTAATTTAAAATCAATTTTTTATTAAAAAGTTGATTTTATAACATTCTAAATAGTAAATTAAATATTATTACAAAAACTAATTAATCATGAAACTTTTCACATCTATTCTATTTGTAGCATTATTTTTTACTTCTTCTTTTGCCCAAACTCAAGATCAAGTCCAAGATAATTCAACTAATGTTGTTCTACAACCACAACCACAACAAAAACGAATGATTACTCTTACTGAAGATAATCATGTAGTTCTACGCGGAGCAATTGATTCTTTAACAACTTCAAATTGTATTAAAGATCTACTAAATGTTAAAAGTAATGAAATTAATATTTATCTACAATCACCAGGTGGTTCAGTTATTGATGGTTATAAAATTATTCAAACAATTGATGCTCTAGCAAACTCTGGTAAAACTATTAATTGTATTGGCGATTTTGCTGCATCAATGGCTTTTGGTATTATGCAAGCATGTCCACACCGCTATTGTCATCAAGGATCTGTTCTAATGCAACATCAAATGTCCGGAGGTCTTCGCGGTCCTCTTAAAAATATGAAAAGTCTTATGAATCTTTTAGATGAACTTGAATCAGATATGACAACACGTCAAGCTGAACGTTTAAATATGACTGAAGAAGATTTTGTTTCAAAAGTTGATCATGATTGGTGGATGTTTGGACAAAATATTATTAATAACAACGCAGCGGATGAACTTATTAATATTGTATGCGAACATGCTTTACTTGAAAAAACTGTAAAAGAATCTATTTTTACAATTTTTGGTACCGCTGAAATTGAATTTAGTATGTGTCCAGTTGTTTCGGGTCCTCTTAAAATTAAATGTGAATCAAATAATACTAAACAAATGTATGAACTTATTGATGAAAAATATAATATTCATCAATGGATCACATCCCTCGCTCAAAGAACTGACTAAAAAACTAAAAATTTATTTATATTTTAATTAATTATTAAACAATTTTAATAATTAATTAAATAAAAATTGAAAGAATATTCATAAAATTATATATTAATCAAATAAATTAAAAAGATAATGTTAATTATAAATAATCGTACAGAATTATTAAAAAATGCAAAAATTAATAAAAATTTAAATAAGTGTTATCACTGTGATCTAATTTATGATAGTTATAATTTATCATATTTTAACTTAGATAAAAATCAAAATGCAATATGTAAATATTGTTTAATGATCGATACAGTTAAATATAATAATATAAATAATTTAATTCTTTGTTATTCAAAACTTGAACAAAATGAAATAATAAAACGCTCTATTAATTATATTCGCGAATATAATAAAACTCCTTTAATATATCAAATTGATAAAAATGTAAAAAATTTAAATATTTCATTGCTTGAATATATAGATATTGTTGAAAACTTAAATAAAACAAATATCGCTAAAATACCAAAAAAAATATTAAATAATTATAAAATATTCTTTTCTAATGAATTCGTTTTAGATGAAACTAATAATTATAGTTTTGATAGTGATCAAGATGAAGAAATAAATCAAGAAGATATCGAAAATGATATTAATAATGAAGAATGTATCAAAGATAAAAAAATAAAAACTCATAAAATGACAGAAAAAGAAATAACTTTTATTGATCAATATTATAAAGAAATTTGTTTAGTTTAAAAATAAAATAATTTTATAAAGTTTTAATATTATTTAGTATAGAATCAATATCAAAAACAAAGTTATATTTACTTTTACGTTTATTTAATTTATCATTTAATTTATGTATTTTATTTTTTAATTCGGTATTTTGTTTATCGTGATAAAATTTTTTATTTAATTTTGATAATTTATTTTTTAATTTATTACATTTTTCACATTCTTCTTCTTTGTATAAATAATTTAATTCAAAATCCATAAGTTTATGATATTTTTTAGGAATTAAATTTTTAGCTTTTTTAGGCATAACTAATAAAGGGTAAATATCATATTCGATAGGTTTAATATCTGAAGTTGGAACTTTAATTTTTAATTCAGATGTATTAAAAAAATGTAAAATATCTTGAGGACATATTGGTATTGTACAAATATAATCATAAGCTGGACATACACCTGTAGCGTACATATTAGTACACCATAATAATCCTTCTAAATAATTTTTAGTAAATTGTTCATTATACTTATCAAGATTATGTTTTTTAAATTGTTTAGGAAGTAAATTAATAACATTAGTAATAAATTCAATAATAAATGTTTTATTAATTTTAAAATTAGATTTTATAAGGTTTTTATTCAGTTTATTATAAGTATTAAAATATGATTCCCATAATTTTTCAAACTTAGTATAATATAATTTAGGGAGATAATCATTGCCCATTAAAATGGATAAAAATACAAAATCATAACATAATTTATTATCTATTTTTTTATAATCATTCATCGTAACAGTATGTTCAGTTAATAATTTATCGATTGAAATTATATCATATTTATTAAATGAACTTTTAATACAAACCTCAATATTTTTAATAGTTGCATTGGCTATACATATAATAATTAAATCTGCATCATTTCCAACAACTAAATGATTATGATCTTCATTTTTTCCATTTTCATGTAATGTTTTTAATAATTTTAATTCACCTTCATCCGGTGTTTTAGTATCAAAAATAGTATAATTAATTTTTCTATATTTACAATTTTTATTACGAGTTTCAATATATTCATCAAATAATTTAGTAATATTAAGCATAAAATCAGTTCCGGGAGTTAAATAAATAGAATTTAATTTAGTAAAATCTTCATCGTTTTTATGTAAAGATCTTCTTTTACGTTGTAAATTAATTTTAGCATAGGGTGACGGTCCATCAATCGCAAAAGTAACACTTTTTAAAGGATAAAATATTAAAAAGAAAAAATCTAAATAATCAAATAATTTAGTTTTAAAATCAATTTCATCATTTGATTTACAAATAATATTATGTAAAATATGATTCACATCAAAATAAATATGATGATAATAATTTCTTTTTTGAACCTTTTTTATACTCGTTTTGTATGTCTTTTTAATAAAAGAATTAAAATTAGTAATTCCCATATTTATTATTTAATATTATTAATAATTCTATTTATAATATTAAAAATTAATTTTTCAAATTTTAAAATTTTAAAGTTGTTGTTTAAAGTGTATAATTATTAAATTCTCGATCATATTCAAGAGTTAGTGGATTTTCGGTTGTCATATTAAAAATACCACAGCAATTTTGATAATCATTAAATAATTTTTTTAAGATAGATCGTGTTCGATTACTAATCGTAATACGAGATCCTGAATCTGTTAAAATTTGTTCGGAATTATCTTTAATTGATTTAAATAATGTATTTAAATTAACTGAAACTAATTGATCAACTCCTGATGGATTTTGAATGTTTTTTTTATTATCTTCGAAAACTTTATTAATTGTATCAAAATTATCTGATAGTGAAAATAAATAACTTCTAAAATATGTGTTTTGATATTCAATATCAACATGTGAATTTTGTCCACCATATACACGATTAAAAGATTTATCGTCAATAGTTAGCATATTATGTGTTTTATCAAATATTTTTTTACCTGTAATTATAGATAAAAGTTTTTCATTGTAAGCTTTATTTTCTATATTAAAATCATCAAAATTAATTTTACCACCTAAATCCTCATAAGTTCCGTTTTTTGATTTGCATAAAATAAGAGAATTTTTATTATTTTTTTTTGCTGTAATCATTACTCCTATACCCGAATAAATTTTATCACTCAATGTATTTTTAACATATTGTCCAAATCTAATATATTTTAAATCTGTTTCTTGTTTTCTCTTAAAGAATGGTGATCGTGCTCTATCAAGAACAGGTGAATGTGTTCTACCAAGAACTGGTGATCGTGAGTGATCAAGAAATGGAGAAGTTTGATTTTTTTTATGAATATTAAGTCTTAATTTAATACCGTTTGGAGACATTGATTCATATGATTTTATTGGTGTTGTGGCTGAAAAAGGCGAATTAAAAGCATTTTTAGATGAAAGATTTAATCCACGAATATTAGATGATAAATACACTTTGGGATCTTTTTTAAACGGTGTAGATGGAGAATTATGCGATTTTTGTGATTCTGAATATGCGGCATAATCTAAAACTGGACCAAATAGTGTATGTTTTAAAAACTTACTATCATAATCAAAAGCACCATGACGAGTTATAACTTTTGGTTTTCTTTTTTCAGTATTATTATTAAATCTAATTACAGTTGGACTATTAGCTGGTGCACTAAAAGGTGTCTGTTGTAATATAGGTAATTTTAGTTGTGAAACTGTAGACATTGGGCTTAAGTTCATTGGTCTAAAACCGGGTGATACAGCACGCATTGGAGATACAACTCTAACTGGTGATAAAACCGGATGAACACGGCGACCGCGACTATCTCTTAAAATACCATTATATGTAGCTTCATTTGGAGTTCCACCTGTAATTTCTTTATTCATTCTATATTATAATAAAATAAAAAGTTTTATAAATAAAATTAAAAATAAATAAATTTTGTAATATTAATAGAATTTTTAATATCGTTTGATAGAATATTTTCTATATCATATTTTGTTATAGTTTCATGTTCTAATAAAAATTCTGCGATTTTTTTTAAATAATTTTTATTATTTGATAATATTTTATATGTATTTGTATATGCGTCATTTGTTAATGTTTGAACAATTTTATCTAAATTGTTTTTTGTTTCATCTGAAATAATTTTATTATCACAAATATTTACTAAACTATTTTTATACATTCCATAAGTTCCTACCATTGCGTATGCTATTTTTGTTGCTTTTTCAATATCATCATATGCCCCCGTTGTTATACTATTAAATGTAATTTGTTCCGCGATACGTCCAGCGTATAATACACATATTTTACTAAATAACTCTTCTTTTGTACTTAATTTATTATCATCTGGTTGTTGCTGACTAAATCCTAATGAAGCCTCACCTCTTGGAATTATAGAAACTTTAATTGGTTGGTTTGTATCTGTTAACATGTAAGAAATTAAACAATGACCAGCTTCATGATAAGCTACAATTTTCTTCTCTCTTTTATTTAAAAGTCGTTCCTTCTTTTCAAATCCAACTAAAATTTCATCAATCGAAAATTTAATATCATCCATTGTAATACCATTTATTATTGTTTCTTGATCTTCTGAATCTTGATCTTCTGAATCTTGATCTTCTGAATCTTGATCTTCTGAATCTTGAACTTCTGAATCTTGATCTTCTTGATCTTCTGAATCTTGATCTTCTGAATCCTGATCTTCTTGATCTTCTGAATCTTGATCTTCTGAAATTTTATTTGTAATTCTTTTAACTGATCTTAAAGAAGCTAAATTAATAATATTAGAAATATCTGCTCCTGTTAAACCTGCTGTCATTTCACTTAATTCGATAATATTATTTATAATATTTTTTTGAAATTGACTATGTTTGGAGACTTTATTAAGATAAAGATTAAACATTTGAGCACGTTCATTTTTATTAGGCTTATCAAAAATAATTTTTCGATCAAATCTTCCGGAACGCGTTAAAGCTGGATCTAATTGATCAATAATATTTGTTGCTGCGATAATAAACACATTATCATCTGTTTCAAACCCATCCATTTCTGTTAATAATTTATTAAGTGTATTACCTTGTTCATTATGAGTATCATGTGATTTTCTATTTTGTCCGATAGTATCAATTTCATCAATAAAAATAATACTTGGAGCATTTTGACGTGCGACTTCAAATAATTTTTTAATACGAGCCGAACCAACTCCAACGTACATTTCAATAAAATCGGAACCAGATACAGGAATAAATGTAGTATTAGATTCACCCGCTAATGCTTTAGCTAATAATGTTTTACCAGTACCAGGAGGTCCTGAAAATAATAATCCTCTTGGAATTTTACAACCATTTTGAATATAAATATCTCTATTATGAATAAAATCCACATATTGTTTTAAATCATCTTTAACAGTTTGTAATCCAATAACATCATCAAATTTAGTCAAAACATTATTTTTAATAATAATATCATTAGAAACATTATTAAGTTTAAAACTTTGATTAACAAGAGCATCTTTAAATGTAGTATAAATATTAAACATAATTATTAATAATACTAAATAATAAACATAATTCCAATAGTTAGTATTCTTGATACATTCAATAATAACATTATCATAATTATTATTATAAAAATCAGTTTCTAATGTAGTTTTAAAATTATCATAACGACTATAAGTTAATTCATAATTAGTATAATTATAATCATTTTTAAAAATATCGGCGATATAAAAGTTTGCTGTTCTTGTATCTTCATTAATATAAATAGAATCAAATATATTATTATTTTGTTCAATCATATTTTTAATAGTAGTTTCATTAGTAAAAGTTTTTCTAAAAAGATAATGATTAAATAGGTTAAATATATAATAAAACATAATTGCGAAAATAAAGCGTAAAATCATAGTATTAAATAAAATATTAAATTAAATGTTAAATAAAATATTAATCAATTTTTATTTTAAAATTATGTTTTAAAAAAATATTAATATCAAATATTAATATAGTAAAATATTAGATATGAATAATTTATTAATAATTGATTGGGATGATACTATATTTCCAACAACCTGGTTATTACAAAATAATATAAATATCCAAAATGAAGAAGTATGTGAAAAATATAAATTAATATTATCAGAATTGGATATAATTTTATTTAGATTTCTAAATAATATTATAAATAAAACAAAGATTGTAATCGTAACAAATGCTTCATTTGATTGGATTAAAAAAACGGGTCGATTATTACCAAATTCTTTTAAATTAATTAAACGTAATATTGAAATAATTTCAGCAAGAGATTTATATAAAAAAAAATATCCAGATGATGCATTTATGTGGAAAAAAATAGTATTTGAGAAATTATTAAAAATATATTTTAATAAAAAATTAAATATACAAAATATTATATCAATTGGTGATGCAGATTATGAATATAAAGCATTAATAAATTTAAATAATTATGATCAATTAATACCAAATAAAAGAATATTAAAAGCAATAAAATTTAAAAAAACTCCCGAATATAAAACTATTTTAGAACAAATAGAATTATTAACAAATAATATAATCGATATTATAAAATATGAAGATCATTTAGATTTATTATTTAGTGATATTTGATCGAAATAAAAAATGAAATTTAAAATTAATATCTAAAAATTATATATTAGTTTTAATAATATAATGGATACAGCTTCATTAACATTTGATGATTATAAAACATTACGTGGTGTATTTAAATTACGTAGTATATTATTATCATTTATATTTTTAGATATAGTAGTATCATTTATAAATATTATAAATAGTTATTATTATATTTTTACAACTATTTTAATTATAATAAGTTTTACAGGTATTTTTTCACATAGTATTAGTATTTCGTGTATTTATGTAAGTTATTTATTAATATCAATAGTCGGTCGATTTTTATTAGTATGTTTTTATTATTATAAAATATTTTTTTTAATTAGTAATTTAATTGCATTAGTTTTAAATATAATAATATTAATCATCTTAATAAAACATTTCGAACATTTAATTAAATTAGAAGAAAAACATTTGATAATATTATTAGTATTAAATTGGACACCTTTACCAGTAAATCAAAGACCAATAAGACGACCACTAAGAAGATCAACTTATTCAACATTTGATTAAATTTAATTAAATAAAAATTGAAAATAAATAAAATTACAACAGTATTTAATTTATAATATTAACTTTAAAAAATGTAATAATGGTTTTGTCACTTAATTTTCCATGGGTTGTATACCCAAATCAAATGTGTTCAGGTTATACAAATTTGAAACATTATCAATATGAATTAATTAGATTATATAATACAATTAATAATTATAAAGTATCAAAAAATAATATTTTACAAATAATTATTGGAGCTTCAATGGAAGAAAAGAAAGAATATAATCAAAAAATTGGGAATCAATACAGTCAATTATTTCCATATTATATAGAATATTTATTAGAAAATACAGATAATAAAATTATGATAATAATTATTGCACCGAATAAAAATTTTGAGTCTGATTATGAACCAGAATTTATAAAACATACAAATTATTATAATTGGTCATATAATAAAAAAAATAAAGAGTATGTATCAAAAGATGTAAATATTACTATTAAAATATTTAATACAATGTTTCCATCAAATGATGAAACAAATAAAGAGAAAATAGAACATATGAAAAAGTATAGTAAAAGTGAATCTTTAAAATATATTCAAACAGTTGATGATAAAGAATTTATCGATATATTTTATAATAAGTTAGAAGAAAAAATAAATGAAATCGAAATTAATAATGGTTTTATTTTTTGTATTTCATATGCAAATTTTAGAAAGGGTTCAATATTTAATAAATGTTCAATAAATTATGGATTATTTCCAGATATTAAAAATATTTTTAAAAATAAACCAAATAGATTATTATGTGATTGGGTATTTGATGATTCTAATTTTATTTTAGAAAGATTTCAATATAAACATAATATTAATTATGGTATTAATCATAATTCTTCAATTATTGAATTAAATACCACAACAAGAAAGATTATTATTATTAATTATGATTAAAATTATAAAAAAATTGATAATTTAATTTTTAATTTAAATAAATTAAAGATTAAATAACTTAACTTCGTAAATAAAATAACAATGGATAACGAAACAATTAATATGAAAGATTTAATTAAAAGTGTGTCAAAACAAGAGTTGGATAAAATTACACATACGAAATTTAATTCAAAACAATGGGGACAAATAGAAATAAATTTTGAAGGAATTCAAATGAAAATTGCTAATATGATGAAAGAATATGGACAAAAAGATAAAACAAATTATAGCAGTATTGATTTTAAAATTTGTGGAGAAAAAAATTATAATTTATTATTGAGACCTTATATTTTAAAATATTTCAAAGGATTACCTACAAATGAAAAATCAAAATCAAAATCAAAATCAAAAGTAAAAACAAAAACAAAAGCACAGGATATCATTGAAACCAATTTATGTTCAAAAATAACAAAAGAATTAGAGATAATTGAAACTGATAAATCAATAATTGATATTCGATATGGTTTAACAAATGATTATTTAGAGATTCGATTATTATCTTTAATGTTTGAAATTAGAGAAATGTTTATAAATCGTTCAAAATTAGAAATTGAGCGATATGAATTAGTAGTGGGTATTAGAAAAATATTACAAGCTATTAAAAAATTTAATGAAAAACAAAAAGAAGATAAGTTAGAAGTAATATCCTTTCAATGTATAAATGATTTAGAATATTTACATGATAAATTATCAAAATTTATTAATTATTCTCCAATGATTACATGTGAAAAATATCCTCGATTAATTATTTCAACAAAATATGATAAAGTAATATCATTTACATCATTAAAACCATATCGATCACAAACAGAATTAATTGATTTAGTATATGAAAATGTAACAAAAGATAAAATTAATCCCACATTAGTATTATTAAGAGCAATGATTGGATCCGGTAAAACAACTACATCCGTAAGTATAGCTTCGTTAGTAGAACAAATTAAAAGATCTAATATTGATATTGAATTATTATTTTGTTGTTCGGTTGAACCCGTAAGACATCAAGTTGGAGCATTTCATTATAATACCGAAATACCATTTGGTATAGCAACAATGAATAAAACAACACCAATTGTAACAAATCATTTTTCATGCGGAAAAGTTCATTCAAGTCGAAAAATTAAAGTAAGAAATAAAGCATTAAGAGAAAGTGTTAAAAAGGCAGCCGATAAAAAACGTGTTACAACGATTGCAGATTTAACTTCAACGTTAGCGTTATTAAATGTAGCAAAAACAACAGGTAAAAAATATATCTTATTTATTGATGAACCGACGGTTGGAGCAGATCAAGAGAATTCACCAATAACAAGTTTAGTAGCAGAAATTTTAAATATTGCACCAGAATTTACTATTTTAGCGAGTGCAACAATGCCAGATAAAAGTGAATTAAAAGGTATTATTGAACATTTTCAAAGTGTATATTTAACAGCTCAAATAAAAGAAATTGTAAGTATGGAAACAATGATTGGAAATCAAATTATAGATCAATATGGGAATATTATAGCACCTCATACAAATTGTACAAATAAAGAAACATTAAAACATATTTGTAAGCGTATTGAAAATGAACCATTTGTATCCCGATTATATACAGCTCCAATTTTAAAGATATTATATAATGAATTAAAAA
>Ga0136601_1000366_pt1 | contig 20341 bp, 23 predicted proteins | sample AntRauMFilla2699_FD_181020 | JGI IMG/M metagenome (GOLD analysis project Ga0136601, IMG submission 181020) | Saline lake microbial communities from Rauer Islands, Antarctica - Metagenome Filla 2 #699 | ecosystem: Environmental > Aquatic > Non-marine Saline and Alkaline > Saline | place...
TTGAGGTCTCAGGTTCAAATCCTGATATGCCGCAAAAGAGAAGTTGAAAATTAGGTAAGGGCGTATAGCTCAGTTGGTTAGAGCGCAACACTGATAATGTTGAGGTCTCAGGTTCAAATCCTGGTACGCCCACATGTACACAACATATGTTTTGGAAAATCCAACAAAAAAACGCTATACTGGGAGTACAAATGATCTAAGAGAAAGATTGGAAATGCACAATAATTTATCTCCTGAAAAAGCAAAGTTTCATAGGACAACTTATAAAAAGGGTCCATGGAAGATTGTTTTTAGAAGAGATTTTGATACTAGAAGGAAAGCATTAAAGTTTGAAAAATATTTGAAGACGGGTAGTGGGAGAGAATGGTTAGAGCGCACTCGCCGCGGCGAGTAATGTTGAGGTCTCAGGTTCAAATCCTGGTACGCCCACGTTAATTACAAGAAACAAGATACAAGATACAAGATACAAACAAATTTCAATTATTAAATTAAAAAAGTATTTATTTTTTGAAAATTGAAATTTGAGATTTGTTTATACCTTGTTTCTTGTAACCCGGTTATTGTTTAATAGCCTCGGTAGCTCAGTGGTAGAGCAAAGGATTGAAAATCCTTGTGTCGTCAGTTCAATTCTGACCCGAGGCACAAATTTGTAAATTAAGTAATTCCCAAATAAAAAACAAACTTCAAGAAACAAGACACAAATAATAACCAGTTATAATTATCAAATTAAAAAATTGTTTGTTTTGATCATTGTGGGTTGAAATTTGTTTGTCTGCCGGTAGGCAGGAAATTGTTTCTTGGTGCTTGTTTCTTGAATTCAGGGACTATAGCTCAGTGGTAGAGCAGACGACTCATAATCGTTTGGTCGCAGGTTCGAATCCTGCTAGTCCCACCAAAAAAGAAAAGGTAAAATAAAAAAAGATAATATTTGTCGATATTTTATTTTATTATTAAAATCAGTTTGTTTAGCGAGAGTGGCTCAGTGGTAGAGCGTCTCCTTGCCAAGGAGAAGGTCGCGGGTTCAACTCCCGTCTCTCGCTCAGAGAAAATTATTAATAAGCTAGTACTTATTTTAATTGAGTCCGGAATTGTAAGTTCGCCACAAGGGAGTTGAAGTGCGCGAGTAGAATGCGAGTTGGCGAGCATTCTGTGTGTAGCGCACAGGCTAGGAATCGGAGTGAGTAGAACTCCCGTCTCTCGCTCAGAGAAAATTATTAATAAGCTAGTACTTATTTTAATTGAGTCCGGAATTGTAAGTTCGCCACAAGGGAGTTGAAGTGCGCGAGTAGAATGCGAGTTGGCGAGCATTCTGTGTGTAGCGCACAGGCTAGGAATCGGAGTGAGTAGAACTCCCGTCTCTCGCTCTTATTATTGAGGGTATTGATTCAGGGAATATAGGAGCACACAAATATTTCAAAAATGTTTATAAAGTGCTATAATTTTAAAGTAACCGAAGCGGTTATTGACAGTAATCATAAAAAGATATACTATGAAATTTATCAATATACTACAAGTTATAGTTTCAATTCTTTTAGTGGTCTCTATTTTAATGCAAAATAGAGGTTCAGGTCTAAGTGCAGCTTTTGGTGGAGATATGGGTGGATATCACACTAAAAGAGGTTTTGAGAAATTTTTATTATATTTCTCAATAATTCTTTCTATCTTGTTTATTGCTTTGGCAATAGCAAGCGTTCTAATAAGTTAACTTAAAGTCGTATTAGTAATAAAATTAGCATTTTTGCGCGCAGAAATTGGCGCTACATTGCAAGGGTTTTGAGCATAAAGGAGAAGTTATTAATTCTCTTACTTATTATTGTTTCAGTAATAGCTGCATCTTTCTGGTTTGGGAAAATATACCTTTCAATGACTGAGAAAATTCCTGAATATGGAGGAAGCTATACGGAGGGTGTTATTGGTCAACCTATGTACGTAAATCCTGTTTTGTCTAAGACTAATGAAGCCGATGAAGGATTGGTGAGACTTATCTACAGTGGATTACTCAAGTATGACCATAAAGGAGAGCTTGTAAATGATTTGACCCAAGAATATAATGTTTCAGATAATAGTAAGGAGTATACTTTTAAAATTAAGGAAGGTGTCAGATGGCATGACGGTGAAGAGCTTATGTCTGATGATATTATCTTTACTATAAATATCATAAAAGATCGATTATTTAATAGTCCTTTGCGTCAAAATTGGCAAGGAGTCAACGTTGAAAGAATTGATGACTATTCATTGAAATTTATACTGGATAAGCCTTATTTTGGGTTTTTGGAAAATTTAACATTTGGCGTGCTGCCAAAGCATATCTGGTCAAGTATTGGTTCAGAAAAGTTTCCGTTAGTTAAATATAATCTAGAGCCGATAGGTAGTGGTCCGTATGCTTTTGATAATTTCCACAAGGATTCCGAGGGGAATATTTTGGATTATCAATTGAGATCTTTTGAGGATTATTTTTTAGGAAAACCTTATATATCTTCTTTTTCTTTTAATTATTATGCAGATGAGCAGTCGCTCATAGAGTCTTATAATAAAAAAGAGGTAGGGAGTATAAGCAATCTGTCTCCTCAAAATAGTAATTTAGACGAATTTCGTAAAAACAGTACTTTATATGAAATAGAAATACCTTGGCCTTTCACAGTATTTTTTAATAAAAATAAAAGTATTGTGTTGGCTAATGATGATGTTAGAAAAGCTCTTAATTGGGCCACAGATAAGGAAAGAATAATAAATGAGAATATTTTCGGAAAAGCAACTCCAATTGATGCACCCTTTTTCCCTGGAACTAGTGAATACGCTGACAATATAGAAAGGCCTGGTTTTGACTTAGATAAAGCTAATAATATACTAGATGAGGGTGGTTGGAAATCGGGTGATGATGGTATCCGAGAGAGAGAAGGCGAGAGGTTAAGCTTTAGTCTGTATATTGTTGATTCAGCTAATTATGTAGGAATAGCGAATACTCTTAAGGATGAATGGCGAAAAGTTGGAGCTGATGTCGTCGTAGAGGCTTTGTCTTTTTCGGATATTCAGCAAAATCATATAAGACCCAGGGAGTATGATGCTTTGTTGGTGGGACAAGATGCTAGTTTCAATGTAGATCCTTATTCTTTCTGGCATTCTAGCAATAAAAAGGATCCAGGATTGAACCTGGCATTATTTGATGACGAAGAGGCAGATAAAATGATAACAGAGGCCAGAGAAGAGACTGATAGGGAAAAAAGGATTGAAAAGTATCATAAGTTTCAAGAGATAATTACTAGAGAATACCCGGCAGTGTTTCTTTTTTCTCCTTATTATCTTTATCTAGTTGATGCTAAGGTTAAAGGCATTGAGCTTGAAAGAATAAATTCTTCTAAATGTCGCTTCGAAGGAGTAAGTGATTGGTATATAAAAACCAAAAGAGTATTTAAGTAATTATAGGGCTTGCAAGTTAATATTGATAATATGCTTTGCAAAAATAATTTGTAGATTTATAATTAATTTACATATTTATAAAAAACAAAATATATGAAAAATGAAATTGATAAGTTTAATCTAAGAAAGGTGATTTTAGATGAATGGAAACAAATTGAAGAAGGCTTATCTTTGGCTGAGAAGGTAAAATTTGATGATGTTTTTGAGTCGATAACTATTTCTGGAATGGGAGGATCTGCGCTTCCTGGAAACGTGCTCAGGATATTTGTAAATAATACTTTTAAGGATTCGGAAAAAGAAAGATTGCAAATCTTTCAAAATAGGTATTATTCATTGCCTCCAGAAGCTTACGAAAATTCTCTTAATTTTATTTGTTCCTACTCTGGAAATACTGAAGAAACTATATCTTCTTTTGAGGAGGCTTTGGAGAGTAACTTGCCATGCGTAGGCATCTCTAATGGAGGCAAGGTAGAGAAAATGTGTGAAGAAAATGGAGTTCCTCATATAAAAATACCTTATCCTTATGAAAATTTTCAGCCTAGAATGGCTACGGGGTACTTTGTTTTTGCGATATTTCAAGTTCTCGTTAGTTCAAAATTAATAGATTTTAATGTCGAAGAATTGAAAAAAATATCGGAAAAACTCAGAGAAAGAATTGTAGAGCTAGAGGATAAAGGAAAGAATTTAGCTATCAAGCTAATTGATAAGACTCCCGTTGTTTATTCTTCTGCTAGATTTAAGTCATTATCTCATATCTGGAAGATAAAAATAAATGAAAACTCTAAAACCCCAGCTTTTTGGAATTTTTTCCCTGAGTTGAATCACAATGAGATGGTTGGATTTACAAATCCTAAGGCTGACTTTTACTTTATTATGCTCAGAGATAAAGATGAAAACTCTCAGAATAATAAGCGCTTTAGTGTAATGGCAGGTTTGATGAAGGAAAAGGGTATGCACACAGATATTATCGAAATAGAAGGAGATAATATCTTTGAAAAAGTTCTCTCAACTCTATATTTAGGAGATTGGACTTCTTATTATTTGGCACTTGAGTATGGGCAAGACCCAACTCCAGTAGATATGGTAGAAGAATTTAAAGAGTTGATTAAATAAAATCAGTACTAAAACTTTTTAAAATAATAAAAAATAATAATTTAATTAATAAAAAATAATAATTTAATTTGCATCTCTTAATTTGATGCAGACTTTGTAATTTTTTAAATCTTTGTGGTATCTTTTTAGTATTGCAAGGAATAAACAACTTAATATGATAAGTAAAAATGAAAAAAAATCTTTAGCTCTTAAGCTTCTAGGGCAGAGGATTAAAGAAAAAAGAGAAGCAAATAGTGGTAAAAATATGAATAATACTAAAAGAGATTTAACAAAAAAGAAAATCAGAACTATCCCTAATAACATAAAAGGACTTAGGATAATTCCTTTAGGAGGACAAGAAGAAGTTGGAAGGAATATGACCATTTTTGAGTATGGTCAAGATATTGTGATTTTGGATATGGGATTGCAGTTCCCTGAAGAGGACATGCCAGGGGTTGATTATATAGTTCCAGATATCTCCTACCTGAAAGGAAAGGAAAAGAATATTAGAGGAGTTGTTCTTAGTCATGGTCATCTAGACCATATTGGTGCTGCGCCAATACTCCTTAAGGAATTGGGATATCCGCCAGTTGTGGGTCGTGACTTTACTTTAGCTTTAGTAAAGAAAAAAATGGACGATCATGAAAATGATTCCGCAAATAGGCTCAAAGTTATAAATATAAAATCTATTGAAGATAAAGTGAAGCTCGGAAGCTTTAGAACTAGTTTTTTCAAGATAGAGCACTCAGTTATGGATGCGGTTGGAGTAGTTTTTGAGACTCCAGAAGGAACAGTTATCCATCCTGGAGACTGGACAGTTGGTAGAGACGATGAAGGTAACAGAACAGTTTCTTATGAAGATCTTTCTAAGCTTCCAAGACCGACTGTGCTTATGTTAGAAAGTCTTGGCGCAACTGATCATTCAGAGCCAACCCCAGAAGGGGATATGTATAGGAATTTGGAAAAACTTATAAGTAGCCCTAGTGGAAAAATAATCATTGCAACTTTTTCTTCTCAAATTGAGAGAGTTTCCAAGATAATAGAAATTTCTAAAAAACTTGGTAAGAAAGTAGCTTTAGATGGATATAGCATGAAAACGAATGTAGAGATTGCTAAGAAACTTGGTTATATAAAGGTTGATAGCAATACTATAGTTGATATTAAACATATTAATAAGTATCCTGAAAATAAAGTTGTTGTGATCTGTACGGGTGCTCAGGGAGAAGGGAATGCAGTATTGTCTAGAATCGTTGCTGGAAATCATAGGAATATTAAACTCAATAAAAAAGATACAGTAGTTTTCTCATCCTCTGTTATACCAGGAAATGAAAGAACTATTCAGAGATTAAAAGATAATCTTTATAGGAAATGTGATAATGTTGTACATACTAATATGATGGACATTCATGTTAGTGGGCACTGTAATGCATCAGACATTCAGGAGATGATAAGGCAGGTGAAGCCTGACTACTATTTGCCAGTTTATGCTAACCATTATTTCCTAAAGGAGGCTGAAAAATTAGCAATTGAAACTGGACTTAAAAAGGATAATATTTTTGTTTTGGATAATGGAAGTATTCTCAAGTTGCAAAATAAAAAAGCCCAAATTATCAAAGAAAAAGCTAGGACTGACTATGTCTTTATTGACGGTCTTGGTGTGGGAGATGTGGGACAAGTTGTTCTTCGCGATAGACAAATGCTTTCTGAGGATGGAATGTTTATGATAACAGTTCTGGTAGATAGCAAAACCAAAAAAATATCTGGAAATATTCAGATAACATCTAGAGGGTTTATTTATGTGAAAGAAAATTTTGATTTGGTAAATTCAACCAAGGATGTTGTTAAAAAAGTCGTTAATAAGAATATTCCGAAAGAGCACAAAACCAAGGTTAATTGGACAATGGTGAATAATCAAATCAGAGAAGAGGTGGGCAAGTTTTTGTTCAAGAAAACAGAAAGAAGACCAATGGTTTTGCCTGTTGTTATGGAAGTTTGATAGATTTGCTCTTTTGTTGTAATATTAAAGCGTGCTTGTTGTGTTCAAACTTATTTTAATTTGAAAATTATAACAACTATATGCAAGAAGAAAATAAAAATAAAAAAGATGTACCTAGTAATGAGAGAAAAAAATTTATTGATCCAAAAGAAATAATTCAAGAGGCTGGCATAAAAGAGGGTGATAAAATAGCTGATTTTGGGTGCGGACCAGGGTATTTTTCATTACCTGTTGCCAGTGTTGTCGGGGAAAAAGGAGAGGTGTATGCTCTGGATGTTTTTCCGGGTGCTTTGGAGTCGCTAGAGAGTCAGGCTAAAATGAAGGGTATAGACAATATATCGATAAAAAGAGTTAATTTGGAAAAAGCAGGAGGCTCTAAGTTGGGAGATGGATCTGTGGACTGGGTTATTCTTAAGCATATTCTTTTTCAAAATAAAGATAAGAAAACCATAATAGATGAAGCCAATAGGGTTCTAAGGAAAGATGGAAAAATAATTATTATGGAATGGAATAAAAATTTAGTAATGGGTCCTGATGAAAAGTTAAGAGTTGATCCAGTAGAAATTGGTGAGCTTATAATGGATTCAGGGTTTATTTTTGAAAAAAAAATAGATGCGGGTAATTATCATTATGTGATAATAGCTGAAAAATCATAAGTTTAGTTGATTTATAACATATACAAAAAATACAAAATGAAAATAAAATACATAAAAAATATAAGGTTAATCGCTTTTTTGGCGGTAATTGTCTTGATAGCTCCGACACTTGCTGGTTGTGGAAGGAATAATCCCTCTCAGTATTCTATGAGTATGGAGGTTTGGGGTGTTTTTGATGAGGCGAGTGATTACTCAGAATTGATGTATGAATATGCTGGAATAAACCCTTTTCTTGTGGATATAAAATATAAAAAATTTACGATAGAAAATTATAAAGAAGATTTGCTGGATGCCTTGGCTGCAGGGAATGGCCCTGATATCTTTATGATAAATAATGCTTGGATTTCTGAATTTGAAAACAAGGTAGCGCCAGCCCCAGAATATCTAATAAACGAGCAAGAATTTTTAAATAATTTTGTAGATGTTGTTGTAGATGATTTTGTAGATAATGAGGGGCAGATATACGGAGCGCCTCTTAGCGTAGATTCTCTAGCGCTTTACTATAATAAAGATTTATTCAAAGCTGAATCGATAGCTTCCCCGCCAGAAACCTGGGAAGATGTAGTAGAAGATACTAAAAAAATCACTAAAATAGATGATTTTGGTAAAATTTACAGATCAGGAATTGCCATGGGAACTGCTGATAATATAAATCGATCATCTGACATAATTAGTCTTTTGCTGTTTCAAAATGGTGTGCAAATGCCCAGCAGAGATAGAAAATCTTTTAATGTGAATAATAATATAGGGGAGGAAGTTTTGAAATTTTATTCTCAATTTGCAAGATCAAGCTCTCCATCATATTCTTGGAATAATGATATGCATTATTCAATCGATGCTTTTTATGAAGGTGATTTGGCCATGATGATAAATTATTCGTGGCACAGGGAAACCTTAAGGAATAAAAATGCTAAGCTTGATTTTGCTATAGCTCCTGTTCCGCAATTGTATCCCGAAAACCCAAGTAACAATGCTAACTATTGGTCTTTTGTAGTAAATAAAACCAAGCAAGCAGAAACTAGGGGTGAAGGAAGCGTCCCAGTAAACAATAAAGAAAGGATTCATGAGGCTTGGCAATTTTTGAAGTACTTAACTTTTAAAAATGATGGAAGTTTTAATATAACAAACATAAAGAGTGGCAATAGTAAGTCTATGCCGTTGGATATTGATCCAGCTAGTAAGTATTTGATTAAAACAAACAAGCCTGCTGCCAGAAGAGATCTTGCTGAAAATCAAAAGACAGACCCTGTTATAGGTCCTTTTGCTAAAGGAAATATTATGGCTGAGAGTTGGTACAGGAAAGACTCTGAGGAGATTGAAGGTGTTTGGGCTGAGGCTATAACTCTTATAAATAAAGGTGATGTTACAATAGGAGAAGCTTTTAATTTGGCTAGTAGAAGAATAAGGGAGATAAATAACTAGGGAATATTTTGTTATAAAAATGAGATTAGTAAATATAGCGAAAGCAGGTGCAATAGAGGATTCTCCGAGAGTGGCTGAAGTTTTGCTCAACATGCTAAGTTTTTTATTGCAGGTTTTTGGATTTATTGGTATAATTGCTTTAGTTGTTGCTGGACTTATGTATTTGACCGCAGGAGGAAGTGAACAGAGAATAGACGTGGCGAAGAAGTATTTATTTTACTCGATAGTGGGAATAATAGTAGCATTGAGCGGACTTATAATAATAAGGCAAATAACCAGTTTTTTTCAGTAAAAGTAATTTGTCTTTCTTATATTCGAATCATTTGAGTGCTCATTTTTGATTAGGGTCGTACTTGTAAATTATTTAATAGCGACTCTAATACACGAATTCACTCGAATGACTCTAATGGAGTGTTTCAATGTGCAAGTAGAAAAATAAAAATTAAAAAAGAAAGGAGGTGCGAAACATGAAAACAAAAATTAAAAAAATGATGTACGGATTGATTGCATTGGTGGTTTTGGCTCCTGCTTTGACTTCTGCACAGTTAAATGTTAGTAACGTTCAAACCCAATCTGCCCTTCCTAATTCAAGCATAATGGAGATTGTTAGCAATTTCATGAGATGGTTACTTGGAATAGTTGGTTTTATCGGGGTGATAGGTTTTGCTATAGCCGGAATTCTTTATCTTACAGCTGCTGGTGATGAAGATAGGATTGCGACAGCTAAGAGAGCTATGACCTGGTCCATAGTAGGTGTAATAGTGGCACTTCTAGGTGTTGTTATAATAGTTGCTGCTCAAGGATTGCTTGGAGCTCAGGATTCTTTCTAAACTCATTGATCAATTAAGGAGAGTTTCTGAGATTTTATATTGCCGTAAATAGAAGAGCTCTCCTTTTAGTGCTTTAATTTAATATATGAAAACATGAGAAATATTTTTTTTGGATTTTTACTAGGGGTTATGAATATACCATCTTTAGCCCTAGCTCAATGGAGTCCCGGAGGTGCCAACGCTAGCGCTAATCTTCCTTCAGAGTCTATTTATCGTATTATAGAGAATTTTATGCTTTGGCTTTTGGCGATAGTTGGATTTTTGGCAGTTATTGGCTTTGCCATTTCTGGGGTACTTTATCTGACTGCAGCTGGAAGTGAAGATCAGATAGGTCAAGCCAAAAGAGCAATGACTTGGTCAATTGTGGGTGTGATTGTTTCAATTATAGGAGTTGTTGTTATGAATGCTGTGGATCTCTGGCTTTCGGGTGGTAATACGACTTTCTAACATGGCTATAGTAAAACTTACTTTAGTCAGAAATTATCTATTAAACTTTCTATGGAATTGAAAAATAAAAATTTATTTTTAATAATATTTGCTTCGATAACATGTGCATTTATTTTGACTTCTTTTTCGACTCAAGAAGTTTTTGGCGTGACTTGTCCAGAGAGTGAGGATGGAACTGGCTGGGACTCTTCTACTGGTGTTTGTATTCCAACAGAAACTGGACTGCCTAATGCAGGAGGAAGTGAAAGCCCTATATCAACTATTATTGAAAATTTTATGCAATGGTTACTGGGCATTTTGGGATTTTTGGCTATAGTAGCTTTTACTATTTCTGGAATTCAGTATTTGACTGCGGCTGGAAATGAAGATCAGATAAGTACAGCCAAGAGAAATATGACTTGGTCAATTGTCGGAGTAGTGGTAGCGCTCATGGGATTTATAATAATTATTGCAATAGACACTTGGCTTTCTGGTTTTAGTACAACTTTTTAATGATTATAGGTATTTTTTAAAAAAAATGAAAATTTTTGTATCAAAAAAAATAATTTTAGGAGGATTGCTAGCAATAGTGATGGCTTTTTCTTGGGCTAGTTTTTCTTTAGCTGCACCTCTGGCAGGTAATAACAATATTGTATTTGAAAATCCTCTGCAGCATGATACAGTGGACACTCTTCTGGCAGCTCTTTTAGGTAGACTTCAGGGAATAATTGTTGTTATTTCGATGGTGTTTATTGTGATTGGAGGACTCATCTATATAACTTCAGCTGGCAATGAGTCTAGAATGACTATGGCTAAAGGAGCTATATCGGCAGCTGTTATAGGTTTGGCAGTAGGGGTAGCAGCGCCTTCTTTTCTCAAAGAGATATATATAGCTCTTGGACAAAGGGCTTCAATTCCGCCGGAAGTATCTGGTTCAATAGGTATTGCTCAAATTGCCGTCAATGTTCTCAATTTCCTTCTCGGAATAGTGGGAACCATAGCTATAATTATGTTGGTTTTGGCAGGAATGATGTATCTTACTTCGGCGGGAAGTGAGAGCAGAATAGAGACCGCTAAAAAGATGACTACTTGGTCTGTAGTTGGAATTGCAATTGCATTGGCTGCACTTATAATAGTAAGGCAAGTAGCTAACTTTTTTACTTAATTTTTTCTTATCTTCATATAAATACAAATAGAAAAACGGGCGGTTCGCGTTGCGAACCTGCCCGTTTTCATGATCCAAGTGGAACAAATCGTAAATCGATTTGTCCATAAGCCGTTTCCCAGGCTGTTGGATTATTTTGAATGTAATTCAGTGACACCCACACAAAACCGTTCACTGTTTTGATAATGGGATCACTTTTCTTTCCCGCCAACTGAATTCCGTGTTCGGTCTTGATAATCAGTTTGCAGAGATTTGTTTTATCCTTTATTGGAAGCAATGCTTCTACAGGGTAATTTACCCAAGGATAAGCTCCTCTGGATGGATCAACTTTCAAATGCTTAGTTAATCCGTTCTCTTCGTAAGGCATATAGTGTATACCTTTTGCGTATAGATGAAAAGGCTCTCCGATAAGCTCATCGGGAGTTTTAATCTTTTGCCAAGCCAGATCATCCGGAGTCCATTTGTTGAATGATAATGAAATGGGAGAGAATGTTGGATCTGTTTCTTGAATTGTTTTTATTTTTTCTTGATCATAAAGATAATAAAACAATCCGCAAAGAATAACTATGATAATAACTCCTATCCAGGATCTTCCACTGCCTTTTTGTTCCTGAGTAGTTGGTGCGGTCGATTTTCCTGTAGTTGTAGAAGCCGGAGCTTCTTTAACTACTGTTTGAGTTCTCCCTATAATTAAGAAGAAGAGTCCTGTAATAAATAGTAAAGTTGAAAAAAGATAAATAACCCAGCTTTCAAGTATTTCTTCCCATTCAATGTAAAAAAATAAAACGAAAAACAAAATAACAAGAGCAATCAAGCCTCCAATTACAAGTATTCTTTTAATCATTTTTACTAGCTCCTTTGTTAACAAGCATACTGAGTATACCAGTTAAGGTATCTGTGCCAGATACATTAACTTGATTAATATTTTTGGTTGCTTGTTTTTGCCAAACTTGCGCAAATTCAGCTATTTCTTGGTCAGTCAGGTCGGGAAAATCGTTTTTGATTTCCTTCATTCTCTCTCTAATATGATTCATTTCAGTGGTTTGGCTTTCCTTCTCATAAATTTCTCGCTGCTTATCATCGCGAGCTTTTTTGAGATCTTCTGTAGGATTAACCTTGTCGATTTTCCCTTTTATTACCTCGATCCCGTATGATTGCTCGGCATAAGTTAATGGTTCTCCAAATAAATCTCTCGATCTTGGTTTACATATGCGATCGTACTCGATTTTTTCTTGTGATGTGATTCCACTTTTACTACTTTTGATATCAAGCTCTTTTGTCCTTTCTTTTTCTTCTCGAGTGCGTATATCGATTGACTTTAATAATCTCTCGAGCTCATTGGAAATCTCAAAAGTTTTTATGATTGCGCTATCAACATCTTCATCGATAAGTGTCCATCGAATAGCTTGTTCAATCTCAGCATCAAGACCTGCGTCGATAGCTTTTTCATTGACTTCTTCCCATCGGTAAGCTGCTTTAGCGGATATTCTATATTGAATAACACCGCTAACTATTATTGTACCACCTTTTCCCACAGGAAACTCTCTTTCGTTTATAGTTTTTGTGAGAATTTCTCTAGGTAGCTTACGAACTGTCCACCATGGCCACTTAAAGTGGATTCCCTCTCCATAAGGTTCTCTAATTGGAATAGAGTATTTTATTCCACTTGGATTGCTCGGACTCCCTGTTTCGTAACCTTCTTCTTTTTTGAGACGAACACGTCCTTTGAAGAGGCTAGATGGGATGCCTATATGAACATCCGGAACCTTGAAAATTGCAGTAAAAAGAAAAGCTACAAGAAAAAATACAACTGATGTGATGAAAAATATTAATCCTAATTCCATGATTTACTCCTCATTAATTTGTCAAAGAGCCTCGGGAGGCTCAAGTTAGTTGCTTGTGCCTCTTGGCTATCAATAAATGCTGAATCTTCTTGTGTTGATTTGCATAAAAATGCTTGTTTAGACACAAAAAGGCGATTAATTGATAACACTTGATACTAGCACATTTTAGCGACTTTGTCAAACCTTAGCATGGAACATGAAACACATAACATGGAGCATGTATGATTGAGTATTAGATCCTCTATATTTTGTGTTCCATGTTTTATGCTCCATGTTCCATGATCTATGCTTTGTGTCTTTACATAAGGCCCTACAAATGATAAGATAACTTATATTAGCAATTAAATTTATTTGGATTTGAGCCGCTTTTGTGGCGGTTTTGGTTTATCCAGTCGCTCACGAACGACGGGATTTGTATTCATTTTTTATATTATGTCAGAAGAAAAAGCTACAACAGAAGATAAGAAGCAAGCAAAGCTGCCTAACCCCGTAACTGTTAAAAAGTTTGCGGATATTTTGGATTTGCCTGTTTCTGATGTTATTACCGAGCTTATGAAAAACGGTATAATGGCTACCATCAATGAAGAAATAGACTTTGATACAGCTAGCATTATTGCAGAAGATTTAGATTTTGAAGTTAAAGAAGATATGGAAGTTCATGAAGGAGAGGCTATAAATCTAGAAAAGCTCGTAGATATATGCAAGAAAGAACAAGAAGCTGGGGAGAGCCTTTCTTCCCGACCTCCTGTTGTAACAATATTAGGACATGTTGATCACGGAAAAACAACTTTACTGGATACTATTAGAAAAGAAAGTGTAGCCTCTCAGGAAGCGGGTGGTATTACTCAACATATCAGCGCTTATCAAGTTAAGAAGAGAGGGGAATTAATAACATTTATTGACACTCCTGGACATGAAGCTTTCTCAGCAATGCGTGAACGCGGAGTTAGTATAGCTGACGTAGCTATCTTGGTAGTAGCAGCTGATGATGGAGTGAGACCTCAGACCAAGGAAGTTATAAAATATTTAAAAGAAAAAGATATTCCAACTATCGTAGCGATAAACAAGATCGATAAGCCAGAGGCTAATCTCCAAAAAGTAAAACAAGAGTTATCAGAGCTCAATATTGTGACTGAAGAATGGGGAGGTGACATTGTTGCCAATGAAGTTAGTGCTAAAAACAATATTGGTATAGATGATTTACTTGATAGTATCGTGCTTGTTTCGGAGGTGCTCGAGCTAAAAGCTAGGAAGAATAAAGACGGACTAGCTGTAGTTCTGGAGTCTAATCTGGACCCGAAGAAAGGACCAGTCTCAACTGTTCTTGTGAAAACAGGAACACTTAAAGTTGGACAAGATATTTTTACTAAAAGTGCTTTCGGCCGTATTAAGCGGATGGAAGATTTCACAGGGAAGCAAATTGAATCAGCAGGACCTTCTACTCCTGTAGTTATAATGGGATTAGACAAAACTCCAAAAGTTAATAACATTGTTCAGGTAGCAGGTAGGAAAACCGTTTCTAAAATAAGAGCCAAGGGGGTTAGCAATGACTTGGTTGGAAAGAGTAATATAAAGAGTAAAAAAGATCTTTATCAAAATATTGATGAAGGTCAAATAAAGAAATTGTATGTAATTGTAAAGGTGGATGTTCAAGGAACTTTGGAAGCTATTGACCAAATACTTTCTACCATAGAATCAGAAGAGGTCGCCTGGGAATATGTAAACGTAGGCGTGGGAAATATAACAGAGTCAGATGTGAAGTTGGCTTCAGACTCCAATGCTTTGGTAGTCGGATTCAATGTTAATGCCACCACGGTAGCTAAGAGAATGGCAGAAAAAGAAGGTGTTAACATAAAGGTTTTTAATGTTATATATGAATTAGTAGAAGAGGTTAAGAATAATATGGCAGATCTTTTACCTCCAGAAGTAGTGAGAACTGACCTTGGGAGGCTCAAAGTTTTAGCAATATTTAAAACTGGTAAAAATGATATGATTGTAGGAGGCAAGGTTATCGACGGTAAGGCAGTTAAAAAGGCTTTGATAGAGGTAAAAAGAGATAAGGAGATTATCGGTAAAGGAGAAATATCTAACTTGCAACAAAACAAAAAACCTGCCGAAGAAGTAAAAAGTGGTAATGAGTGTGGTGTTACTTTTGAGGGGAAAACTAGGATCGAAGAGGGAGATATCCTAGAATTTTATGAGGAAAAAGAAGAAAGAAGGAAACTATAGATTAACTTCATTAACTTCATTAGCTTTTAACTTCATTAGCTCTTAGTTTTACAGGAAAATATTATTAAATATAATTATATAATTTAATTTCTATAAGCTATAAGCTAACAAAGCTAAAACCTAGCACCTAAAACTATGTCTTTTCGCATACAAAAAGTTAATTCTCTCATTAGAGAAGAAATAGGGGATATTTTTAATCGTGAGTTAAATATTAAGCCCGGTGTTTTCTTGACTATAGCCAAGGTTGACACAACAAGGGATTTGAGATACACTCATATATCCGTCAGTGTTTTTCCGGAAAAAGAAGGTAACTATGTAATGGTTGCTCTGAGAAATGAAAAAAGTGATATTCAAAAAAATCTTAACAAGAGATTGAATATGAAAATATTACCAAAAATTATATTTAAATTAGATACGACTGAAGCGGAGGCTGATGAGATAGAAAAAATACTTCGATCATTGAAACAATAAAACACGTCGCTCGCGGAATGACACCTTAAAACATTAAAGCATAAAAACATAAAAACAAAAGAGATTCAAGTAGTTTAAAATGTTTTATTGATTTAATGTTTTTTGTGTTTAGACGTCTTAATTATAATTTCATGAAATTTGGCAAAGAATTTAAAAGTATAAAATATATTATAGAGAATTCAAATAGAATTCTCCTTTTTGCGCACAGTGGTCCAGACGGAGATACTTCAGGGGCTACTATGGCTCTTTATCACTATATAAAAAAAATAGGAAAGAAAGTTGATGTAGCCTGTTTCGATGTTGTACCAGAATACCTCAAAGAGATCGTGTCTTATGACTTCAAAAATCCAGAAAAAATTGATCTAGGGTCTTATGATTCTGTGATTGCTGCTGACAGTGTGGAAAGAGGTTTCGAGAAAATTAGAGATAATTTTTCTGAAAATCAAGCAATTATAATCCTGGATCATCATCCGGATATAACTATGAAGGGTGATGTAGAAGTTATAGATGCTACCTATTCTTCAGTTTCAGAGATAGTTTTCGACTATTTTGAATTTTTTGGAATAAGAATAGATAGTAAGATAGCCACGCTTCTTCTTATGGGAATATTGGCAGATACTGGAAAATTACAGCATTCTAATACTAATCCTAAAGTTATGCATGCAGCAGCAGAGCTTTTGAACAGAGGGGCTCTTGTTTCTAAAATATTTAAGACTATTTCTTCGGGAAATAATTTTTCTACTTTAAAGATTTGGGGCAAAGCTTTGGAAAAAGCTAAAATAAATCCAAAAACCGGAATGATTGTAACTGCTATAACTAAAAAAGATCTGGAAGAGTGCAATGCATCTCATGAAGATACTTCAGAGATTTCTTCTATTTTGAATACTGTGCCAGAAACATCTTTTTCATTAGTTCTTTCTGAGCGTAATGATGGTGTTGTCAAAGGAAGCTTGAGAAGCGAAAAATATAAGGGAGTTGACGTTTCGGAGATAGCTCATAAATTTGGAGGAGGAGGGCATAAGTTAGCGAGCGGATTTGAAATAAAAGGGAAAATCAAAGAGACAAAAGATGGATGGGAAGTAGTATAAACTGTTAAATGGTTGTATTGTTAAATTGTTGAGTGTTTTTAAGCTTCTTTAGATAAAAAAACGGAAGAGCGAATCACTGTCGTACTTCCGTTTTGTAAATAAAATCATTTTTAAACCTCATTTTCAATGATTTTATCTATTTGAGATAATCCTTCTTGAAGGATTTTTCGCACATCTTGAGCAGACCAAAATCTACCAGAAGAGAGTCTCTTAGCGGTAAGAGTAGCTAGAAGCTGTGCTTTGGCTAGCTTTTTGCCGTCAGAAACAATATTGCTCTCTAGAGGTGTTTGGATTTTTTGAAGTTGCATAGCAATACCCCCTTCTTTTTTTAAATGTTTTTCTTAGATTAAGCAAACCCCGATAATGTTACTATACTTATATTTATGCGTCAACGTTTTTTGTTTTAAGTTTTTAGAAAGATGGTTTATAATTAAGCCATAGGTGATGTATAGAATACATAATACTTTATACTTAATACATATGTTTATTGGTTGCCATGTTTCAATTCAAGATGGTTTGGATAAAGCTCCTAAAAGAGCTCATGATTTGGGCTGTGAAATAATGCAGATTTTTAGTCGCTCTCCAAGAGGGGGTGGTAGCAAGAAAATAGGAGATGAAACTGTTGGAGGTTTCAAATCTCAAGTTAGGAAATATAACATAAAAAATACTTACATACACACTCCTTATTATATAAATCTAGCTTCTGCGGACAATAGAATTCGCTACGGATCAGTAAATGCTATTCGAGAAGAGTTGGAAAGAGCTAGTCTTGTTGGAGCTAAGTATGTAATGACTCATTTGGGTTCGGTCAAGGACTTGGGAGTTAAGGAAGGTGTTGGAAAAACTATTGAAATGTTAGTTAAATCTTTGGAAGGTTACGATAGCTCTGCAGAGTTGCTTCTAGAAAATAGTGCCGGGGCTGGTGAAATAATAGGGGACAGCTTGGGAGATATCTCAGATATTATAAAGAAAGTCGATAGCAGTTCTATCGCAGGAATTTGCTTGGACACTCAGCATAGTTTTGCTTCTGGATATGATTGGAATGATTTCGATAAAACTATCGAAAAAGTTGATAAAGAAATTGGAATTAAAAATATAAAACTCATTCATGCTAACGATAGTATGACAAAATGTGGATCCAATAAGGATCGGCATGAGCATATAGGCGAAGGTTTGATTGGCAAAGAATCTTTTGAAAAAATTGTCGAATTTGCTGAAAAAAATGATATCGATATGATACTTGAGACAAAGCATGATAAGGTAAAGGAGGATATAAATATTCTAAAGGAGATGAGAAAAGACATTTCTTATGTCATACCGTAAAACAGAAGTTATTGATGGGTTTACGAATTAAAGAATTTCGTTTATCCGTTATTTAGTTTGTAATAAAATGTGGAATTATTTAATTTCTGGGATGACAGATCTTGCAGGTTCAGGTTTGCAACCTGAACCCAATAGTTTACACGTAAAATACCATCGTTGCAGTTGATTTATTTTTATAAGAAAATTTGTATAATATAGAAAATTTGTAAAACATGTGGAGCAGGTTACAAACCTGCTCTTGCAAAACATAATACGGCATGAAAGATAGCAAGATACAAAAAATAAGCACCAAATAATCCTCAATGACCAAAAGCTAAAGAGATAAGAAGAATTTGGTAATTGAATTTCTGAAGTTTGATTTTTGTTTGTATCTTGTATCTTGTGTCTTGTATCTTATTTCCATATGTTGATAGTTATTATTTCAGACGTTCACAATAATTTAGTTAACTTGAAAAAAGTTTTGGATTATTGTGGAAAAAGGAAAATAAAAAAAATAATATGTTGCGGTGATCTGGCTTCTCAAGAGACTCTGGATTTTCTTAGAGACAATTTTTCTGGGGAAATATTGTATGCTTTTGGAAATATGGATGTTGGTCAAATAAACATTAAAACATTAAAACATGAAAACAATAATAGTTTTGAATATAAAAATGTTATGATTTTTAGAGATTTTGGTGAGGTCGAGATTGAGGGTTTCAGTGTAGCTTTTGTGCATTATCCGGATAAGGCTAAAAAGCTTTGCGAGAGCGGTGACTATGATACGGTTTTTTATGGACACACTCATAAGCCCTGGATTGAAACTATCGAAACCAGGAGAAAGCAATATTTATTTAACTGCACAATGCTGAACCCAGGAAATGTAGCTGGAGAGATTTACCTACCCACTTTTGCTGTGTGGGAAGTAGAAAGCAATAATTTTGAATTGATCAAAATTCATGATTTAGAATAATAATTTTTTATATAAAGATTTCTTGAGCAGCCTATGAATAAAGAAAAGAAAATGGAAAAATTAAATAAAAAAATGTTGGCTTGCAAAAAATGTGCTTTGCGAAAAGGTTGTAATCAAGTAGTTCCGGGAGAGGGAAGCGCTAACGCTAAAATCATGTTTATTGGTGAAGGTCCAGGGAAAAAAGAAGATGATTCTGGAATACCTTTTGTGGGAGCGGCGGGAAAATTTTTGGATGAAATGCTGAATTCCATAAAATTGGAAAGAAAGGATGTATATATTGCTAATACAGTTAAATGTCGACCGCCAGCAAATAGAGATCCTTTGCCAGCGGAAAAAGAAACTTGTTGGCCATGGCTGGAAAAGCAGATAAAGCTTATTGATCCGGATTTGATTGTAACTTTGGGAAAGCATTCAATGGAAGAACTTATTCTAGGAAAAAAAATCTCTGAAGTTCATGGGAAATTTTTTCGGCGTGATTTTTCTGGCTTAGGTAACCAAAATCTTTTTGTCCTTTATCATCCAGCCGCTGCACTTTATAATGGCTCTATGCGAAAAGTTCTTATAAAAGATTTCAAAAAAATTCCGAAGATTTTGAAAATTATCGATAAGAAAAAGGAATGATTTTGATTTCCGTTACCTTTTCTATTATCGGATAATCAGTGATGCTACATTATAATATTGGAAGTATAGAAGTAATATTGAAAATCATCATTAATAATAAGGTAATTTAGCCATGTAATTAGATTGACCAAAGTCTCTAGCTTTGTTAGTATTGTTTTGTGTATTTATTGAAAAGAATTGGTTTAACATAAGGTCCGATGGCCGAGCGGTTCAGGCAAGGGTTTGCCTCCCTGCGGGAGATCACCCGGAGGGTGACAAAACTTTAAAATAAATATGCATTATACTTATTTAATTAAAAGCATAAAAGAGAAGTGGGTTTATGTAGGCTCAACTTCAGATTTAGTGAAGCGTATTGAGAAGCACAATAAAGGCTTAGTGAAATCTACTAAATATTATAAGCCTTTTAATTTAGTTTATTACGAAGCCTATAGAACATTGAGCCAGGCAAGAAAGAGAGAGTTTGAAATAAAAAATAACTCACAACAAAAGGAAATTATTTTGAAAAGAATTGGTTTAACATAAGGTCCGATGGCCGAGCGGTTAGGCAAGGGTCTGCAAAACCCTGTACGGCGGTTCAAGTCCGCCTCGGACCTCAAAACAGTATGGCGAGAAGTAAAGAGTGGTAAGGGTCTGCCTCCCTGCGGGAGATCACCCAGAGGGTGACAAAACCCTGTACGGCGGTTCAAGTCCGCCTCGGACCTCAAAACAGTATGGCGAGAAGTAAAGAGTGGTAAGGGTCTGCCTCCCTGCGGGAGATCACCCAGAGGGTGACAAAACCCTGTACGGCGGTTCAAGTCCGCCTCGGACCTCAA
>Ga0136601_1000368_pt1 | contig 20316 bp, 21 predicted proteins | sample AntRauMFilla2699_FD_181020 | JGI IMG/M metagenome (GOLD analysis project Ga0136601, IMG submission 181020) | Saline lake microbial communities from Rauer Islands, Antarctica - Metagenome Filla 2 #699 | ecosystem: Environmental > Aquatic > Non-marine Saline and Alkaline > Saline | place...
AACTATAACCAGACAAGACAGTAAAGTCCCTATCAGTAAACTCTTATTCTTGTTTTATTTGACAGATTGGTCGAATAAATCGTAAATATAGCAGTGTCAGGATGACATGGTCTAGACGTCTTGTTCACTCTTCCGGATGACTGAGTGAGTTGGTCGAGACCGCCATGGTTTAACTAAACTTATCCAAGAATATATGTATTCATTTGTATGTCTTATCTTTTATATCAGCTCCAGCTGATATAATATGGTCAGGTAAAGCTGACCATCAGATTAGTCCGTCTTGCGCGGACTAACGGTATCGGGAGCTTCAGCTCCGATATCTATTATGTCCGATAAGATCTATGTTGAGCTATAGCTTGCATATATTACTTTTCGGGTTTCTTCTTCTACCCGTATTCTTATTTTTGGCTTGTTGTTTGTATCGCTTAGGGTCAAGAATACCTTCACGGTATCGGGTAGCCATACTGAGATGACGACATACCATTTGATTAACTCTTTCATGGACAATATGACCATCAATACTATAATACACCTTCCGAACGCCATAATATTGTAACATTAAATGACAGTCTCGACAGGGTCGGGAATTGGTGAGTTGGCGACGAACAACTAATAATGACAGCTTCTTCAGCTTACGTCTGACGGTCCGTCGAATCTTGCTCTTATTATTGTCATAACCCTTTGTAGACTCGTTCTACATACTGTTTTATGACGGAAGCCTCGGCGTGGCACGAGCACATCCCCGACGACCCGACCAGATGATTGTATCCTGTGGCCACCACATCGCGGCCATCAAACAACACGGCCCCGTGCTGATGAGTCATAACACTTCGGGAGGCGGCCAAAATAGCCATGTCAATAATATTGCTAGTCAAAGACGATTTCATTGCTGCTTTTAGTAATGGTAAACAAACGGTTAAGAATTATTTATTTATCATTAATATATGTGAGATAGTAGTATATCGTATATCAGCATGGCTGATATATACAGGTTTTTATATTTCTATTTAATATGTGGACCTTAAGGTCCCCATACGGATATCATACTCTTACAGCTAGCTGTAAGAGTATGATATCTGATGGCTATATACAGGTTTTATGTTTTTTATTTGATGGCTGATATATACAGTCACGGCCACCCACATCTAGCTGTGAGGGTTATACATCTTGTACTCGCGAATAACGGCAGCACACGTTTCATTGCTACCACCGCGATCGGGATGATTCTTGACCAACCATCGACGATAGCGATGACGAACTGATTTGAAGCTGTCGTCCTGACCGGTCAGGATACCTTGCTCTTCCAGAGTCTTGTAAGGTGTCCTGCTTTGTGAGGCTGAGGGTGGGGGCGGCGGGGATGACTCCTCCCGATCATGGAAGGACTGATATTTCTCCTTGAAGTAATTCTTGAAGCCACCATAAGTACCGGTTTCTTCTTTGTAACGTTGCTCGGACCAATACCGATCCATGTCTTCGGCGTTCGATATATTGCGCTTGCAACTCTTCTCCCGGTGGTTCAATGAAAGAAGATATAGAAGATACTCTTGTTCGCTGATTCGACCATCAAGCTGTGACTGCAAAGCCTTGTCCTTAGCTCGTTTGACCCCATCCAAGGCTTTCAAACTTTGTTGTTTGTTGCGCATCCAATCAGTGTCATTCTCTTCATCGTATGGTTTGATCTTGTCGTGAAAATGCCGGGGGATCTTGGCTTTAGCTATCCGCTTATTACCAATAGGAGTCCGGTGATAATAGTTCTTAGCCCCGCTCGAAGATACCTTGTAGTAATACTCTTTCGGGTGATCGGTCACACAGGTAGAGACCTCCATCGTACACTTTTCACGGTATTTCACGGTCTTAAGGACGGTAAGTAGGCAATGCTGGCTGGTAACAAGTAATAAATTATCATTTTTATGTAATTGGTGGCCACCAGCACTACTACTTATCGCTATTTACTACTATTTATCACTACTATTTATCACTACCACTTACTACTACTTACCACTACTTACTATTACTATTTATCACTACTACTTACCACTACTTACTATTACTATTTATCACTACTACTTACCACTACTTACTATTACTATTTATCACTACTTACTATTACTATTTATCACTACTACTTACCACTACTTACCACTCACCACCGTAAATGTCATAATAACTTTTAACAATGAGTGTCAACCTCATCGATATCCCTAACATCGAAACGAGTCGCTAATCCTAATTTAATCAAGTCTTGATCATAAGCAGACGACCAGCACATACTGTCACCACTGTTACCGTTACTGCTACCACCGTTACCGTTACCGCTACCGTTACCGTTACCGTTAGCATTGTTGAGACATATATGATTCAACAAAATAGTCCATCGACTCCTACCAATACTACTTATACTGACACCATTATTACAGGAAACAGTGATCAACGGTCTATCTTTGCCTACAGCTGTAACATAGGAATTGTCCATCAAAGAATATATATGACCATCTAGCGTTTGCAGCCAATAAGCGTTAGCCGGTATCGACGGAACGTCATAGGACCACCGACTGTGATTGTTATAGTGACTATATTCTTTAACATCAATGGTTTGAAGTTTACCGTCAAGGTTAACCACATATTTATTCCCATCATATACAACAAAAACACTACTGTGGGTTTTCGGTCTAGGTAAATTAAAGAATCTGGTCTTCAAATCATCAGAACCTACCGGGGCACTGAGCATGGTGAGCCTGTTATCATCTATAGCCATACATAAGTCATTCTGGCACCACTGACCATTATCAGTGTGGGTCCACTTGATATTTATATTCCGGGACAACAAATAAGACACTTGACCAACTTCCAATGTAAATGTATCCATATTGTACCAGAGACAACTGTTGTTATCTATTAATGGTCTAAGACTCTGATCGGTCTTGATATGTCGCCACACCGAATACTTGCTATATCTGGCGATGTCGGCATCAATGGTCTGATTGTTATCGACCAATATTACTTCGCGACAACCACTTCTATCGGATATGGTAATCGATTGAGTATTATCGAGAGAGGTGATGACAAAATTATTGTCAGTGATAGCATCTAATAGATCGAATCGAACAATCTCTTGCGATTGACCGACACAGGTACCCTTTTCACCCAGAATTCTGACATAATATGTTTGACCTTTAGCCAGATCGGTCAACTCGAATGATCTTGTGCTCACTGGTATTGGTATAATCTCTGTCGTTCGGTCATCAAAGGTTTCGAATTGGTCAACTTCTAGATAGTAACCGTCAACCGGCTCGGCTGGAGGAGACCATGATATTGTTGCCGTGGTAGTTCCTATATTAGATACTGTTATATTGGTTGGATTGGCTATAACTACGTTACGACAAGTGTTGGTGACATCACCGGGAGACAAAAAATACATCGTTATTGCTACGGCAATTATGAAGACTAGAAATATTATGGTAAGAGCTTGACTATAAGAAGTGCACGATGCGGGATCGTATACCATTTTACAACAAGTCCGATAATTTGTCCGGCTAATATGTGAGTTTTAACACATATACTGTTTTTGGATAGACATAAGCGTGCTGAGTAAATGTATTATCCACTGTACCACTTTTACAACCAATGCTGACCATATTATGTCACAGTAATAAAATGTCAGAACGGGTCACATGGGTAGCCATACTAATTTTGGCAATAATAATAATAGCCACCATTGTCATATATATGGTCAAGAAGGGCGGCGGTGATAATGTTACGACTGATTTGTGTCAGACACTGTTTGTGGCCACCCCGACAGATATATCGGCCACGGTCGATCTCAATTTGTCGATCCGATTAACATGGTCAAGTAATACTGCTCCGGTTGAAAGCTATAAGGTGTATGTTGGTGATCAGCCTGATTTCGGCATCAGCGATGCTATTGATGTTATTGGTACCACTAATAGTGAGATAGTATATCAAACCAATGGTCAAGACCGTGTTTATTTCCGGATAGCTGGAATAATATCTGGTTGTGAAAGCTTGCCGACCGACATCATACTAGTGATAGTCGGACAGCCTATTCGTGGCGCATTTACCATTTCTCCTGTTTGTAACATGGGGTTATATTTTACATACGATCCAAAGTCGACCGAAGTATACTTATCTCGACACCCGACGGCATGGTTACAGACCTCTGATATGGTTATCAGTCCAGAGGCCAATTTAAACAAGTTTTTGACATCCATGACTAGACTGGACGGTAGTGTAGTAGCAGTGGTATTACCGATGGCCAGCACCACAGCTAATGATACAACCACTATTACTCAATCAGGGATAGATGTGGCCGAGTCACCTAGAAGATGGGTATTGACCGGCAATCAAAGACTATGTCAATTAGAGAACGTATCAACATGTCTTTCTGTCGATTGCTGTCGTGAACATCAACCAGTGACCATCACATCTCTGGCCAATGTTGACGACAACATTGATGTTATTGTTGGGGTAAGAAGTATTAATGTATTCGACATGTCTGATGATCTTTCGACCAGACTGTCAGTAAGAATAGCTGAATTCGATGATTTTGGTGAAATTATTATTGATGATAGTGTTGTTAACGATATTAGTTTGATAGATAGTGTTGCTGATAATAACTATTACTACTATTAAAATAGATAGATAGAAAGATAGAAGTCTCGCCAAGGTACTACCCTTGAAACGTCAAAATGACACTTTTCTAGCGACCAAATCCTTAGTATATTTACCAAGGATCGAGTGACTGTAATTTGACAGATTTCCAGATCCAGTAGATAAATATCTTCTTCTACTTCTGTCAAAAATACTTAGTCAGATATCTATTACATAAAATAGATAGATAGGATAGAAGTCTCGCCAAGGGTAGTACCTTGAAACGCTATTTTTACACTTTTCTAGCGACCAAATCCTTAGTATATTTACCAAGGATTGAGTGACTGTATTTTGACAGATTTCTGGATTTGGTAAATAAATATCTTCGGCTACTTCTGTCATCATAATATCTATTACATAAAATAGATATCTATATATAAATGTCTCAACCGGGGGATCCATTACAGCAACTCGACCAAGCCGCTTTGTACGATTTAGCTCTGGTCATGGATGTTAGAACCTTACTCAATCTATGCCAAACAAATTCAGCATATATGCGAATTTGTCGCAATGATAGGTTATGGTCGGATCGATTGGTCCGGGATTTCTCCAATTACCCTTTAATCAAGTTCAGGGACAATATTAATAGTCTGGATAGATATAAACTATACTATTACTTGTATAAGGATAGTGATCGACGCAGTATCTATTATATCGAAATGGTTAAATATTATGATGGTCTACCTTACTATGCTGTTATTAACCACGAACGAGATACCGTGACCTTGGAAGGTGATACTGAATCGGGTTATAGATACTATAACTTTTTAGATAACCCTGAATCTCGGTATTTCGGACCAGGAACATGGAACAAAGACTGTTATTTATCAACGAAACAAATATATACAATGCTAGATAAACCGTACATCATGGATAATGATTTATTAGCTGAATTGATACCTAATATGGTTAAGGCCGAATACGCTATTGTGAACGTGAATGAATGGTGACATGTATCTATCTAAGATATCATACTCTGCTAAATGTGAAAATGTAAACAAAAACATCGATTGTACGATCGGTTAAAATAGACGACACATAAAATGTCGCTATCGCCTGATGAGGACATCACTCCAGAAAACTGTATGTCTAAAACAGTTAAACAGATAAAGAACTCGTCCTGGTATACTATCATGCCAGCCGGCAAATCTCGATTTAAGAAAGCTGAGCTGTGCCAAGCTATCTTCACATTACAACAAACCATGGGCAAAGATAAAGGTGAAGAGGAAGAAGGTGAGGCGGAAGAAGGTGAAGGTGAGGCGGAAGAAGGTGAAGGTGAGGCGGAAGAAGGTGAAGGTGAGGCGGAAGAAGGTGAAGGTGAAGTGGAAGGGGTGGTATCTGAAAAGGAAAAGGAAGAGGAAGAGGTTTTGCCACCGGTCCCTCGAAAGTCTTTGAAACGCAGGGCGACCAGAACACCTACATCGGTGAAAAAGGTCCCTGTCCCTGTCTCTATCCCTGAACCGGATCCTGTTCAAAAGCTAGTCAGGCGAGGAGGAGACGCATTGACGAGTGACCCGATGAATACGTTGCAAAACGTCATCGACAGCGTTAGTATCATTAAACCAGCTAATCCTGAAGCCACCTTCCAACCTCATTACAAAGAGCAACATGAGATCGATCTTGATGTCCAGGAAAGGAAAACTCGGGCAGCACGACCAATGTCTATTCCCAAACCGGCCAAACCGACTAGGCGGAAAAAGAATGTTGTTCCTTCGCCGGTTGGGACTAAAGCCGTTGAAGATCAACCCAGTGGCGAGCAGGCTAAAACTGCTTTAACTGCCGGTCCGGGCGAGCAACGTTACATTGACAATTTATCGACAGTTGACCCAGCCAAACTCAATCCTGGTCGCAAAAAGAGGGGCGATGACACCTATGGTATTAATGACTTGAGGGCTATTGCTCGCACAGTTGGATTAACACCGACGGGAACAAAGGCCGATCTAGTGGCCAGAATCAAAGATATGATGTTAAGAAATGGGTTACTCCCGGAAGAAGGTGAGTAATAAATTCGTATGTGAGCTTTAGCTCACATATAAATGGTCGGTCCAAAACTCAGATGTCCAAAACTCAGATGTCCGGACATGAATTTATCACTGGTTCACCACCAGTTTCAATCCCAGTTTCAGCTGCAGTCTCGATCTCAGTTTCAGACCCATTTTTGGACCCAGTTTCAGACCCAGTTTTAGACCGTAAAACATCTGGTGACACCTTTTCCCCACCCCCATCCTCATCTTCGTTCTTCCCACCCTTATTCTCATACTCATACTCATACTCATCCTCATCATCCGTTCCATAGTCTGAACTTTCGGTAATTGAGTCATCAATCACATAATTTTCCAGCTCGTCCGAATCCATGTCGATTATTTTGGCCATGTTCATCATCGTTGCGATTATCCGGCCCTCGATATCATCACTGTCGCCATCGTCACCGCTGTCACCATCGTCACCGTGGCTGATATTGTCTGCACTTGATGTTGAGTCTTCTTCTCCCTCTTCTTCTTCTTCCTCATCCTCTTCATCCGACAAATCACCTAGTAATACCGCTTGACCCTTACACTCGTCCTCGCGCCCATCGGTCCTACTATTACCATCACCATCTTCATCCTCTGACCATGTATCGTCCTTAAACTTCCAGGTCGAATAATCGATGTCGGGGTAATCCCCGTGATCTAGGGGATATATAGGATCTCGTGGATCTTGAGGATATTGTGAATCTACATAGTCTACCGGTTGGAAGCTAAAGATCTGGCTATTACCTTGGAGTTTCGGTCGCTTGATCTTAGTGAGGTCGTAGTTATCAGTGGTCACCCGTTTTGTGCCGCCGGCCCAGTGGTTTTGGTCTCGGTCTTGGCGGTCTTGAGGGTTTTGGGACCCAGGACCACCATACTCTTTCCGACCGTCTCGATCATCACTTTCTGTCAACGGGGGTGTAGGCAGTATCAACGTATCACCTACAAAGTATTGATACACAAACCTATCAAAACAAATAATGTCATATGGATCACACGATCCGGAAGGCTGGGTCTCACGGGTCTCACGGGTCTCACGGGTCCCAGTCGACGATAATAGTTTAAGATGATATTTGCCGTTGCCAACACAATACATATAATATCGACCCTTCCCATCACACCCATATACGAATTTCGTCACTACGTTATCGATGATGTAAATGGCATCGTCAGAAAACATTTGAATAGTGTGAATAAGGTCTATTATGCTGGTAGCTGATGGAAATTTCAACAAATTAGATGGGAAATCGTATTTAACATTGTCACCAGGCTTGAAATTACCATTATGGCCGACGTTCGATCGATTATACATAATGATCGTGTTTGGATATACGACCTATGTCCTCCAAAAATATCATTTTCCCATATGGTATATGTGATGTAGTTTATATGGTCAGCTAAAGCTGACCATCTGATTAATGCCTAAAAGGCATTAATTTATGATACCTATTTTAAATGATATGGGCGTTGATTGTTATTATCGTACTACTGATTGCGGCATTGATAATAGGATATTTTATTCATCGAGATCATCGGGCTCATCGGGAGAGATTAGAAAACATGTGTTAGATATCATACTTATTTGTCCGCTTTAAGTTTTATCTCACGTATCTAAAATGCCGTCTTACACCCTGACCCCGTCATCTTATGGATATACCATTTATGGTCGTGCTGACTGTCCACAGTGTCTAGATTTCGTCGATTTCGCCATGTCTAGGCGATGCCCGGTCAGACATGTCGATCTCGATGAGGCTGATTTTGAATTCGGCGAACCCTATGTGACCAATCTTTTATCCGATATGACTGGATTACATCCCGATTTTGTCCAAAGTAGACAATTAGAACCTTATGTGTTTTTTAAACGTCATTACCTGGGAGAACAAGGATTGGCTCTAGCTTATCAACTGTGCGAGGAAGGTGATCGATAAGATCAATGAATATGGTAAAAAGTTTAAGATGATAGACTATAGAAAAAGCTAATACCCATGGCTTTACATATATGGCTACATATATGTCCCAAAGTGATAAAGTGATAAATTACATCAACATCTTTAAAATTTAAAGCACAATAAAAGATGGATACCCTAGCTGACCGTTTAACGACTGGCCAAGACAAATACGATATTAACACTGAATGTGGTCTTATCAATCGTCTGGTCAAGCTGCAACACGACAAATATATGGCTAAAATGGCCAAGAGTAAGTCGATGGCCGAGAAGTACAATTTCTCAGCCGAGTCTGATCGCGTCAGTTATACTTTCTGGAAGTTACAGGAGAAATCTTTTTGGACCAATACCGAGATGGACTTTTCGGCCGACAAAAGCGATATGGGCAAGATGAATGCCGACGAACGATTTGTTTTTACTATGGTATTGGCCTTCTTTGCTGCCGGTGATGGTATTATCGGCAATAACATTTTAATGCGGTTCTTGTTTATGGCCGAGAGCATGATCGAAGTCAGTGCTTTAGTCACTCAACTTCATCAAGAGATGATCCATGCCGAAAATTATACCGACACATTGCTAACCCTCATCCCCGATCACGATAAAAGGCGCCATCTTTTAACTGCGGCCGATGAAGTCCCTACCATCAAAGCCAAGGCTGACTGGTTAGAGAAATATATGTACTCTGATGTTGGTAAGGGATTGTTAACATTAGCCTTTGGCTGTGCTGAAGGTATCGGCTTTTGGAGCTCATTCGCTTTTGTATACTGGTTGAAGCGAAAGGGAACTATGCATAACTTTGTCTTCAGCAACATTCAGATTGCCAAGGATGAGGCCATGCATCGTGATTATGCGTGTGCTCGATTCCGAGCTATACCGTCGGCCGATCGACCCCGAATTGAGGACTGTTTGACCTTGATCCGAGAATATACTGAATTAGAGATTAAGTTCACTGAATTTTTATACGGTAATCATGAAGTCGATGATCTAGAATGTCAAACCGTGATTCAATTCGTATTGTTCATGGCCAATCGTCTGTGTGATGGTTGCAATTTGCCCCGAATTTATCCGGAAGGAAGTCATATCACTGCGGCCGAGGAAGCCCGTCATAATGGTATGATTGCCAAACCTTTGCCGTGGATGCCGGTCGGTGATGATAAGGGTAACTTTTATGAAGTCGAGATTGGCGCTTATAAACAAAGTAGTATTGCCTCCATGTATGATAAAATCAACGCTATGGGAACCATGGGCGGTAGCGGTGGTGAAAATGAAGACGATGAGAGTGATAGCAGTGATAGTGATGAGAGTGACACGAGTGATACTAGCGATACGAGTGATACTAGCGATACGAGTGACAGTAGTGAAGAGTAGTGAAGAGTTATAGTAGTAATAGTAGTGGAGAGTGATAGTTATACGAGTGACACCAGTGAAGAGTGATAGTAGTGATAGTAGTGAAGAGTGACAGAAGTCCACATACAATTAATGCTCATGAGATAGGCATTGATCTAATTAGTCCGTCTTGCGCGGACTAACGGTATGTGTGCTTTAGCACGCATATCTGATATCTATGTTGATTAACATAGATATACCAATATACCGAGACTTCTCATCTAAATATGTCAACTTACTTGATATATTTTTGTTTACTTTACATAAGTCAGATATATTTGACACTATTTCACATATTGACAAATTAATATACAACTCACCTCGAGGTAACGATACTGCTTGACAGTAATGGATCTATTTTGCAATAGCTGGACATGTGGTATGGGTTCGGTGAAGCCGAGAGTGTTACCATCACCTGAAATGGTTGACGCTACAACTGCTACAACTGCTACAACTACTTCTACAAGTGATGAAGAAGATACTTTATCTCATCCAATAGGTGTATGTCAACCATGGTTTTCTCATTTGATGTCAGGGAAGAAGACAGTCTTAGGACGGGAAGCCCAATCAAAATGGAAACCTCTAAAGGTTGGACAATCATTAGTTGTTAATTCGCCCGAATACGAGTGTGCTGTATTCGTAGTGATCGGTATTCGTCACTATCCGAGCCTTAAAGAATATTTAGAGGCTGAAGGTGTTGACAACTGTCTTCCAGGTATCAAAACAGTGGAAGAGGGTATTGCCATCTACAACCAATGGAGCACCGATGAGGATTTAGCTAAGTATGACTTTCTGGCTATTGAAGTCAAACTACTGTATAAGATATAACATTATTATATCAGATGGTCAGCTTTAATTTGTCAGCACAAGGCGGACAAACAGTATGTAAGCTTTAGCTTACATATTAAGCTGACTATATAAAGATATCATGCTCTTGCAGCTAGCTGCAAGAGCATGATATCCGTATATGGACCTTAAGGTCCATACATAAGATATAATGGATACTAACTCTTACCATAAGTGTCTAATTAGACACTTATATAGACACCGACACTTAAAAATGGATATACCTATATATTGCGATTTGACCGCCAATATAGGTGAAGATTGTATAGAGTGCGAAAAATGTAAAGAGTTGGGCGACGATACCACAGGTAACACAGGTACCACAGGTAACACAGGTGACACAGGTGGCAAAGACAACAAGGTGTGTAAAGTTTGTCATCAGTGTGAGGACGAGTTGATGAATAAAGTGGCCATCGGACATATAGTCGCTCATTATTATGGTCAAGAAGTCGGGACCGACAATGTATATCAACATCTCGGTGTTCATCAAGACATGATAATGGCGTTTGATCTAGTTCTCCAATTTGTCCTTGAGAAGTATTACGGGATATATTGGTAAGTAAGTATCGCTGGTAAAAAATGATTTATAACTATAATGTATAGTTATAAGTAAATGGAACGGGACATGGAATATGAAGCCAATAACAGTGCCGTTGATGATCAAACAGGAGGAGTAGGAATAATGTGTAAGAATTTTATATTATGTGAAACGGTTTTACCCGAATGGTGGTTTGATTGTAAGGGGCGTTATCTTTGTACAAATTGTCACATGCTTTTTGGAACTTGGGGTACTCATACAGGTAGAGGTATCTTAGATGTAGTTGAAGACGTAGAATGTCCGGTATGCTTGGAAGTAAAAAGGTCTGTATTACAACCTAATTGCGAGCACACAATGTGTATAGACTGTTTCAAACGATGTCGTTATGGTGCCGAAACTGTAGGACCCGAATTTCCACGCCCAGACATTGAAGACGAATATGATGATGACACAGATAATCCTAAATGGGAAGATGACTATCCATCAATAAAGAAATATCACCAAGAATATAATAAATGGGATGATGAACAGAAACGAGAATATCAAAGAGAAAAGAAATTAGCTATATATGAACCTTAGGGTTCATATACGATATAATGGTTAAAGTGGAGAACTAGAGGCACTCTACAAAGTTAATCGAGCCTTTGAATAGATTGCCAACGCGATGATACATGTTAATATCACCGTTTTGCTTAATCGAATCCAAAAACTCATCCTTGGTCACCCACACTAATTTGCTCACTTCCGGGTCGCTGATAGTGGATACTCGATCATTGAAGGTGGCCACAATCTCGTCCATATCGACGTCCATGTAGATAAAAATCACCAGAATCTGTTTGTTCCACACGGCAATATGGTCACCGATATCTTCGGGATGGATATTTCCAAAGATATTCAAGCTTTCTTCCCTTAATTCTCGCAAAGCACTTTTTACCGGTGTACCATCGCTCTTCTTGACGCCACCACCAAAATCGGTATAATTGCCATACTCTTTGTCTATTCCTAAACATACGTAGATTTCACCATCGCGAACGGTGTAAGGAATAGCGCCGGCTCGATTAATGGTCGACTGTTGAGTCCAGTCAATACTCTGAACATTGTTAATTTTAGTTTTGTATTGGCGATTGTATGGTCGGATCTTCCCGCGACCAACTTTAACACCAATGCGGTTAAACTTTTTGACACCTTCTACACATGTACTCATTTAACAAATGTAATAATATCTCGCGATATTTCGGTCGGTCACCGTAGCCCAATTAATTGTCATTTTTCGGGGCGGAGACATAGCTAATATGGTTATATGGTGATATCTGTCGCATGTGGTCAGCCGATGTATTCACGAACAGCTGACACAATTTCGGTAACGGCTTCTCCTATACTAGTTTCTTCAGTATTTATGGTCACTTCAGGCTGAACCGGTACGTGATATGGATCGGATATACCGGTAAAGTTTTTGATCATTCCTTGACGAGCTTTGGCATATAAGCCCTTAGTATCCCTTTCTTCACACGTTGATAATGGGGTGTTAACATGTATTTCAAAGAAACCTCCAAATTCTTCCACCAGTGACCGACAGGTTTGCCGCGCTTCTTGATATGGGGCAATCGCCGCGGCAATAGCAATGCCGCCACTTTTAGTGATGAGTGAGGCCACATAACCGATTCTTTCGACATTAGCATTCCTATCCTCTTTAGAAAAAGTTAAACCTTTAGATAAGTGTTGTCGAACTTGATCACCGTCGAGAATGGTGACTGGCTTATAGCTGACCTCTAATAATTTCTGTTGGACTGCTTGAGCCAAAGTCGATTTACCCGCCCCCGACAAGCCAGTAAAGAAAAGAGTAAACCCTTGTTTTCCTGTCGGCGGATAACGTTGTTTTAAAATACGAGCAATCTCGGCAAAAGTAAACCAAGACGGAATCTCTTGACCAGAATAGAGCAATTGCCGCAATTGAGTACCAGAAATGGTCCTGATCTTCATATCCTTGGGTACTTGATGAATCTGACGATAACCAGACAGGTCTTCGACATAGACGACCATTTGATAAGTCAACATTGTCAGCCCGACCTCGTCTTCATGTTGTCTGACTAATTTTTGAGCAGCATAAGGATCGTAGAAGGGTTGACCATCTTTATTATTACCAGGACCAGCATGATCACGACCAATGACAAAATGGGTACAGCCGTAATTCTTCCGGATGAGAGCATGCCATAACGCTTCTCTTGGACCAGCCATACGCATGGCTAAAGGCAAGAGTGACAAAGTAGCCGAGCCGTCATCATAATACGATATAAGCTGTTTATAACACTTGACTCGGGTAAAATAATCAACATCGCCTGGTTTGGTCATACCGACGACCGGATGGATCAAAACATGAGCATCAGATTCAGCTTGAGCCAAACGAGTCAACTCGTAATGAGATCGATGCATTGGATTGCGGGTTTGAAAGCCAACTATTTTGTTGATACCATGTTCCTTAAAATAGGCTTTAAGTTGGGCCGGTGTTCGTCGATATTCATTAAAGTCGTAGTGACGAGGGTCCGATAGCCTATCGATAGGACCGCCTAGATAATATTTACCGGCAGTATTCAATAGATAATCTATAGCTGGGTGACAGGTATCGTCGGCCGACCCGAAAACATGATAAGCTTCTTTAGCTTTGTCTGGTTGCCAAATCGAGGCTAAAGTTAAAGTGGCTAAGGGATGGTTAAAACTATCTTTGAGTGTAATCTTGTCGCCAATAGTAAATGCTGTAATATTGTCGACATCTAAGGTAATGGGTATCGGCCATAGTTGACCTGACGTTAATCTCATTGTTGTTACGACCGAATCATAATCTTGTTGAGTCAAGAAGCCTGTCAGCGGATGAAAGCCACCATTGACAATCATTTCAAGATCACATAGCTGTCTTGGCGTCAAAGTGAGTTCGTGACAAGACATACTTTGTATATATAACAAAATAATGTCTGTGTTAAAGAGTATGTACTATGTTGTCTTATATAGCCACCAACTTGTCGTTAGTTTCTCGCCAAAAGTTAATTGTTCTAATATCCTCTCGGTCGTGGCCAAATTGTTAGGTATGGATTATGACAAGTCGACAGATACAAAACTGTTAGCTATCCATAGAGTCATCTGGGACAAGACGAATTACCAAAAGTACAATTACGAGATTGTCCGGCGTTTGCCCGAATCAACTGAATCTTTCACTAAGATATTTATTATGAGAGAACCGTTAGACCGAGCACTTTCCGGCCTACTATATTCAGTTACATATGGAAATAAGGGTAGGCCACAACAAACACTCATCGACTTTTTCATAACCCATTTTAATAAAAACCATCACTTGGGGCGTCAAGTTAATGACGCCGATTTGAAAATAGGGTGGGATCATGTTTTCGATATATCTCAGTTTGAAGAATTTATCGTGGCTGTTGAAACAGTTACGGGCATTAAAATAGACAGACCGACCCTTAATTCTAAGCATTGGAACAAATACAATGATAAACCGACAGGTAATTATAAGCTGGTCAAAGATGTTAGAGACTGTAAAAATCTATCACGACGTATCACAGATTATTTTACCGCTGACGAAATTGCGACAATACGAGAGATGCTTAAGACGGACCTTGAATTTTACCACAGCAAAATCAAAGGGTAACTTATATCGATATTTAGCTACCCATCAGTGTGTAAGGTTCAGCTCACATACGATTAATGCCTATCGGCATTAATTTTATATACTATATAAAAATGTGGTATATCACGACCGATCTCGATTCATGTATTAATAATGGTGGTTTGGGTGGTCTGGGACATATGTTCTATTTATATACCACTGCCTACATTATTGGTTACATTTTTGATCTCGAGCATGTTTATAGTCCATTTAAAGCGGCCGGGGCCGATAAGCATAGATTAGAAAGGACTAGCGTAGAGTATATACATAGGGTAAGACGACCGAGCGATGTATGGAACGAATTGTTTCGATTTTATCAAGGCGAGAAGAAAGTAGAAGACTTGAAGTGTCGCATTGTTAATTTGCCGAGCGGGGCGCCGTTTTCTATGTTTAATTTACCACAATTGACTGCGTTCTTCAAAGGCTTCGATCGGGATGAAGACATATTATTCCTGGTCAAGAATTCAAATCGGGTGTTACCAGGGCAGTTTTACACTTGGTGTCAGACAGAACCGTCGGTCGACTCCGATCTATACGAAAAATTCATATCAATGCTTCGATCTAAATGTGCTCATCAGGTCGATCGACCCGATCGATCCGATCGATCCGATCGGGGCCAGCTAGTTATGCATATTCGTCGGGGCGACTCTGTCAAAGAACCGCTACAATTCTATCAATCCAACCTTGATAAGGTTTTGAAAGATAATCCGGGCATCACTGATATCACAATATTATCTCTTGGTACAAGTAAACAGATGTCAGAGATCGAAGACAGATTCTCGTCATATAACGTTAAATATTTGTTGAACTGTGATGATCATCTGTCTTTCAAGACCATGATGAATGCTGATTTTCTGATTGGTGGTCACAGCTCTTTCCCCAAAATTGCGGCGCTCTATAACCCTTACGGAAAGAAATATTTCCGGCCATTGGGTGGCGCTACCCGATGTGCAGAAATGCCAGTAGGAGACCCATTATGGACGGTTTTACCATGATCTTATATTAGTATATAGATATATGAACTATAGTTCATATAACACTTTTCCCGCCATTTTACTGACAACTACTGTCAACAAATATTGATGATCTCAATGTTGACGTGATCGGATTGTTTTAGTTGCCCTGGTTGCCCTGGTTGCACCGGTTGCACTGGTCCTTCTTGCTCTCGCTCTTGCTGAAATCCTTGGGGTAGCCCATTTTGGAAATCATCGATCATATCAGCTTCTGTCGGTCCGTCTTCGAGCTCATCGATTACTTCGTTTAAACCATGGTCTTCAAGGGCACCGGGCCCAACGATATTAAGCGATACCACTGGCTCAACTGACGACATTATATATGGGCCCTGGTGTGGATCGGGCAAAGTCTTATATAAGCCTACCAGGTTAATCAACCATTCGCCAAGATCATATTGTTCGAGTAAATCACGAGCATGCATTAGTACATCCCTGTCAATGTTAAGAATAACGTGGCCACTAGCCACTTCATGACTGGGTCGATATGAAAACATCCGTCGACAAAAATCGACATTCAACACTTCAGCCTTACTGGTGTATTTTTCTGGCAAATTCTCGATATTACGACATTGGGTCAATAGTTTGAAGGCGGTAGCTGGTCCGACTCGATATATGCGACTATTGTAGTCGCAGCCACACATGATACAGAAATCCCTAAAAGTATTGTAATCAAAGCCGAGATTATTAAGAATACCCTTGTAAATAGTAACCACGAAATGAGGCTCACTCCTCCTCGATTTAATATTGTATTGGTATTTACCATATTCGGTTATCGACATTGGTGTGCCATATGCTAGCAGATCCGTGTCTTGACTGAAACAAGCGGCCACTTTGCCTTCGCGGCACAACATAGCACATAACTCTTCACCTTCACCCATGGCCCGAATGCACGGAATACCGACAGCCGATAAGATGTCGATAGCTGTTTTCATCTCGTCCCTAGAAACACTGCTCAACTGGACTAACAATTTCCTTAGTTCGGTCGTGTCTTGGGCTGTTTTGGACAATTCGTCTTTAGCATAGATTTTATCTTTTAACTCCTGATAACGAGCAATGATAGTGTTACGACGTTCCCGCCTTTTGTGTTGGGTTGGACCTTTCTCGTCGGGATGATCACCATCATATACAAAGATTGGTGTTATACCGGCTTTAAGCATTTCGGTGACGAATCCGGTCAACCTTTCCAGCCAGGCTTTAACAGTTTTGCTGCGGTCCGGTTCACAATGAGCTAAATCGGTACTGTTGACAACATCACGGTGAGCCGTACTCATGAACCTACGGAAGACATTGTCTGAATCAATGATGATACGTTTGCCATTGAAATAACTATACGGGATTTCGACGTAATTATCTGGCGATTCTTTCTTTAAGAACGGATTAAGACCTTCAATACCCATAATAAGTTACAGATAAACAACAAAGTAATGAGTCGTTTTGACAACGAAACTACTAATACGGACAAATCATTTTCACGACGTCAAACAGGTAAGAAAGGTAAGCATGATGGGAAAGGTGAGCAAGGTGAGCAAAGTGAGCAAAGTGAGCGCGGTAAAAAAGGTGGGCGGAGTAAGAAAGGTAAGCGAGACAGATCTCGATCTCGATTTCGTAGCGTTACCAAAACAATCACCCCACCGAAACAATTGTTCCACCCTAAAAAATCACACCCATTACGACAGTCACCAACACATTTATCACAACCGTCACTCCAATCCCCACCGACACCAGTGAGACCATTGACACCAGTAAGACCAGTAAGACCATTGATACCATCGGGACCACCAGGGAGACATCCACCTCATCAACCATTGATACCACCACTGAGACCAGTACCTATACATACAGATAGTAGGGATACATTTATCCCTGATAGGTCTGGACGTTTAGCACCTATCAAAACTGGTGAACCTGGTGGACCGGATGGACCGGATGGACCGGGTGGTCCAGACCCAGACCCAGACAACAGTGATGACAGTGGTGACAGCGGTGACAGCGGTGACAGTGGTGACAGTTCAGATGATTCTATTATTTCTAGTATACTAGGAATGAGACCAAAAGATTGTCCTGATACCAATACCGATAATATTTATTTGAGTGGTACTCTAGCCAGACAAATTAGGGCATTGGTATCGTCGACTGTAAAACACGAGGTTGATAAATATAGGAAAGAGTGGAAACAAGACTTATCAGACGTCGAGGATTTTATTGTTGAAAAATTGGGTAATCGGTCAAGCAATACATGTCAAAATGGTGGTCAAGATGGTGGTCAAAATGGTGGTCAAGGTGACGGGAGTAATGGTGGTCAAGGTGATGGGAGTAATGGTGGCCAAGGTGGTAGTGGATCTATCAAAAGCCGGGCCGACCTGGCTGAAACAAATGCTATAGCTGACCATTTTAAAATATTCATGACCGAAATACTATCATCGGCAGACATACCGTCATCCGGCATCATTGACGGTATGAAAATAGCATTGTCTAAATTGGGGACCGATGGAAAAGATATAGAGGGTATAACTGATGTTTGCGATTATACCACTGATATTTATAGCGATGAGTCGACTGACATTATCAACATAGGTCAAACACAAAATCTGTCTAGATTAATGGTCACCGATACAATCGATCTGGACAATAATGTTTTAGGCAGTACTGCCGGGCCCGTCTATAGTAGTGATATGACCGATATCGACAATATTAATGTTAGTGATGATGTCGATGGTAGTGATGATGTCGATGGTAGTGAAGGTGTCGATGGTAGTGATGATGTCGATGTTAGTGATGATGTCGATGGTAACAGACGTGTCGATGGTAACAGACGTGTCGATGGTAACAGACGTGTCGATGGTAACAGACGTGTCGATGGTAACAGACGTGTCGAAATACCTGACCCATCTAATAAAATAATAAGAATACCTTGTTATTTTGAACATGATCCCAGTAATCACGGCCATGCTTACTATGGTCGCAATAGCACTACTATTGAAATAACACTTGTCAACCTACCGTTATCGACCCCAATCGTCGATGGAAATAACAACAGATACATATCTATTTGTTCGTCTATCGATGATTGGGGGTTCATTAATGACGATTATCCAACTTTTGTCTTCACCACCAATAAGTATGTCAGTAGTGGTTATGTCTACTGTAAAGTTATCGATGGAAAAATTAACATACTAGATGTGTCTTTGAATGATGTCAAAATCGATATCACTGAAGATATGCTACCAATGATTTTGCGTTATATATCGGCGCCTTAGCTCTGATACGGATATCGTGCTCTTGTATGATATCCGTATGTGAGTTTTAACTCATATATCTTTATGTCAGTCTATAAAATTAATGCCTATAGGCATTAATCTGATGGTCAGCTTTAGCTGACCATATAAGATATCATACAATAGTATGATATCCGTATGTGAGTTTTAACTCACATATAAAATGTTTTCTACCGGCATGGGAAAAACGGCATCGGAGTGGTTGACCAGAGATGTTGCCTTATATTTACCATTGAATGAACTGAGTAAGTTCTGTCGAACCAATAAAGCCATCAAGTCTTTATGTGATAGTGATAGGTTTTGGGCCGACAAATTGGCGATAGATTATCCGGAATTTATCAAGGAATTGCCTAATGGTATTGTCGCAGGGACGGCAAAGAGTTTATATCGAGCCTATTATTTACAGCTATCCAGCGCCGATCCCGTCAATAGGTTTCAATCTAGCAATGGCACAGTTATAAATATTCCCCTCAATATTGTTGAAATGTTTATGTCTTTTAATTCCATGGTTAAAGATACAGATAAAATCGATTACCGTCAAACTCTACCTCTTTTCACCAACGGGATTGGTAACATATTGGTAATTTTAGCCTTGATGTCTTACTATTTCAGAATGCTTAAAAGAGATGGACAAATAGATCCGAGGATGCATCGACTTAACTATCTTTTTACCCAATATACCGACGCAAAAGTAGACAGAACTACTAAAATTTCCGATTATCTGGCAGTATTAAGACGGGTCGTCGGTGGTAAGATCGCAACGCCAGATCCAATATATACATCAATGTTCGACATTGCCACATCGGAATTTAGACGTATTGCTTGGGGTGTCACTAGATGAAGTGATAACCATCACGATCTTGACCACTATTATCTTGACTTATTACGATCTTGACCACTATTATCTTGACTTATTACGATCTTGACCACTATTATCTTGACTTATTACGATCTTGACA
>Ga0136601_1000369_pt1 | contig 20299 bp, 17 predicted proteins | sample AntRauMFilla2699_FD_181020 | JGI IMG/M metagenome (GOLD analysis project Ga0136601, IMG submission 181020) | Saline lake microbial communities from Rauer Islands, Antarctica - Metagenome Filla 2 #699 | ecosystem: Environmental > Aquatic > Non-marine Saline and Alkaline > Saline | place...
GAGAATCTATTCTTCAGACAAGACAACGTAGTAGACCTTATTTCCGAAGACGGGAATAAGGTAAAAGGAGTTGTAACCCAAACAGGGCAAAAATTTTATGCGAAGGCTGTAATTCTAACAAGCGGTACTTTCCTTAATGGACTCATACATATTGGAGAATCCAATTATGGAGGAGGTCGATCCGGGGAGAGAGCTTCAATTGGTATTTCAGCTTCTCTTGAAGAACTTGGGTTTGAAGTAGGGCGCCTTAAAACGGGTACGCCTCCCAGAGTAGATGGGAGAACGGTTGACTATTCAAAACTGGAAGAACAGTATGGAGATCAAGAGCCTACAGCGTTCTCTTTTTTGACGGAAAGTCTTCCTTCTTTGGAAGAACAGATGTCTTGTTGGATTGGATATACCAACAACGAAGTGCATGAAGTATTGAAGACTGGGTTTGACCGAAGCCCGATGTTTAATGGTAGAATTAAGGCAATAGGACCCAGGTACTGCCCAAGTATAGAGGACAAGATTAACAGGTTCGCAGATAAAGATCAGCACCAATTGTTTCTTGAGCCCGAGGGTTGGAATACTTATGAGATGTATTTGAATGGCTTTTCAACGTCGCTTCCTGAAGATGTTCAGTATAAAGCATTAAGAAGCATTCCGGGATTTGAAGAAGTAATTATGATTCGTCCCGGGTATGCTATTGAGTATGACTATTTCCCCCCCCACCAAATAAAGCGCTCACTAGAAACAAAAATAGTAGAAGGGCTCTTCTTCGCTGGACAAATAAACGGAACAACCGGTTATGAAGAGGCTGCTTGTCAAGGATTGATGGCAGGAATAAATGCAGGCCTTTCCGCACAAGATAAAGAGCCGCTTATTCTGCAAAGATCCGAAGCTTATATAGGAGTTCTTATTGATGATCTTATTAATAAGGGTACAGAAGAACCCTATAGAATGTTCACTTCTCGAGCCGAACACCGCATACTGCTCCGTCAAGACAATGCCGATTTACGACTTACTGAAATAGGCCACAGAATAGGTCTTGCTTCAGATGATCGATTAAGCAGAGTCCGTGTTAAACAAGAAGCCATTGATAGGCTTGATGATTTAATTAAGGACTATACTGTTAGGCCGGATAAAATAGATCCGCTGTTGGAGAGTAAAGACAGCTCTACAATGAGCCAGCCCATGAAGGCCGTAAAGATTCTGTTGCGCCCGGAGGTTTCTTTGCTAGAGATGATGGAGTATGATGAAGAGTTTGCAAAACAAATAGATGAAATCAGTCAAGATGAAAAGGTTCTGGAGCAAGTTGAGATACAAATTAAGTATGCAGGTTATATAGAAAAAGAATTCGAGATGGTAAGGGAGATGGAGAAACAGGAAAACATGCACATCCCAGAGCAGATCGAATACTCCAACATCAAGAGCTTATCAACAGAGGGGACGCAGAAGCTTTCTAAAATAAAGCCAGAAACGATTGGGCAAGCCAGTAGGATTAGTGGCGTTTCAGCTAGTGATCTTTCTGTGCTGATGGTCTACCTCAAAAACTAAAGGTGTTCCACGTGAAACATGAAATTATTCGCGAGGAATTTAGTCCTGAGAAAGTTGCCCAGGTTCAAGCTTTATGGCAAGCCCATAAACAAAATCTGAGCGAGTACATTGACCGGTTGATGTGGTGGAACAAAAGGGTGAACCTTATAAGTCGTGATGTTTCACGTGAAACAATAACACATCACGTAGAGCACTCGCTTGTGGTAGCTCAGTCTGGGTTTTTTAAAGAAGGCGGATTCGTTATAGATTCGGGGACCGGAGGGGGATTGCCGGGTATTCCATTGGCGATTACGCACCCGTTAAAGCAAATAATGCTAAATGATATTGTTTCTAAGAAAATCATGGCGTGCAAACACATCGCCTCCGGAATTGGTTTGAAGAACATTAGCTCTAGTGCCGCTTCAATTAAAGAGGTTGAAATACCGGAAGGGGCTGTGGTGGTGTCAAAGCACGCGTTCAAGGTTAACGATCTTATAGGTCTTTTAGGTAAAAATCCTTGGGGTGCCATTGTTCTTCTGAAGGGTGGGGCAGAAGTAGAAGAAGAGCTTGAAGGTGTTGATGAGGCACTTAGTATTAAGGTTGTTGATTTGGAAAAAGGGTTTAATCATTCTTTTTATGAAGGAAAGGCAATGGTAGAAATAACAAAACAATAAAAGATGAATAGCTCAGAAAGAAGACTAAAGTTAATGCTTTTACTTCAGCAACCCGGAAAGCGGTTGACCGTAGATGAGCTAGCCGAGCGTTTTGATGTAAGCCGGCGGACTATATTCCGGGATTTCAATGCTTTACAAGAAATAAATGTGCCGGTAACCTGGGACCGCTATTCCGGATATGGTCTAATTGAAGGGTATAAGGTTCCCCCGCTAATGTTTACTTCTAAAGAGCTTGCAACCATAATGGTTGGGCTGAATTTTGTGAAGTCTCAAGTTGATCAGGGATTGGTAGAAGATGCGAAAGGTGTTGAGGTTAAAATAAAGAATGTCCTTCCGGATGAATTAAAAAACTTTATGACTTCTCTAGAGGGGCGAACCATTGTAGATCCATTTCTAAAATTTGGCGGGAAGAAAAAGAAAGGAGGGAGTTGGTATTTAATTAGCAGCGCTATAGCTCAGCAAAAAAGGATGCAATTTGAATACACTACAAAATCTGGAGAAAAAGGGATAAGAAAAATTGACCCATATATTTTAGTGTTTTACCAAGATCACTGGAACGTGATTGGAAAATCGCACTTGAGAGGAGAAATCCGGAATTTTATTCTTGAAGAAGTGAATGATGTTCAAATTTTGGAAGAAAAATACGAGCTAAAGAAAGAATTAGACGTAGAGGGCTTAATTTTCCGTTCTGACGAGAGCTCTCATTCTATAATACTACAAGTCAATGAGGGCGCCCTGAAGCGGTTAGAGGCGAATCTGCCGGCTAAAATAATTAAGAAAAAGGCGGAAAATTCTAAAATTTTTAAGATAGAGTTTGAATTTGATAATTTGGACTATATCAATGAGTGGCTTCTTCAGTTTGGAAATAAAGTAAATGTTGAAAAGCCTAAAGCCTTGGTTGAAAAAAGAAAAGCTCTTCTGAAAGAAATGTTAGAAAATTAGAGCGCCAAATTTTGTGTAATAAAAAAGGGCTTCAAGAAATTGAAGCCCTTTTTATTTGGATACTATTTTGAGTTAGAACTCAATGAAGAAATTAATCTTCATCGCCTTCCCCATCTTCGTCGTCATCACCTTCTTCTTCATTGACAACTCGTGTTACGGCTGCAATAGCACCGTCAGAGTCGAGACGCATAATTCGAACACCTTGAGTATTTCGACCCATTGTTCGAATTCCACCACAACTCATTCGGATTACTTTTCCTTTTTCGGTGATGATCATTAAATCATCGTGATCTGTTACCTCTTTGAGGGCAATAAGGTCGCCGGTCTTCGGAGTTATCTTCAATGTAATCACTCCTTTACCGCCTCTGGATTGTTCTCTGTAATCATCTACAAGAGAGCGTTTTCCATAGCCGTTTTCTGACATCGCGAGAACTGTTGCTTCGTGAGTGTTTTTAATAACAACCATGTCAACAATCTCATCCTTCTTACTGAGCGTCATACCTTTAACCCCGGAAGTATTTCGGCCCATATCCCGGACGTCACCTTCGTGGAATCTTATGGCTCGACCATTTTTATTAGCAAGAATAATATTACTATCGCCATCTGTAAGTTCAGCTGCTAGTAAGCTGTCACCATCTTTAATGTTGATCGCAATGATTCCATCTCTTCTTGGGCGGCTATAAGCCTCGAGGGTAGTTTTCTTAACTTGCCCATCTTTTGTTGCCATGATGATAGAGTGATTGTTGATATACTCTTCATCTTCAAGGGTTTTAACCGGAACAAAAGCTTTAATAGCATCGTCTTTGTCAAGCTCAATGAGGTTGACAATTGCCCGGCCTCTTGCGAGTCGGCCTCCTTCTGGTATTTCATAAACTTTTAACCAGTAACACATTCCTTTCTCTGTAAAGAATAGAATATAGTTGTGGGTTGTGGCTACGAATAAATGTTCTACATATTCCTCATCGCGAGTTGTGGTGCCTTTCATTCCTTTTCCACCACGGCGCTGGCGACGATATCCGCTGACAGGCATTCTTTTGATGAACCCTTTATTAGAAATGGTAACAACCACATCTTCATTGGCGATCATGTCTTCGATATTGAAGTCATCAGCAGAGTGTACTACTTGAGTTCTTCGCCCATCACCATATCGTTTCTTGAGATCAGCTAACTCTTCTTTAATAATAACTGTTTGCTTATCACGGTTTGATAGTATTTCGCGATAGTCGGAGATCTTGTCTATAATTTCTCTATACTCGCCATCAATCTTCTCGCGCTCCAGGCCTGTAAGCTTCTGTAAACGCATGTCCAATATTGCTTTCGCCTGAATATCTGTAAGAGCAAATTTCTTACGAAGTGCAATATTAGCTTCTGTAGGATTGTTAGATGCCCGAATGGTTTTAATAACTTCATCCAGGTTATCAAGAGCAATTTTAAGACCTTCAAGAATATGAGCTCGTGCTTCAGCTTGATCCAGATCGTACATGGTACGGCGGATAATGATATCAACACGATGTTCAACAAAGTGATAAATCAGTTCCTTGAGATCCATCACTTTTGGTCGGCCTTTAACAAGAGCCAAATTGATAATACCAAAGGTGGTCTGCATTTGGGTGTACTTATATAACTGATTAAGTACAACGCCGGCATTTGCAGAACGCTTCAAAATAATTACAACACGAATACCTTCTCTGTCCGATTCATCTCGAACCTCTGAGATTTCAGTAATTTTCTCATCATTTACAAGAGAAGCAATTTTCTGAATAAGCGTGCTTTTGTTAACCTGATAAGGAATTTCAGTAATAACAATTTGCTCACGATTACCGCGAAGTTCTTCAGTGTTGGCTCGTGCGCGGAGCGTTACTTTTCCACGACCGGTTTCATAAGCATTTTTAACGCCTTCATATCCATATATAATACCAGCTGTAGGGAAATCAGGAGCTGTGATATATTCCATCAGAGCTTTAATTTCGATATCCGGATCATCGATATAGGCTGTTACTCCGTCAATGACTTCCGTCATATTATGTGGAGCCATGTTCGTTGCCATACCTACGGCAATACCGGATGCCCCATTTAACAGGAGGTTGGGAAACATGCTTGGCAGAACAGTTGGCTCTTCAAGGGTGTCATCAAAGTTAGGCTGGTAATCTACCGTTTCCTTATTGATGTCTGAAAGAAGTTCTTCAGAAAGACGATCCATGCGAACTTCAGTGTAACGCATGGCGGCCGCGCTATCACCATCAATGGAGCCAAAGTTTCCTTGTCCATCAACGAGCGGGTAGCGTAAGGAGAACTCCTGAACCATTCGAACAATGGAATCATAAACAGCAGTGTCACCGTGAGGGTGATACTTACCAAGAACCTCACCAACAATACGGGCACTTTTCTTGTAGTTACGATTATGATACATCCCCAGGTCGTTCATTCCATAAAGTGCACGCCGGTGAACGGGTTTCAAACCATCCCGAACATCAGGAAGTGCCCTGGATACAATAACCGACATCGAATAATCGATGTAGGAAGACTGCATTTCGTCTTCTATAGTAATAGGTATAATTTTTTCTCTGGCCATAAATCAGGTAGTAAAAAAGGTTAGTCTGTATTCAGATTAAGTGGATCAAATATCGATAGTGGCGTATTTAGCATTACGCTCAATGAATTCCCGGCGAGGTTCTACATCGCCACCCATCAGGGTGGAGAAGAGTTTATCGGCTCCGGCAGCACTTTCAATGGTTACTTGTTGAAGAGTGCGAGTTTCAGGATCCATTGTCGTTTCCCAAAGTTGTTCAGGGTTCATTTCACCCAGTCCTTTATATCGGGAAACATCGAATTTCTTACGAGTTTTCTTCAGCTCTTTAACAAGCTTATCACGAGTAGCATCATCCCAAGCGTATTCCAGATCTTTACTGGTGGTAATTCTATATAACGGAGGGGTGGCGATGTATATGAATCCATTCTCGATGAGGGGACGCATATATCGGTAGAAAAATGTTAAGAGCAAGGTTCTGATGTGAGATCCATCAACATCAGCATCCGTCATAACAATGATTTTATGATAACGTAATTTTTCTAATTCAAAATCTTCTTCACCATGGCCTACACCGGTGCCAAAAGCTGTAATCATGGCCTGAATCTCTTTGTTCTCAAGAATTCGGTTGATCTTGGCTTTCTCAACATTCAGGATTTTACCTCTTAATGGGAGAATAGCCTGAAAGCTTCGGTTACGACCCATTTTAGCAGAACCACCGGCAGAGTCACCCTCAACCAAGTAAATTTCAGAATGTTCAGGATCTTTAATTGAGCAATCGGCTAACTTTCCGGGAAGCCCACCGCCACTCATAACACTTTTACGCTGAACGAGTTGACGAGCTTTTCTGGCCGCTTCTCGAGCCTCGGCAGCAAGAACTACTTTTTGAATTACTTTTTTAGCTGCTTTAGGATTCTGTTCCAGATATTCATTCAGTTGATCATAAACAACAATCTCTACCGCACTTTGAACTTCTGAGTTACCAAGCTTGGTTTTAGTCTGACCTTCAAACTGGGGTTCCTGGACTTTTACACTCAATACAGCCGTCATTCCTTCACGAAAGTCTTCACCGGAAACAGAAATCTTACTGTTAGATTTGATCAGATTATTCTTTTCTGCATACGATTTAAGTGATCGAGTTAATGCACGACGGAAACCGGAAACGTGTGTTCCTCCCTCGCGTGTATTAATGTTGTTCACATAAGAGTGAACATTTTCAGAGTAGGAGTTATTGTAAGAGATGGCAATTTCAACCGGAACTTCATCAAGTTCTCCTGTTATATGAATAGGCTTATCCAACATAGATTCCCGATGCTCATCAAGGAAATCAACAAAATCTTTTACTCCGCCTTCATAATGGTAAGTTTCGCTTTTGAGTTCTTCGTCCTCTTCCCGCTCATCAATAAGCTCGATAGTAATCTCAGGATTAAGGAAGGCCAGTTCTCTCATACGTTCAGCAATAATGTTGAACTTGAACTCAACCGTTTGCGTGAAAATAGTTTCATCAGGAGTGAACGAGATTATAGTACCGGTCTTTTTTGTTTTTCCTTTAACGGAAAGAGGAACCGTTGTACCGCCATGTGCAAACTCCATGACATGAATTTCACCATCTCGATGGATTTCAGCTCTAAAGTGACTTGAGAGACCGTTCACACAACTGACCCCCACTCCGTGCAATCCACCGGATACTTTGTAAGTATCTTTGTCAAACTTACCACCTGCGTGAAGTTTGGTAAGCACAACTTCGACAGCAGGAATACCCAGCTTCTCATGAGTATCAACGGGAATACCGCGACCATTATCTTCAATGGTCATGGAGCCGTCTTCATTAATAGTTACAGTGATATGATCGCAATAGCCCGCAAGTGCTTCATCAATGGAGTTGTCAACCACCTCGTTTATTAAGTGATGAAGGCCGCGCTGACCTGTATCCCCGATATACATTGCAGGGCGCTTCCGTACTGCTTCAAGACCCTCCAAAACCTGTATGTTTGATGCCTTGTAGTCAGAACCTTGTTTTTTTGCCATAAGTATGGTGTGATAGCTTTCTTAGATGAGTTTGTTAACGCCTGAAAATATAGCTTGCGCGGGCAAAATCAAAAAAAGGAAGGGTTTTTATTGAAAATATTAGAGCTGTCGCTTCTGGGGTGAAATTCAACAAGAGAAAAGTGGCCGGAAATGTGGATAATTCGAGAAAATGTTAATAATTAGAATTTTCATGCGAGCTGCCGTTGAACTTTGATGATTATACCTCTATCTTTAGTGTCTATTTTCATTATGAATTAACCGAATTAACAATGTCGCGAAAAGACGATATTACTGGAAAAGGAGCTTTGAACGGATACCGTTCTTCTAAGTCGAATAATAAAACGAAACATCGCTTTCAATTAAACTTGCAAAAGCGTCGTTTTTACGTACCTGAAGAAGACAAGTGGGTAACACTCAAAGTTTCTGCAAAAACTGTAAGAACAATTAACAAGAAGGGAATTTCTGCAGTATTGAAAGACGCGCGGAAAAAAGGAACTCTTATAAAAGACGTATAGAATTATGGCAAAAGGAAGCAGAGTTCAGGTAATCTTAGAATGCACCGAAAAACCCGGTTCATCTCGTTACGTTACTACAAAAAACCGAAGAACAACGACCGATAGACTTGAACTGAAAAAATACAATCCGGTTCTTCGTAAACATACTGTTCACAAAGAAATTAAATAACCAGAGTTATGGCTAAGAAGCAATCATTTGGACAAGAAGCATTACAAGCGAAAGCGGCTCACCGCAAAATGGCAAAGGTTATCATTTCTACCAAGAATGATAAAGGAAAGTATGCCTATAAAGAGGTGATGATGGATCAGGAAAGCGTTAATGAATACATCAAAGAAAATAGATCCTGATAATTCATTCATAAGGAATATATAAGGTTACGCAATTTTGATTGTGTAACCTTTTTTTTTGGTTATTTTCAGCTACGGAGGAAATCATGACAATAAAAGAACAAATTATTTCGGACATCAAAGAAGCTATGAAGGCTAAAGCTAAAGAACGCCTTCAGGTACTGAGATCTCTAAAAGCAAAGCTGATGGAAAAAGAAATCAGCGAGCGAAAAGATGGAGAGGCAGAGCTTAATGATGAGCAGGCTGTAGAAGTATTAATGAAAGCAGCCAAACAAAGAAAAGAATCCATTGATCAGTTTGAAGAGGGTGGCCGTGAAGATTTGGCCGATAAAGAGAAAGCGGAGCTTAAGATTATTGACGAGTATCTTCCGGAAATGATGGACGAGGAAGATGTTCGAAAAATCGTTCAGGATAAAATAAAAGCTCTTGGCGCTTCAGGCATGCAGGATATGGGAAAAGTGATGGGACCCCTTATGGGACAGCTGAAAGGAAAAGCCGATGGTTCCATGGTCAGCCGAGTTGTAAAAGAGGAGCTCGGGGGATAACGAATGCTGATCCTGGACCTGATTATTGCCACACCTATTCTATACTTTGGCTACAAAGGAGCAGTGAATGGATTGGTTAAGGAAGTACTCAACATTGTTGCCATAATACTGGCGATATTTCTCACCTTTAACTACCTGGATGCTTTTACCGGAATGGTTGCGCCACTTTTTGAAGAAGGAGCCTCTTTTGTCCCTTTTGTGTCAGGAGCTATTCTATTTATAGGAACCATTGGTTTAGTGGCTCTTTTAGCATACGCAACCAAGGAATTATTGAAAGCCGTAAAGTTAAGTATGGTGAATCGAGTTTTAGGGGCGACTTTTGGAGCCTTGAAAAGCGGATTAGTGGTAAGTGCCGTGCTGTTGCTTTTAGCGGGGTTTAATGTACCCGGTGAACAGGCAAGAAATGATTCCTATTTATATCCCTATGTAATTTACTTGGCTCCATTGACTTACAACGGAGTAGCACTTGTCTACCCCGGAGCTGAAAATTATACAGAAACGCTGAAAGCTAATATCAGTGATCACAACCCATTAGAAAACATTCCATTTTTAAACGATAACTTAGATAATTAGATGTCATTTTTACCTGTAGAGGAACAACTTGAAATTATTCGTCGCGGAACCACTGAAATTGTTCCTGAAGAAGAACTCGTCGAAAAACTCAAGAAATCAAAAAAAGAAAATAGGCCGCTAAAAATTAAACTTGGTGTTGATCCTACCCGACCTGATTTACACTTGGGTCATTCAGTTATTCTGAGAAAGATGCGGCAGTTCCAGGATCTAGGTCATGAAGTTATTCTTATCATCGGTGGCTTTACGGCTATGATTGGTGATCCAACCGGACAGAATAAAACGCGCCCGCCGTTGACGCTGGAAGAAGTAAAAGAGAATGCCAAAACCTACATTGAGCAGGCCAACAGTATTCTGGATGAAAGTAAACTCACCTTGACCAATAACAACGACTGGCTGGGAGAAATGGATTTCATGGACGTAATTAAGCTGTCATCTAAACTGACGGTTGCCCGAATGATTGAGCGGGATGATTTTTCAAAACGCTTTGAAGGCAATGAGCCTATTTCTTTGCACGAATTTTTATATCCACTGGCTCAGGGACAAGATTCCGTTTACCTGAAATCAGATGTAGAGCTGGGGGGAACCGATCAGAAGTTCAATCTTTTGGTAGGTCGTCAGCTTCAAAAAGAAGATGGACAAGAGCCTCAGGTTTGCTTGATGATGCCATTATTGGTGGGAACTGATGGTTCAGCGAAAATGTCCAAATCATACGATAACTACATCGGGATTAATGAAGCGCCCAATGATATGTACGGTAAATCCCTATCCATTCCGGATGATTTGATTTATAACTACTATGAATTGGTCACCGATGTGGATACTGCAGAACTTCCTGCTATTAAAGAGAAGATTAAAACCGATCCAAGAAACGCCAAACATGACTTAGCTTTCACTATTGTACGCATGTATCACGGTGAAGAGGCTGCTAAAGGAGCAAAAACGCACTTTGAGCAGACGGTCATCAATAAGGAAGTGCCGGACGACGCTCCTGAGTTCTTTTTTGAAACCGGAGAAGAAATTCGCCTACTCGATATTATTGCTGAAACAGGCTTTTCCTCAAGTAACGGGGAAACTAAGCGCATGATTAAGCAGGGTGGTGTCAGTATTGACGACAAGAAAGTAACCGACAAAAATCACTCTATTACCTTTTCTGATGGGGATGAATTTTCCCTTAAAGTTGGAAAGAGAAATTTCGGAATTCTAAAAGCCAAGTAACTCATTTTGACAAAGATCAGCTCGTATAACGTAAACGGAATCAGAGCGGCACATCGAAAAGGTTTTATAGACTGGGTTGAAGTGAGCAATCCCGATGTTATTTGTATTCAAGAACTTCGTGCGCTCGAAGAGCAGGTTCCTGATGAGATTAAAGAACTCGGTTATCACGAGTCATATCATATCGCTGAGAAAAAGGGTTATTCAGGTGTAGCAATTTACTCAAAAGAAAAGCCGATTAAAGTTGAGCAAGGGCTAGGCGTGGATTGGATAGACAAAGAAGGCCGGGTAATTATGGCTGAATTTGAAGATTACCGGGTATTCAGTATTTATGCCCCCAGCGGAACTACCGGTGACATTCGCCAAGACATGAAAATGGATTTTCTGGATAATTTCATCCGGTTTGGAAAGAAAGTAGTAGAAGAGGATAAGCCCGCTGTATTTTGCGGTGACTTCAATATTTGTCACACTGAAATTGATATTCATAATCCCAGTAAGCAGCATAAAACTTCCGGGTTTTTACCGGAAGAACGAAAGTGGGTAACTGAGTTTTTGGATATTGGCTACCAAGATGTATTTCGTCAACTTCACCCCGGGAAAGAAGACTTATATAGCTGGTGGAGCTATCGAGCGGCATCAAAAGATCGAAATAAAGGCTGGAGAATTGATTATCATTTAGCAACAGGTGACTTAGCTGAAAAAGCAAAAGTGGCTGAAATAGAAAAAAAGTGGGATATTTCAGATCATGCTCCGGTTAGCATCACATATGAAGTGTGAATGAACGAAGCTTTTTTGGTTAAAGTTTTAGGTGATAGAATAGATAAAGGATTGTATGGGAACGCATTACAAAGGCTCGGATGAAGAAAAGAAAACGCTGAATGCGTTTATAAAGCTGATGCGCGCCACTGAAAGTATGAATGGGAGATTGTCTCGCCATCTCTCGGAAGCAAATCTAACGGTGAGTCAGTTTGGTACGCTGGAAGCCTTACTTCATTTAGGCCCTCTTAACCAAAGAGAGTTAGGACAGAAGTTGTTAAAAAGTGGAGGAAACATCACGCTGGTGATTGATAACCTCCAAAAGAGCGGAATGGTTGAAAAGAAAACAGATCCGAATGATCGCCGCGCTGTGATTATCTCGTTAACGAAAAAAGGACGATCGTACATTGAAGACTTTTTTCCACAGCACCTCGGGAAAATTAAAGAGGAGTTTAGTTGTCTTAGTACCAAAGAGAAAGAGCAACTGGGGGCTTTGTGTAAGAAGTTGGGGAAGAAGCCGGAGTAATTAATGATTTGCTACCTGTTAACTGTTTTTAAATAGGGAAAGGCTTTTTTGCATCAGAAGTTAGTTTATTCAAAAAATAGCGCTGTACTAAAATTATTTAGCAATAAAATCAGTGATAATTATTATTTGCATGTAATCTTTTTTTTTTTTTTAATTAGTGAGCGGAGCGTGAAGCTCTTTAATTTCAACTAAATAAAAGAAAATGAAAAATTTTTTATTCAAAAACAGATTACTTTTATCTGTAGGTTTATTTATATCCAGTTTAGTCATGATATTAATTGCATGTCAAGCATTTAGAACTACAGAAGCATACTTCGATGTTAATACACAAGAAGTGAAAACAAGAGAAGTCTGCGGTGTTCAATGTGAGGATGGTTTTTCAAGAAGAATGAGCTGTGACTCAGACTTTATTTTGATTACTGATCCAGAGGTAAGTTGAAGCCTAGATAATTATAAATGAAAAAATCACTCTTATTACTTGCATTTATTCTATTCATTTCTACCGAGACTTTTTCTCAATCATACCAAGAGGTAATAAGTTTAGGTTATTTTGACTCAATTGTTAATGTACATGAAGTAAATAATTCCACCATCTTAATAATTTCTAATGGAGGAACATATCATGCGACATTGTATAACTTTAAAGAGGGCAAAGTTAAAGATCAAATAATAAGGAATGGAAGGGGGCCTTCTGAGCTTCAAAAAGTCGAGGCATCTACAATTGATACGGAAAGTGATTTCAAGTATCTATATTTAAAAGGTATAGGAGGAAAGATCATTAAATATAATTTAGATAAAGGTGAGTTAGAAATACAGAGAGTTTCATCAATGGCAGGCATTTCTTATTTGGAAGTATTCAAGGATGAATTAGTGCTCTCAAAAAAAGTTTTAATTCCCCCTAAACTTTTAGAAGAACAGGATTCTCTAATAGTAGGTTACGTTTTAGATAAAAATACTCTTGACCTCAAAAAACAGATAAAGATATCAACTCTAGATTTAGGGCTTTCAGGAATTGAGCAAAGCAATAGGTTGGATAACCTACAGGTATTTAATTTAGATACATTTCTCTCAAAAATTACTAATGAACTTTATTTATTAGCTACTAAGGGTGTTAATAATTTAAAAGTTTTATCTAACACTGAGTTAATCAAAACTATTGATTTAAAAGAAGAACTGCCTTATGAAATTGAAGTTCTGAACCACAGCCAATTTGGTTATGGGATAAAAACACCTGGAATAATTAACAATGTAGTAAAAACTGCAGAGGGGATTTATAGCTATAGCTTTGGACAACCCGGGGGCGAAATAGACAGTGGTTATTTGACAATTTCGAATGTCTTGGGGGAGACTCAAGTTCAAAAAGAAAATGTACCAGAAAGCAGAAAGCTAATATTTGACGTTTCAATTAAAGATATCAACTGTAACCTATTCCTCTTTGGTAAGTCTATGTCGCATACCACAGAGCTATATATGTTTAATTAAATCCATACCGATAAGTAGTAATGAAGTAACCCTACTTAATCACCGACTCATAAATAAAATATGGCGGAATGTTCTTCCAGCAGAAGTCGGTAGTGTAATTGTCAAAGACTTCAGTGAGGGGCTTCTTAAGATGCCCGGATGTTTGATAAGCTAAGAAGGATCCTTTCTCATGGAGTACTTTTTTAGTTTTATTCAGGATGTCGATTTTCATATCCCAATCAAAGAAAGAAAAGGGAATCCCGGAAACAACATGATCTACATTGCCAATAAGTTCTTCCGGCATTAATGTCAGCATATTTTCAACACTGTCGTGGAAAATAGTAAGGCGATCGTCGTCTATTTTTGATAAGGTTTTTACAAAATTGGCGTTGGTTTCAAACACAAAAAGCTGAGCATCAGGACTCATTTTCTTTAAGAAATGCTTCGTGAATACCCCCGTTCCACCGCCATATTCTACAATCGTTTTGGTGGTCTTGAAATCAATGTGTTCACAAAGCTTACGCACACAGTATTGAGAAGAAGGCGTAATAGAAGCAACATCTTTATCCGTTGCGAATGATTTCAAAAATGTAATAGTATTCTTCATGTTAAACTATAATTCTTGTTCTAATTGTCCGATTTGGTCCCGGATTCGGGCAGCCTCCTCAAATTCCATGTTTTTGGCGGCATTAATCATGGTTTCCCGGAGATGTTCAATCAACTTGTCTTTATTTTCGAAGGTGACTTCCTTCATCGCCGGACTGGCTTTGTATTGAATGCCATCCTCAGCAACTTTAACAACTTCAAGCGCTTCTTCATTAGCATCCTCATCACCCTGAGCAAAATCAAAGCTTTTGTTAGATATCAATGCCGGGTCAACCAATGGTTTCAATTCCTTCTTAATAGTTTCAGGAGTAATTCCATGTTTCTCATTATACTCTTCCTGAACTTTGCGCCGGCGCTCGGTTTCATCTACTACTTTCTGGATGCTTTTCGTGATTCTGTTTGCATACAAAATGGCTTTCCCGCCAACATTTCGGGCGGCGCGACCTACAATCTGAAACAATGATGTTTCTGACCGAAGAAAGCCTTCCTTGTCGGCGTCCATAATAGCAACTAAACTTAGCTCAGGAATATCAATCCCCTCGCGCAACAGGTTAATTCCAACGAGAACATCGAAATCTCCGCGGCGGAATTTATATAAAACTTCGATTCTTTCAAGGGCATTTAACTCACTATGCATATATGCCGCGCTGACACCAAGATTTTTGAGGTATTCACTGAGTTCCTCACTGAGTCGCTTGGTTAAAGTGATAACCAATACGCGCTCTTTCTTTTTAACTTTTTCCTGAATTTCAGCCAATAAATCATCCACCTGATTATCCAGCGGGCGGATTTCAATTTCAGGTTCCATCAATCCGGTTGGGCGAATAATTTGTTCGGTATAAACACCGCCGGATTTCTCCAGCTCATAATCACTGGGTGTAGCACTTACAAAAATGGCTTGATTTACCAAGCCTTCCCACTCATCAAAAGTAAGCGGACGGTTATCGAGTGCGGAAGGAAGTCGGAATCCATGTTCAACAAGTTCAACTTTCCGAGAGCGATCTCCGCCATACATCGCCGAAATTTGAGGAATGGTTTGGTGACTTTCATCTACAACTACCAAGAAATCCTCCGGGAAATAATCCAGTAAACAATAGGGACGTTCACCGGGCTTTCGGGCACTTAAATATCGGGAGTAATTTTCGATCCCGGAGCAATATCCAATTTCCTGAATCATCTCAATATCAAAAAGGGTGCGCTGCTCTATGCGTTTAGCTTCCAGGAATTTCTCTTCATCCACGAGCACCTTTTGCCGCCATTCTAACTCTTCTCGGATTTGTTCAATGGATTGTTCCAGTCTTGCCTTAGAAGTCACGTAATGGGAAGCGGGATACACCCGAAACTCATCCACAGAATCGTGAACGGTTCCATCGTTTATATCAAAAAGCTGAAGGGATTCAATTTCATCTCCCCACTGTGTAATTCGGAGTCCTTCATCAGAGTAGGCCGGATAGACATCTATGACATCACCCCGAACCCGAAAAGTTCCTCGCTTAAAGTCCAGGTCATTTCGGTTATAGTGGAGATCCACTAAGTCATATAAAATGGTATTGCGTGGAATCTCTTGCCCCTTGTTCAGGGTCAAAATCAATTTCTCATATTCCGAAGGAGAGCCGATGCCGTAAATACAACTCACCGAAGAAACAATGATTACATCCCGCCGTCCGGAGAGTAAAGAACTCGTCGCTCGAAGCCTGAGTCGCTGGATTTCTTCATTGATGGAAAGGTCCTTTTCAATGAATTTATCCTGTGTAGAGAGGTAGGCTTCCGGTTGGTAATAATCATAGTAAGAGATAAAAAACTCTACGCGATTATCCGGGAAAAAGTCGCTAAGCTCCCGATAGAGCTGGGCAGCCAAGGTTTTGTTATGGCTCATTACCAGGGTAGGTTTCTGCACATTTTCAATAACATTGGCAACGGTACGCGTTTTACCGGAACCGGTTATTCCCAGTAAAGTTTGGAATTTATCTCCCGCATTGAGGCCTTCTGTAAGTTCAGCTATGGCACTAGGCTGATCGCCTGCGGGATCGTATGGTGAGTGAAGTTTAAATTGAGACATATATGCCTTTCAAAGGTACGAACTGTGATGTAACTTAGGAAACAAGAACACAGAAAAATTAATGCCACAAAATCGCTAAAACACGAAAAAGATTTGAAATTATAGTGTTTAAAGAAGTTCATTGAACTCAAAAGGCTGATTGGCTGAGAAAACCGCTGATTCAAGCTTCAGCCTAGCTAAAATATTTTGTGATTTAGAGTTTTTGTGGCTAATAAAACCAAATACAGATGTCTCATCGACATAAAGATTTAGAGTCGCCCCGTAAGCGTATAGATGAAATTGACGAGCAAATTTTGGACTTGCTTTCAGAGCGGGGAGATATTGTTCGGGATGTCATAAAGCGAAAAGTTGAGAATCAGCTTCCGGTTTTTGTTCCGGCGCGTGAAGAAGAGAAGTCAAAAGCATTTAAAGAGCTGGCCAAAACAAAAGGGATTGATCCTGATTGGGCCGAAGATTTTTTAAGAATGATTATGACGGCTTCAAGAGCAACCCAATCGCAGGAGACTTTTCCTATTGCCACGGAAGAGCCCAAGCATATTTTGTTTGTTGGTGGAGAAGGGGGAATGGGTAAGCTGTACAAGCGGATAGCGGATCAATCCGGACATAAAACCTACTCCATCGACAAGAAGAACTGGCACGAGCTTGAGGAATTAGCGCCTAAATTAGACATGGTAATTGTAACGGTTCCTATCAATGTTACAGAAAGTGTGATCGAGAGACTGAGTGGGCGGCTTAAGAAAGAAACGATTCTTGCAGATTTCACCAGTAATAAATCCAATCCAATTGATGCGATGTTAGCTGCACATGAAGGGCCGGTAGTTGGACTTCACCCCATGCATGGTCCGGATGTTCAAAATCTTTCCAAACAGCTGATGGTATTTTGTAATGCCCGGGATGGAGAAACCGCAAAATGGTTTATGGAGCAGTGTGAACTATGGGGCATGCGGGTTATTGAGGCAGATCCCCAAAAACACGACCATGTAATGCACCTGGTTCAGGGCTTGCGTCACTTTGTGGCTCTTTTGCATGGTTCCTTTATGGAAGAGTTTGACTTGAAACCGACGGATATGCTGGATTACTCATCCCCAATTTATCGCGCAGAATTAATGATGACCGGCCGAATATTTGCTCAGGATGCAGAGCTTTATGCTGATATTGTATTTGCCAATAAAGAGCGCCGGGATCTGTTATTAAAGTTCTTTGATCACCACAAAAAGCTGGTAAAAATGGTGGAACAAAATGACCGTGAAGGGTTTATCAAAGAATTTGAAGGGGTTACCGACTTCTTCGGGAAATTTGCAACGCAGGCGTTAACTGAAAGTGGGTACCTAATTAATCGACTGGCAGATCGTTTTGCCTAAAGGAAGAATTATTCCTTAAGATTTATAATATTAAGTAAAACAAAACTATTAGCAGAGAAGAGATGAAAAACCTATTAACAGTAGCGATCATCGCACTACTAGCCTTTTCAACGGCTGTTAAAGCGCAGGAAAGCACCCCTTTAAAAATTAATTCTTTGGATGAAGTTTCCCTGAACAAAACGGAAGCGGATCAAAGTGACAAAACGTACTTTACTCTAAATAGCTCTGCTTTGGAGAGCGCTGAGTTTAAAAAAGGAGCCATTTTTGAAATGGAAACCGGGCAGAATAAAACGGCTCTTTTCAGGATAAATCGTCAAAAGAGTTACCGGCCGGGAATTACTTCTTATATGGCAACAGAAGTTGGGAAACCGGATAACAAATTTACTTTCTCTTATGGTGAAGGAACCTTGATTGGCCTGTATCATGAGTCTCACTCAAGCGCTGTGATGATAGCGGAAGACGAAGAAATCGGCAAAGCATTTCTGACCCGGAATAAATCTATACTTGGAACCACAGAGTCTTGTGCTGTTCATGAAAAGGAAAACCTGGAAGCCATCCCGAATCTGAAAAGTCGGTTTTCAGACAAAAGAACAAAATCGGCATCAAATGCAGAAAGCGGAGCGGTTATAGCCCCGGTTTATGCTTCCGTAGATGACAGCATTGCCATAGACGTGATGCTCGTTTATACCGACTCTGCTGAGGTGTGGGCTGATAATTCAAGCTTTGGAAACATAGATTTTATCCTCGCTCAGTCCATAAATCTCTCTCAAACAGCTCTGGATAATAGTAAAACAGGAATAGAGCTAAGAGTAGCTCACATCCATAAAACCACATACCGCGGAGATAATGATGAAGATATTTCGGCCGGAGATCATTTAAGAAGGTTTACCCAAGACCGCGATAATCCATCCTTTGGAGAAGATGATACTGATTTTATCGGCTATATGGAGGAAGTTCATGACCTGAGGGAAGAGTATGGTGTAGATCTCATGGCTCTTATTATGAGCGAACCAAATACTGGAGGTATTGCTTGGGTGTTGAATAGCGTGTCCGGAGCTCCATTAAGAAGTTTTTCTGTGAATAGAGTGCAGCAGGTTGCAACGAATTATACCCTAGTACATGAGATTGGGCATAACATGGGTAACTCACACTCAAGAACCCAGCAAAGTGCAGCGGCTTCTGAAAGTGGAGCCTTGTTTCATTATTCAGTTGGGTTTCAAAATGCGGCAGAAAACTTTGTTACGGTTATGGCATATAGTGATGCGGGGCAACAGGAGGTACCCATATTTTCAAGTCCGGTCTTGATGTTTGATGGGGCTAGTGTAGGAACAGGTAACAGAAATACTCCTGAGAACGCTACCCTTACATTAAAGCAGGTTAAAAGAACGATTGCAGGATATAGGGCATCAATTGTTGATTCGCCGATTGTTTCTGTATCAACGGATGAAATTGAGGTTACGCTAAATCGCGAAGATGAAATAAGTGTGCCGTTCAGCATTTCTAATGCAGGCGAAAGCGGTCTTGTGTGGGATATAGACTTTGATTTTCCCGGCGCTACTGTTAATAAAACAAGAGCAAAAGCGGGACTGAAAACAATGAGGCCGGAGCTGATGGATAACTCTGTTGGCATTCCTTCAAATCATTCATTCCACAGTGAAAGAGTTAGAAAGGGGTTAAAGACCGAAGAAGTTTTATATAGCACCTCTTTTGAAAATTTTCCAACCGGAGAGTATTCCGGCTATGACAACTGGACCGTTTTGAGTGGATCAGCTTTTGAGATTGTATCTGGCGATGCTAGTGATGGAAACCGAAACCTTAGAATAAGTCATGATGGAACTGATAACACGCAATTTATTTCAGCTCCATTTTTTGGATACCAACCCTTTGGCAATTATGAGTTAAGTGTAGATTTTTCCATTTCAGGTGTGGAGGTTAATTCTGAAGTCTATGACTTTTACTTCTTTGATGGAGAAAACGGGGAGTTTTCAAGTGGAGTAATAATAAGTGAAGGAACCATTTTTGCTGCAGATTTGGGAGAAAATGATCAATTACAATTCTTTGGGACAAACGCGGTGGTCCCTCCCAATACTTACAACACGCTCAAGATTGTTTATAATGTTGATGATGAGGTTGTAGAGTATTACCTGAATGGAGCCCCAATTTACGAGGCAGAATTCTTAAGAGGAAAAACGCCAAGCGAAATGCGCGTGCTCCAGCGTAATGAGGCGACATCAGGCACCCGGATTGATGTTGATAATTTTGTGCTGAAGCAGTTAAGCACTCCTTACAGATGGCTTTCAGTAGAAAATATGAGCGGTGTTACGTTTGAGCAAGAAAGCAATGAAGCGGTTCTTAATTTTAATACAAGAGGACTAGATGCAGGAACCTATGAAACAACCCTTACCGTTACAACGAACGATCCCGAAAACCGAATTATCGAGGTTCCCGTAACGCTATCAGTTAATGATGTTGTTTCTAATGAAATGGCAACTACACCTGAGGCGGTAACTCTTAGTCAGAATTATCCAAACCCATTTAACCCAACCACCAGCATAAATTATACTTTGAATCGACCTGGGAAAGTGCAGCTTGAGATCTTTAATATGCAGGGGCAAAGAGTAGCGACTCTGGTTAATGATAATAAGGGA
>Ga0136601_1000371_pt1 | contig 20260 bp, 22 predicted proteins | sample AntRauMFilla2699_FD_181020 | JGI IMG/M metagenome (GOLD analysis project Ga0136601, IMG submission 181020) | Saline lake microbial communities from Rauer Islands, Antarctica - Metagenome Filla 2 #699 | ecosystem: Environmental > Aquatic > Non-marine Saline and Alkaline > Saline | place...
TACGTAATCAAAAAAATACTTTAGATAGTAGACTAGAAGAAAAGACCATGGATCTTGAGTCTGTTAGCAAGGAACTTGAAGTAGCTAATGATGAAGTATCATTCCTTAATGAAGAATTAGACAATGAAAAAGAGAGGTTGGACGATCTAGAAGATGAATTCAGAAAAGTGACAAACACCGTAGAGGACATAGAAAAGTTAAGCCAAATTGATAAGGAGTTACTGCAGAAATATTCTAAAGTATCCTTTCTTAATGAGCACTATGCCCCACCAAAGCTAAGTGATATAGACGATAGGTATACATACGGAGGTGTTGAAATGGAAATTCATAGATCAGTGTCTGGTTTTCTAGATGATTTACTAGACGAAGCAGATGATGATGATTTGGAACTAAAGGTGAAATCTGCTTTTAGATCATTTGGTACTCAATCAACACTAAAGAACAGTTATCTTGTAACATATGGTTCGGGAGCAAACACATTCTCTGCTGATCAAGGATTCTCTGAACACCAACTGGGTACAACTGTAGACTTTACAACAGAACTAACAGGATCTCTTACAACTAGTTTTGAAAATACAGAAGAATTTATGTGGTTAGAAGAAAATGCTTATAAGTATGGATTTGTTCTATCTTACCCTAAAGGTAATATCTATTATCAATATGAACCATGGCACTGGAGATTTGTAGGTAAGGATTTAGCAAGATACCTTCATAGAAAAGATCTTAACTTCTATGATTTAGACCAAAGAGATATAGATGAATATCTCTTAGAAATTTTTGACTAGTTATACCCATTTTTAATAGTCTAAAATTAGATTGACTTTTAAGTTCTATAATGTTAATATACTGGTTATCAAGGTTGAAGGTTGATAGAGAGAGTTTATTTTTCTAATCACTGTAGATTTTGTAATTATTAAATAATATCTCTAAGATACTATGAATACAGGAACAATTGCACGTGTAACCGACAAAGGTTTCGGATTCATCACATATGAAGGGAGCGATAAAGATTTATTCTTTCACGCAAACGAACTTCAAGATGTAATGTTTGACGAACTTAAGGAGGGAGACACAGTAACTTTCGAAATCGCTGAAGGACCAAAAGGTCTGAACGCCGTACAAGTTGCTAGAGCATAAGCTCAAATAAAATAAACAAAAAACACCCCTAGGGGTGTTTTTTGTTTATACACTAATACTTGTGGATAACACTAATTTACTGTTTAATTTCTGATACAATAGAAGTATTAGTAAGTAAATTTAAATTATAATGACAGAGCCTCAAATTTTACAAATGTTTGGTCTAATATACGTAGCAATTGGAATTGGTATGTTTATTAACTCAGATTTTTATAAGCCACTTTTAAAAGAATACAAATCTAACCCAGCAATGACAACACTGACAGGTATGATTGCTTTTGTTTTAGGTTTCGTAATCATTGCAAATCACAATGTTTGGGAACCAGAAACAGTAACAACTGTAATGATTACATTCATTGGTTGGTTAGCACTATTCAAAGGTTTGATAATTCTTGCCTTTCCAACAGTTATGGTTAAATTAATCGGTGGCATTGCTCCACTTTCACATCATACAAAAGCATGGGCATTGGTGATTGCTGTATTGGGACTTGTAATTTCATTCCTAGGATTCCTGGTAGCCTAAATAAGTTATCTATACAAAATTAAAAACACCTTAATATTTGAGGTGTTTTTAATTTATAATAATGTTATATTTAAGAAACTTATGAGAGAAAAATGGATTGCTGTTAAAATATTTATAGATAAGCACGAAAGAGTATTTCTTCCTGTATTTTTATTACTAGGTTTTATTGTTGACTCAATCACTTTAACAAGAGTAGACAGGGTTTTTGATAATATTCTACTATCTTTTTATATTCTCCTTGCGGCTACAACAATATTACTTACATATTCACAAGAAAGACTTTACTACTACAAGTTCTATATAAAATACAAAAGTTGGTTACCTTATTTAATGCAGTATGCATTTGGAGGATTATTCAGTGGTCTGGTAATATTTTATTCAAAGAGCGCATCTATCTTTACCTCATTTCCCTTCCTTTTTATTCTAATTACTCTTTTAATAGGTAATGAATTTTTTAATAAAAAGTGGCCAAAAATTACATTTCAAATATTAATGTTCTATATTGCTCTTCTCTCTTACTGTATTTTGATAGTTCCAATTATATTAAACACTATTAATTTATGGACATTCTTACTAGGTACTGCAATTAGCCTTATTTTAATGTCGGGATATATATCTATATTCTCACTATTTACACCAAAAGCTTTTAAGCCCCACAAGAAAAGAATTTCATACATAATACTTAGTATATTTGGATTGTTTAATATTATGTACTTTGCAAACATCATTCCACCAATTCCCCTTTCTCTTAAAGACGGTGGTATATATCATTCAGTAGTTAAAAATGATAGTGGTGAATATATAGTAAAAAAAGAGGATAAACCTTGGTACTCTTTATTCAGATCATATAATCCAACACTTAATAAAACATCAGGAGAAATAATATATGCATTCAGTTCTGTATTTGCACCGACAGATTTTAATAACACTATATATCATGAGTGGTCATACTTTGATACAAGAAATAAGAAGTGGATAATGACCGACAGAATACCAATAAAATTAACAGGTGGTAGAACTGAGGGATTTAGAGGTTATTCTTTTAAAAACACTATAGACCAAGGGTTATGGAGAGTAACAGTTGAAACTGAAGGAGGTCAAATAATTGGAAGATTAAATTTTGAAGCAAAGGTTGTTAAAAATACACCAAAACTGATTAGAGAAGTATTCTAATGAAGAAGGAAACCAACAGTAGACATTAAAATAATTCCGAACAAGAAAGAAAAGATAAATCCATTACTCTTGTTCTTGTCTCTAGTATTGTATCTAAGAAGGTCATAAACCAGAATATATGTAAATCCACCAGCACTAATACTTAATAGTGTAACCATAATAAAATCAGTTCCTGTTATAAATAAACCAATTAGTATACCTCCAAGAATTGAACCTGATGTTATAAAATTTAAAATAATTGCCTTCTTTGTAGAGTATCCAGAATGTTTAAGAACAAAAAATTCTGAAACCTCTTGAATAGATTCGTGAATAAAAATAGAAAGAGTTGTTATGATCCCCAACTTAAAATCAATGGCAAAAGCAGGGGCTAGAATAATTCCGTCAATCATATTGTGAATAGAGTCTCCAAAAAGCATTCTCTTCGCCTTTGATGGATTAACATGATCATGTTCACAGTCAGAACCATGGTGATGATGAGAGTTTGGCATTAAATTTCCTGCTATCCAAAAAATAAGAAATCCAACTAAAGAAAAGATCCCTACATATATATAAGACCCAAGTTCAAATGCCTCTATTAAAAGATTAAAAACAACTACAGAAAATACTCCGGAAGCAAACCATACTAATAAAGACATTTTTCTGTGTACCAATGAAACTAAATGTTTATTAACAAATAACACCCCAATAAGTGATGCTGACATAATAAATAGACCCGCTATAAGACTCTGTAATATAATCATTTTTATATATTATCACCTTTTAAATAAAATACTATTTAACTTCTTTTGCCCAAGCAACCTTATACTTTCCAATAGAAATCCTTCTTAGTTCCTTAGTGTAAGCAAATGTTCCTAATTTCCTACCAATCTCCTCTACTATACTTCTAATATATGTACCACTTTTGACTCCCAGCGTTAATGATATTTCATTTCCTTTTACAGAATGAACTCTTGATTTTGTTATATGCATTAATTTTGTTGGAATTTCTACTTCCTCATCATTACGTGCATATTTATATAAAGCTTTACCATTTTTCTTAATTGCAGAATATTTTGGAACCTTTAACTCAATATCTCCAACCATTCCAGAAACAATAGAACTTACTAGCGTCTTATTTATTTCTGGAACATCTTTTTTGTCTACAACTACACCATCAGTATCACCGGTATCAGTAGACTCTCCTAGAAAAATTTTTACAATATATACTTTATCTAACCCTAAAAAATGAGTTAATCTTTTTGTAGATTTATCTCTTGCAATGATTAATAGACCAGTAGCAAAAGGATCTAGTGTCCCCGCATGACCAATCTTTTTACTCCACCCATTTCTTTTTAGTCTACGGATTACATCATAAGATGTCATTTCAGACTCCTTATCTACAAGAATTATATCTTTACCTAATGATCTAACAATAATAATTCTTTTTACGAACATATACATACCCCAAATAATTAAAATAACTCCAGATAAGAATATAAACTGAACCATATAACCCTTTAGTATTGTTGTACCTACTGTATAAATAAGAAACATTATCGGGAGAGTTCCAATAGCAGTAGCCGCCATATATCTTTTAAACGTAAGTGTCGTTAGACCAGCTGCGTATGATACATAATCAAAGGCTGGGCTTGATATAAATCTCGCTAATACCAATGTCCAGAATGAACTATTTGGATCAATCTGTTTTTCCCACTCTTCTAATTGCTTGAAAAATTTAGTATGTCTTAAAATTTTACGTCCAAATCTTCCAATTCCAAAAGCAATTCCAGAACCTAAAACAATACCTATTTCAGCTAATATGAATCCTTTAAACCAACCAAATGCTCCTATACCAAAAGCATCAACTAACACTCCCGGGATTGGTGCTATAACAACAGGTATTGCTCTTGCAATAATAAACAATAAAGAACCCAAATTAGTATCTCCATATAACTCTAAAATTGAAATAATAAAAAATGCAGAAGACTCAATTGTTGATGTAATAGTTTCTATCATTCAAGAAGTTTAACATATTTAATACAGTAAATAAAAAAACTTGTAGTCCTTACAAGGTTTTTTATTTAAAAACAACATTACATCATTTTCTCTTCTTCTTCGTACTCATCCTCATCAACCATTTCTGCACCCTCTTCTTTTTTCATATCACAAACCTTACAATGTGAACCACAACTTTTTGAACAACCCTTAATAGCAGCAATGATAGTTGCAATACCAGCAAATCCAACTAATATATATACGAAATTAATTAACCAAGGTGATCTAAAAACAACTTCTACTAGATTAAACCCTAATACTACTAACAACCAGTTTAATGCACCTACACCAGCTAAAATTCCAATAATTTTTGACATAACATTTAAATATTAAATTACTAATAACTTAATAATACTATATCTAACATTAGTATACAATCTAGAATAATAGTAGTTTGAATGATGATCTTGATTTTAGAGAAGTAATTATTATTGAAAAAGCCTTATTTTCTTTTCTCATTCTTTGTTTTTTTGTAATTATATCGTTGTACATGTTTTTTTTATTATGTTTATAACTATTTCTATATTATCCCTTTTTTATTCTTTGTCAACTTTTCTAGTTTTATATAACTGTGGAAAACTTCCGTTGCATTAATAGAATTCCCTGTTATTATACTTATATGCATAAGATACAAGAAAAACTATTAGGGCTTGCTAAAGAAACTTCTATAGGTCACTTAACTCTTCGTGAAATGGGAGAAATGATTGACGAGAAATTTCCACAAAAAATAAAGCATCATTTAGATCAACTAGAGAAGAAAGGTTTTATTAGACAGGATAGATCTCACGGAAGAATAGATGTTATTAATCATGAGGAATCTACAAATGCAGGCTTAATATCAGTTCCACTTGTTGGCGCAGCTAACTGTGGGCCAGCATCAATTTTTGCCACAGAAAATATAGAAGGATACCTAAAGATATCACCTGCCCTACTAAAGAGGAATAAAAAAATATTTGCAATTAAAGCTCAAGGATTATCTATGAACAAAGCTACGATTGATGGTAAAAGAATTGAGGATGGAGATTATCTAATTGTGGATAGCTCAGACACAAGTCCTCAAAATGGAGATATTGTATTATCTATAATAGACGCAATGGCAAACATTAAAAGATATATTTGGGATGATGAAAACCAGCAAATTGTTTTAACGTCAGACTCAACAACCGACTTTCCCCCAATTTATATTCATGCTGATGATGACTTTATAATAAACGGTAAGGTTGTACAGGTTATAAAAAAACCTAAGTACTAAATAAAAAATAGCTTGTATACAAGCTATTTTTTTATATAATAGATAAGTTACTACTAATTAATCTAATATGTTTAAAGAGTTTAAGGAGTTCGCAATAAAAGGAAATGTAATTGATCTTGCTATTGGTGTAGTTATTGGAGCAGCATTTGGAAAAATTGTATCTTCTTTAGTTGGAGATATAATAATGCCGTTAGCAGGACTTATCACCAACGGTGTTGACCTATCAAACAAAGTTATAGTTCTTAAGAAAGCAACAGAGTCAGCAGAAATGATAACTCTTAATTATGGATTATTTATTGATAGCATAATCAATTTTACCATCATTGCATTTGCGATATTCATAGTAGTTAAACAAGTTAATAAACTTCAGAAGGAAAAGGAAAAGGAAGAAAAAATAAAGAAAAAAGAAAAACCAAGTGAGGAAGTTAAAATCTTAAAAGAAATTAGAGATAGTTTGAAAAAATAAAATAAAAAAACACCCTCATGGGTGTTTTTTTATTATTTAGATTTTCCTTCTATTTCTGCCAACTCCCTTTCACATGAAAAAGATGCAAACTTAGCTAATATTGGACTAATCAGAGTGGAGAATATTGTTAACAATATAAGTGCAGTAACAAGTTCTGGTGATATAAACCCAAGCTTAACTCCGGTAAAGGCAACAGCAAGTGTTGTAGACAATTGTGGAATCATAGACACCGCAATCATTGTACTCTGTGGCTTTGAAAAATTTGATATTCTGGATGCAAAATACCCACTAAAAAATTTTGAAAGTCCTGATCCAAGAACAACAGTTGTTGCTAATATTACTACAGAGATATCAGACGTAAATAATACTGACATATCTGTCTCAAGACCAACGGTTATAAAAAATATGGGAACAAAAATACCATAACCAATAGAGTGTAATTGGCCCCTAATCCTAGAATGAGTAATTATGTCAGCTAGTACTGTTCCTGCGAAAAAGGCCGCCAGAATGGCGTGTAGCCCCAATGAGGTGAAGATAACCACTATACCTATTAACATTACAAGTATAGACCTAAGTTCTTGCTCAAATACATCATTATCATCATGAAATTCTTTTCTAAAAATAGATTTAACAATGGGAAGTATTTTTCTAAACAGGAAGAACAGTAATATTAATGAAGGATATAATATGATTGGAGAAACACTATTTGTTGCATCTCCAGCTTGAAGTACAAATGATAAAATTATAAGACTAGCAACATCTTGAATTATTGTTGTTGTAATTATAGTATTACCTAGTTTTGTATTTAAAAGTTTTGCAGAAGCAAGAGATGGTATTACAACAGCAATAGAAGAGGAAATAAATACTATACCAAGTAAAATAGAAGTTAGTGGTTCATATCCAAAAATATAACCAATTCCATAACCTACAAAAAATGGAACAGCCCCGCTTATAAGAGATATTTTTAGTACGCTTTTTTTAATGCCTCCGCCCTTACGTGTAGCCTGAAAAATGTTTGTTTCAAGACCAGCCATGAACATTACAAAGATAAGTCCGACTTCTGACATAAAATCAGTAATAATAGTCTTTTCAACAAAACCAAATCCATTGGGGCCAATAATCATTCCTGCAACAATAAGTGTGATAACCCACGGAACATGAAATCTTTTAAATAGTTGTGAAAAAAATAAACTTGAGAATAAAACTATGAAGAATGGCCATAGCTCATTAATCATAATTATTTTTCATCTCTTTTAATTCCTTCTTTACTTTCGATTATTTCTTCTCTCATTATAACTTTAGCTTCCTTTAGTAGTTCTTTCTTAGCTTCTTCTTTTTCTTCTTTCTTCTTCAACTCATCTTCTTTAGCGTCCAACTTATTTTCTGTTTTATAGAAACCTAACATCGTAAACACAATAGCACTACCCATAACCATACCAATAACGTTTAAAATAAACACTATTAGGAAAAACTCTGCTCTATCCCAAGAACCATCAGACATCCACATTCCAACTGAAGCTAGCGGTGGAACTAATGCTACTGCAATTGATATTCCCGGAAGAATTGATGATGCCTCTTTACGTGCCCAAGCTAGTGTTGCTGCTATACCAGAAACTCCAGCTACGAAGAAATATAGAATTGCCGTTCTTGTTGAACTTTCAAGTATTGGTTGTTGGTATGCATTATCTGGAAGGCCCAAGATTGCTGATATTATGAATGTTGTTACGAGAACAAAAGAAAAAGATTCGAATAATGTTGAGGTTGTTTTCTTTAGAAGATACATCTTTGAGGTAGATAGTGCTAATGCAAACAAAAGTACAGGTGTAAGTATGGGAGTAATAAGCATTCCACCAATTAAAATAGCAACATTATTTAATAAGAGACCAGAAGCAATAACTGACGATGATAATACTAGTAATGTTATATATAAAGCATTAGGTTGACTATCGCTAACTAGCTCATCAATTGCCCTATATGCCTCTCTTTTTGATATTGAAAACTTTTCTTTCATATTATATATATTGTAACATTAAATATGTATATTTTATGTTTAAAACTCAATAACTCCTCCCCCATTATCTTCTACGGTAATTATATATTGATCTTGATTGTACGCTCCAACACCAACAAACTCAGCTTCTCCTTTTAGAATCTTCTCGTACGGCTCACACCCCCGACATCCATCGTGTGGACATTTAAATTCTTTTTTCTCCCTGGCTTCCTTCATTGCTTTAGCAATCTTTAATACTTTTTCATGTGATTCTTCTAAGTTGGGAAGCTCTTTTTCTGTCATTTTATCTTCTACATTAAGATACCAATAAAAAGCTCCTGTAGTTTTTCTCTTCTGACAATTATTCATTATCAATGTGTAAATAGGCAGTTGTAATGACTCATCATTTTCTTTATGTAATCCTGTCTTAAAGTCAATAATATGTACACTATCATCCTTCTCTATATATCTAATCCAATCAACCTTTCCACAGAGAATAATCTCATCTTCTTCTGATAGCCAGTAATGTGGTAAATCTTCCTTAATTCTAATTATCTTATCGTTAAAGATATCTGGATTATTTTTAGCTCTATTTATCATCTCTACTCCCCTTTCATAGAATTCTTCCTCTGTAGCAAGATCTGTAAAGCCACCCTTTTTACCTTTTACTTTTTCCCACTCTGCATCATACAGTTCTAGAAGCGGTTTTTTCATCCTTTGCTCTGCAGGAAATTCTGCAAGACCTTCAAGTACATTATGCACCGCAATACCAAGTGACATGTATGGATTTACAATACTAATCTTTCTACCAGATTTTGGGTCCTTATATACGTTGTGCAAGTAATACAATCTTGGACATTGTAAAAAATCAGAACTTGATGAATGAGATACCCATGTTGCTTTAAATTTGTCTGCCATATATGAAGATTATATCATAAATTAAAAACACCCGTTAAGGTGTTTTTTCTTTTATTAATTACACACGTAATATCCTGCTATTTCCTCCATAAGATTTGTTCCAAGTATCTTATCGTCATATGGGAGGATTGGATATTGTTTATAACACCATTCATTAATATCTTCATCAAGATAACAAAATTCATCACCACTATTAAAAGTACAAGATGACTCATCTACATATCCACACTGGAGAGTAAAACCTTGAGGTACTGGAGAGGAAACAAATGATACTTCAGAATCTATGGGCCATACTACAGGAATTGCTGAAAAGTATTTACTTCTAACCACAAGATTACCTTCCTCATCCAGTAGTTTTCCATCATTTAGTGTAAAAGGTACCTCATAAAAATCCTTAGGTACTTTTTTATAAAATATTTCATAAGGTTCTAGATTATTACCATCACAATAGTATTCTACATTGTTAGTATCTTTAGCTTCATTGCCGTTACTTATATAAATATATTCTCTGTCCGCTTCTGTACTTGCTCCGATAACAGGACTTACCATGGGTATCGTTGTTGGTAAGTATTCAGTGATTGCCTCCTCTACGAGTGAAGGAGATCCTGTAACTGAAGAACTTGGAGTTAATGATTCACTTGGATAAATCTGCACAGGATAGCTTCCAGTACTAATTCTTGAAAGTTCAATTGCATTCTCAATTTGTTTCATTTCTTGTGTCGACTTAGCTACTGCTGCTTTTTCACGAGCGGTAGATAATGAGGCAAAAACTATACTTGATAAGAGGCCTATAATAGCGATTGTAACTAGAAGTTCTATAAGGGTGAAGGCTTTGCTATTAGTCATATACTGATAATTATACACTATTTGTGTGTAAAAAAAAAGCTACTGATTTCTCAGTAGCTTTTAAACCTCAAACAACTTTCGCCACGCATTGAGTTTTAAAAAAATATTTCTTAAAAACAATGCTTCCACGACAGTTTACAAGAGACGCTCTTATCTTATCTCCACAATCCTCGGTCACAAGTGATCCAAATCCTTTTATACCAAACTCAGACCAGGTGGTCTTCGTTACATACCTAGGATCTGACATATATTTATCGACGATTGCTTCATGCATATTAAGTACTTTTTTCATATTATTTATTTTGGTTCATAATCAAAATACCAATGATAAATAATATGACAGTTAATTTAAAATAAATTATTTATAACCACCCAACAATATTACTAAACTCACTCCCTCTCTCTTCAAATGATTTCCATAGATTTAAACTGGCAGCTCCTGGAGAAAGTAAGACAACGTCTCCTTCTTTAGATATTTCTCTTGATTTCTTTACAGCCTCATCCATATTTGAAACAGTAAAAGTATTAATATCCACAACATCAGCTAATGATTCTAATTTTTCTTCTGCGGGCCCAGGGAGAATTACTATTGTTTTTACAAACAAATGTAGTGCATCAGTCCAAGTTGAGTATGAAACCCCCTTATCGACTCCACCGGCAATTAAAACAACATTCTTTTGATCTCCAACAGTATCAAGTGCCTTTAATGTAGCATCAGGACTTGTGCTCTTGGAATCATTATAATATGTAACACCTTCCAACTCCCTAATAAATTGTATTCTATGTGGTAGTCCTGGATATTCTCTAATTGCTTTTTCAGCATCAGGCACACTTACTCCCAACAACTCCAGAACAGCAACAGTATATGCAATATTATATAGATTATGTATCCCCTTCATAAGCCTATTGTCGATATTATCAAAGACCGCCTTACTATTACCATTTCCATCTCTGTACATCAAAGAATTATCTTCTGTATATATATGGTTTTTATTTAAAATATTTTGCTCTAAAGTAACTGTCAAAAAATTATTGTCCTTAATGATTGGGACGATGTATTTATCAATCATTTTGTCATCTATAGAAATTATAACCTTTGTCTCACCTTTTTTTATTGGACGACACTTAACTTGTGCATACTCATCCATATCATCATTATGTCTACTTAGGTGGTTTTCTGAAAATGATGTGAATACAAGAATATCTACATAATGATTATCTTCAAAATATTCAAGAGCATAACTTGAAAGCTCTAGTATTATGTATGTGCCGTACATTATTTCCTGACCATCTACCAGCCATGACAAGGGAGATGTTCCAATATTACCACCAAGTCTTGTTTCTCTCCCCTCAGAACGAAGTGCCTCATCGATAAGACTAACCGTAGTACTTTTTCCATTTGAACCCGTCACTCCAATAACTGGTCCATTACCATTCCAAATTTCAAGGAATAGTGATATGTCTGTATATAACTTAACTCCGGACTTAATGGCTTTTGTAATACCCTCAATTTTAGGATCAATACCAGGACTTGAAATAATTACATCGAATTCTTCTAATCCTCTAAAATTAACACTTCCTAATTTTAATGGAATATTTATCTCTTCTAAAAATTGAACATCATCTTCACCAAAATCTTCAAATTTTTTAACATCATACAGAGTTACAAATGCATCAGATTGTAATGCATACTTAAGAGATGCTTTTCCAACAACTCCATATCCCAATACTGCAACTTTTTTGCCTGATAAATTCATATATTTATTATACTTAAAATATTAACTGATACTACTTTAAGTATAACTACAACACACTCATATTCTTTTAAAAAGTAAGTATAAGATATATAATATATTATGTTACTAATTAAAAACAACACAATGATTGGTCAATTACTTTTAGGTGGATTCTTCTTAATAACTGGAGTGAATCACTTTGCAAAAATCAAACCCATGACTTCTTACGCAAAAAGTAAGAAGGTTCCGTCTCCTCGTGGAGCAGTTATTTTAACAGGACTAATGCTAATAGTTGGAGGACTGGGAATATTGACCGGTGTTTTTGTTCTAGCAAAGCTAGTTCTTTTAACGTTCTTAATACCTACGTCATTTGTTATGCATAGATTTTGGGATATTGAGGACAAAAAAGAAAAAAGAGAACAAATGTTGTTTTTCATGTACAATATGGCCTTAGTGGGAGCATTATTATTAATTTAAATTATACAGATGAAAGGAATTATATTAATTATAGGAATTATATTATTAACAGTATTTTTAATTATGGGAATTAGAATTTACCAACAAAATAATGAAATTTCAGAAATAGAAAAAGCTGTGATTACAGATAATGTTGTGGTAGAAGAAAATAATCAATTAGAAATTGGTGGAGAATTAGTTACATTAACTAAAACAACTACTGGATTAAAATCAGAAGGACTAATTGATATTAATACTGATGAGTCATATTTAAGATTCACAGGATATGGACCAGGTAAATCACACATAGGATCATTTGAGTCTTTAACCGCAGAATTATTATTTAATGATAAATCAGTTGTTGGAGGACAAATGATAATTGAAGCATCATCAATTAAGACAGACAATGATGGATTAGATAAGCACTTAAACTCAGATGATTTCTTGGATACAGAAAATCATTCACAGATATTATTTGTTATGAATGAAATTGTGACGAGTGATGCTGATCAAACATCTATTGTAAATGGAACACTTGAGATTAAAGGAATAAAAAAGAATATTACAGTACCTCTTACAATTCTTTCTAATGGTTTCTATACAGACTTTACCATTGATTCAAGTTTGTTTGATATTTCATATACAGGAGTAAATAATGAGGTACGAGTAGAGTCACAAATACTTTGGAACTAAAAAGATTTATGTAATAAAAAAACGGACAAATGTCCGTTTTTTTATTTACTCTTGTTCTGAATCTGGAACTAATAAGTCGTATATCAAACCAGTTAAGAATCCATATAATAAATGTGCCCATAAAAGTGGCATAAATACTATCAAGCCAAACCCTTGTAAATCTTTAAATGTAAAATACAGAATAATAGAAGAAAGAATCCATAACAACAATCCGTACAATATTCCAAACATCATACTTCTTGCATGAGAACCAATCTTATATCCAAAAGTATAACTAAATACAACTCCTGCAATAATACTAATGAGTGCATGTGCAATAAAAATAAATACTATACTAACACCCAAAAATCCCGATAAGGCTGTTGCATAATTACTTAAACTTAGCATTGCTCCAAAAGCAATACCCGAAATAATACCTGTTTCTAAACCCCTAATTAAGTGTATATTTTTCATATACTTATTATATCAAACTTTTCAAACTATTCACCAATAGAATCCCCTGCAACATAACCTGTTGTCCAACATAATTGTAATGAGAATCCTCCTGAGGGCCTGTTTATATTCAACAAATCCCCTGTTACATATAGATTTTTATATAATTTAGACTTCATGTCCTTCATGTCAATCTCTTCTAATGTTATTCCTCCATCAGAAATTACAGCTCTATCAAATCCCATGGTTCCAGCAATATTAACAGGCATCTTTTTTAAGAATGTCATTATATATTTTCTCATGTCTACAGTAATACTATGAACCTTTGTTAATAGTTCCTCATCTGTTAGGTGTGCTTCAAGTGCACTATTCATTCCTTCTGGAACAATATCCGGAATAATATTCTTTAATAATTTATTCTTGTTTGCATCAAAGGTTTTTAAAAGTTTCTTCTCTAATAGTCCAAGATCAGTATCTGGAAACATATCAATTTCTGCAACAACCTCACCATCTTTCAATAGTTGCTGTACTTCATATGAAGAATTAAGAATAAGTGGTCCAGAAAGACCAAAGTGTGTGAACAGAATTTTCCCTGTTTTAGAAAAAGATCTAACTCCATTTAAAAAGAAGCTAATTTTCATGAATGATAAAGATGTACCAGATAATTCATGAACCCATTTTTCATCAACACGAAGTGGTACAACATTAGGAGATGGTTTTTTTACTGAATGACCAATCTTTTCTAACCACTTGAATCCATCACCGGTTGAACCTGTTTCAGGAGCTGATGCTCCACCAGTAGCAAAAATAAAGTTATCTGCCGTATATACATATTGTATAGTTTGGACATTCTCTACAACACCATCTGATGATACAATTTTTAAAACTGGAGAATTAGTAACAATTGTTACTTTATTATCCTTCATATATTTTTTCATAACAGCATATACATCATATGCTTTCTGTGTTCTTGGAAAAGTTCTTTTTCTAGCTTCAATTACAAGAGGTAATCCCCTCTTTTCAAAAAACTTGAAAGTGCTAGAAACTGAAAATTGTGAAAAAGGAGAAAAAAGAAACTTTCCAGCATCTCCAAAGTTTTGTAGGAATTTACGATTATCATATTCTGCATTTGTAATATTACATCGTCTTCCTCCTGTGATCTTTAGTTTGTCTCCAACATCTGCGTTCTTTTCTAGGATTGCAACACTAAGTCCACGTTCGGCGGCACGACCAGCAGCCATCATTCCTGATGGACCACCCCCAACTACAACTACATCAAAATGTCTTTTCTCTTTTTTCATAACTTCAGTATTATACACACTTTTTGACAAAAAGCTATTTTGTGTTATTTAATTTACCAACTTAAACTCATCAATAACATCCCTTTCTATATTAATAAATTCACAATCAAATTCTGTTTGTATAAAATCACAGATTAGAGCACCTGCGACAGCACCGTCTTCTTTTGAATATGTACTGCTCCATATATCTTTAGTGTCTGTATTCATTTTTCTAGCACTCTTACCACCAAGACCAGAAACAACTATTATTGAGCTATCATTTATATTATACGGGGAAACATCATCTCCTACGATAAAGTTATCTATATCACTTAATCCATGAGTTCTGCTATACGAATGTTCGTGAGCAGATACTATTAATGCATTATTCTCTGAGCACAAACTATATATCTTCATATCAACCTCTGTTTCTTTACCGCCAATCTGATAGTCCTGATTATTCTTGTGCCAAGCACAAATATTCCAAGAATTATTTAACCTAGGTAATGTATTTTCCAAAAATTCAACATGGTCTCCTGGTAAAGTACCAATCGCAGATAATATTATTGAAACAGGTCCATAATTACAAACCATTGCTTCTCCATACTCTCCCTCACAATTTAAATTATCTACATCTATACCACTCATCCATCTTTTGTATTCACTCCATTTAAATACATCATGATTCCCAACAACAGAAAGTAGTGGATAATTATCTTCTCCATAGACTTCTTCATACATTTCTTTAAATTTTTCTGGACTATCTACATAATCAAAGTCACCAAGGAGAACAATTAAATCAACATCTTTTTCTTTAACCAATTCTAGTACCTCTTTGGAGTTATCATTTATACCTTGGTCTCCAAAAAAGGCTATTCTAACTTCTTCTAAATTACTGACATCTGGCATATTAATATCTGTGTATTCATATACTTTAGTAAAAGAAAAATATCCAGGAAAAATAATTCCTGATGTAATAAGATATACAAAACTGACAATTACAAAAATAATTGTGGCGATATATACTCTAATTTTTATTTTATTTGAAATCATAAAATAATTAATTACAGGTTAGTATAATTTGATTTTACATGACCTTCGGCTTCAACTAAAATTTTTTCCATAAACTTAATAACCTCCACCGGATACTTTCCAACAGCTGTTTCATTTGAAAGCATAACAGCATCAGCGCCAGAAAGTACAGCATTTGCAACATCTGTAACATCTGCCCTACTTGGTCTTTCATCCTCAATCATTGACGACATCATTTCTGTTGCAACAATAACAGGTTTTTTTGCCTTATTACATTTTTTAATTAATTCATATTGTACAAAAGGAACCTTTTCAATTGGAATAGCATTCCCAAGATCACCTCTGGCAATCATAATAGCATCTGCAACTTCTAATATTTCATCAATATTTTCTACAGCCTCAACCCTTTCAATCTTTGCAATTATTTTAGATGTTGAACCAGCTTCATCTAGAATGTTTCTTAATTCCTTAACATCATTCGCATTTCCAATATATGACATTGCCACATATTCAATATTTAAATTAACACCAAAAGCAATATCTTTTTTATCTTTATCAGTAATGACAGAGCCTCCACCAAAATGATGACCGTCTCCTTCTTGTACTCTTGGGCCAGATAAGTCTTGGATTATTGGAATCACAGCTCCACGAGCAGAAGCGACACCTCTTACCTTTCTAATAAACTCCTCATGTTCTTCATATTCCCCCCATGAAAAATTTAATCTAACAACATCTAAGTTGTGATCAATCATTTTTGAAATAATTTCTTCTGTATTTGATACTGGACCCAAAGTCGCAACTATTTGTGTTCTAGATATTTTCATGTTTTTGTATTTCAATTAATCTTTGATATTTAATAGCCCTGACCCTCATGTCGGGTGCCCCTGCCTTAATCCCATATACACCAAACGCATAAGCAAGGTCTGCAATGAAATTATCCATTGTTTCACCACTTCTGTGACTTACAATACAATGTATCTCAGCCTCTCTTGCCCTTTCCATAGTATCTAAAGTTTCAGTAAGTGTTCCGATTTGATTTGGTTTAATAATAATTCCACTAATGCTGTTGTTTTCAATAGCAACTTCTAATCTATCTTTATTAGTAACCGTCAAATCATCTCCAATAACCATAACACCTTGTTTGTTTAATTCTGCAAAATTTCCAAAATCTTCCTCATTAAAAGGATCTTCAATAATCTCTAGAGGTAGATGTTTCAAAAGATTTTCATAATAACCATGTAAATTGTCGTCTAGCAAATGATTACCATCTACAGTATAAATTCCATTTTCATAAAATGATGAGGCGGCTATATCAGTACCCAATACTACATTCTCATATCCTGAAATCTTATCTTTCAACAATTGAAATAACTCTTCTGAAGTACTCCCTTGTGGAACAAATCCTCCTTCATCACCAATGACAACATCCTCTTCAAAACCTGATCTTAAATCATCCTGAACCTTAAATCCAATATTATATGCTTCTTCAATATTATAAGTCTTTGGTATAATCTGGAACTCTTGTACTGATGCTCCACCTTCTGCATGCTTACCACCATTAAGGAGATTAATAAAAAGATATGGTGCAGGGTTTGATGGTTTAATTTCTCTTAGTGTTCTAAGGTATTCATATGTTTCTAATTCTAAAACTGATGCTGCACATTTTGCTGCTGCAATACTAACACCTATAGTACTATTCCCTCCTAGAACCTTCTTGTTTGCCGTACCATCAAGATCAATCATTGTATGATCTATTGTACCCTGATCACTAACATCCATACCAATTAAAGCGGGTGCAATTACAGAATGTACTTGTTCAATTGCAGTATCCATTCCTCCATCCTCATCTCTAAGCTCCCATGCCTCGTGAATTCCCGTACTTGCTCCTGAGGGTACATCGAATGTTCCATCATGATTATCAGCATATACAGTAACCCTAAGAGTAGGATTTCCTCTTGAATCTTCAATTTCTTGTGCTTTTATCTCTCTAATTTTTGCCATATTATTTATGTGTTAATGATATCATAAGATCTGATACATTTGATTCAAGATATCCAGTGAAGATAAGGTTCCCTGTTTTTTCAAATAAAGGATATGTATCTAAACACACAGAATAATCTTTTAATTTCATACCTGCTTTTTTAATATCTTTTTTTGTGTTGTGATCAATAATACATCCTGCAGCGTCTGTATTATCATGACCATCTGATGCAAAAGAAACAAATATTTGATTCTTTTTTATATAGTCCATCATATTAAGTGCCATTGAATCATTTCTACCACCCTTTCCACTACACATAGTAGGAACTATGAGTTTTGTTTCTCCTCCTGCAATATTAACAAAACCTTTCTTTGAATTCTTTCTAAATAATTTTGCAGTAGCTTTTTGTGGAAGATATATCTCAGCTCCCAAATTATTTACTCCATAACCTAATTCACGAGCCTTATGTTCCATAGCTACAAGTGCCGTATTATTTGATGCAACCAATACATTTTCAACATTTTCAAAATATCTATCGTCCTTTGGTGTCTCTGAAAGTTCAAATCCTGATAATCCACGACTATCTAATATTGCTTGTGCATCTTCAATCGTACTCTCTTCTTTATATGTTGGACCTGATGCAACAACAGCACAATCATCTCCAGGTACATCAGAAAAAACTAATCCAATTACAGTTGCTGGATATAGTTTTTGTGCAAGACCTCCTCCTTTTAGATCAGAAATGTGTTTTCTAAGAATATTTAATTCTTTAATACTTCCTCCCGTTTTAAGAAAATCTGTATATAGTTTTCTTCCTTGTTCAAGCTCTCCTTGAGCTCCACATAACAATGAACTTCCTCCTCCGCCAACAATTACAATTACTAGATCCTTATCTGTTGCTTGTGTACTTATTTGTGAAATTCTAGATGAAGCCGCCACATTTTCTTCTGAGGGTCTTGGATGAGTTCCTTTGTATGTTTCAATTATGTCACAAACCTTTTCATCACTAATTCCAACAACAGCACCTTCTTTAATCCTGTCACCTAATATTTCTTCTAATACTGATGCTGCTTTAACACTAACCTTTCCAAAACCTACAACATAAATATTTTCATAATCTGTAAGATTATATTCATTACCAGATACATATAAGATATCATCATCAAGAATCATATTTTCTTTCAAAACATTTCTTGTATCAATAGCCTCAAGTGCTGCTTCCATAATTTCTAGAGTATGTTTTTTATATTCATCAGTTGCCAACTCATTAAAATTTTTGATTATATGTTTCATATACTATTTAATTAGATTAATAGGTTCTTGATTAATAAATGACTCAATATTCTTAATTGTAACTCTTTGAATTTCATTCTTTGCCTCTATTGTATTGAAAGCAATATGTGGAGTTACTATAACATTTGGAAGGTCAATTAACTGATGGTCTGCAAGCAATATTTTAAAATCATCAATACTCTTAAGTTTTCCATCAAGTAAGTCTAACTCATCTCCCAATGTTCTTTCTCCTTCTAAAACGTCAAGTCCAGCACCTGCTATTTTCTTATCATTTATAGCTGAAAGTAATGCCTTAGTGTCTACAACCTCCCCACGTGCAGTATTTATCAAATAGCTAGTATTCTTAAATTTATTTAAAAGATCCTCATTTACAAGATGATGTGTATCATCACAATATGGAACATGCAAAGAAACAATGTCTGACTCACTAACTAATTCATCTAGTGATACATATTCAAATCCAATTGCTAAAGATGCTGCATCATCAGGATATACATCATATGCTACAACATTCATACCAAAACCTACAGCAATCTTTGCAACATTAGAACCTATTGCTCCAGTACCAATAATTCCAATTTTCTTTCCCGCAAGATCAAAACCTTCAAAGTGATCTAAGCAATCACACTTACCTTCTGTTCTTAATTCATCATATGATGCATATGCATTACGACTAAGAGCAAGAATGAGTGCGAATGTAAATTCTGCTACAGTACGAGAACCATATGATGGAACATTGGTTACCATTATTCCTTTTTCTCTAGCAGCTTCTATATCGACATGATCATATCCGGTTGATCTGGTAACAATCATTTTTAAACTTGGTAATTTTTCAATTATCTCTCTAGTTACTACAGAGTTAATAAAAACAGATAGAATTTCTGTATCCTCCACCTCTTCTATGTTATTAAAAAAACTTACTTCTCCTAGTTCATCTTTTACTAAAACTTCTTTTTCTTTATCTAATCCTACATATGATATTTTCATGTATATATTATACACTAGATTAAATTTAATT